>Ga0164294_10005344_pt1 | contig 11059 bp, 5 predicted proteins | sample GEODES005metaG_FD_111479 | JGI IMG/M metagenome (GOLD analysis project Ga0164294, IMG submission 111479) | Oligotrophic lake water microbial communities from Sparkling Lake, Wisconsin, USA - GEODES005 metaG | ecosystem: Environmental > Aquatic > Freshwater > Lake | place: USA: Sparkling Lake...
TAGTCTGCAGTAGCTGAAATGGTTACTTTACCAGATTGATCATTACTCACAGTTGCGTTGATGACTAGATTGGTTGGAACCTTGTTCTGAGCCGCAGGTTCTGTTGTTTTTTTTTCACAACTCATTAAAAAAAAGATGAGTGCTATTGCAATAAAAGGGCTTTGAAAATATTTCATACTTTTTATTTTAAGGTCTTGTAGATCAAGGATAAAAATTATTCAACAAGTTAACATAAAAATTTTCTTTTATGTTTACGAAGAAAAAAAACACCCTTGTCAGAATGAACTTCCAAGGGTGCTACCATTCACATTTTCTAACAACTAAAACAAATTCTTATTTATATACCCTGATATAATCAACTTCAAAAGTTGAGGTTGTAAATGCAGGATCAACTGGACCGCCAAAACCGCCGCCAATTGCCAAATTCACCAAAAAAAAGAAATTTTTGTGGTATGGCATTTCTGGGGTTAGAGGTACTGAATGAAACAGTTTGTCGTCAACAAAAAATTCGATAGATTGTTTGCTCCACTCAGCCCTATAAATATGAAAATCCGTTGTAGCTTTTTCTATCAATGTTGTATTGGTATTACCATTTCCACCAGCCCTTCCTGGATAATGCATTGCAGCAAAAATAGTGTTCAAGTTTGACCCTTTGTGTTCAACAATATCTACTTCACCACACGAAGGCCAGCCTACTTTTTCTATGTCGCCACCCATCATCCAAACTGCAGGCCATGTGCCAACAGCTGAAGGTACTTTTGCACGAATCTCAACTGTTCCATACATAAACTCAAATTTCCCCTTTGTTAACATTCTTGCTGAAGTATACCCACGGCCTTCATACTGCTCCTTGATTGCTTTCACTTTCAACACACCATTTTCAACATAGGCATTTTGAATTCTGTTGGTATAATATTCTAGTTCCTGGTTTCCCCAACCATCTGGGCCGTTGCCAATATTATATCCCCATATTGTTGAATCAGGTGCACCTGATTTATCAAACTCTTCAGCCCAAAAAAGTTTCTGCTCTTTTGGCTTTGACTTCAGTGTATCATTCAATACCTCAATATTTCCAAAGCTTATTTTGGCAACACATGAAAATAAAATAACAAAACTAAGTGCTAAATGCTTCATTGATTAAGGTTTTACTTTGAGTTTTTGATACCACGACAATCCATCTTTTCCGATAGTTCTCAAATTCATGGTTGTTGCAGTTAAAGATAATATCTCATAAGTTGTTCCACCAAGTCCAATGCATACCAAACCATTGCCAGGAACAGAAAACTGAATCCTCGTTGAATTAGCTGGCGTACTCGCTGAAGTTGCATCCATGAAAGCTAGATTTTTTACACCTTTAGTTGACAAAGGATATTGACCTTCAGGACCAGTTTGTCCGTAAAAAGAAACGGCTGCTCCTAAAATGAATGTACCGCCTTTATTGTCCAAATCCAATGTAATTTGGTTGTTTGCTGTTTTTGCAAATGTTACTTCATCATCATAAAACCCGTCTGCAGCCCTGCTATCAGGACCCGCTGCATAGTATGAAGGTGAAAATCCATCACTCGGTCCAACACCAAAATGTCCATCAGCACCTTTATCACAAATCCAAATCTTTGATGATCCGCCTGTTAAGTTTTGCAAAATAGCAGATGGAATTTCAAAGGCTACAAATACCTTAACTTTTTTGCTGATGGTTGAAACAACACCAGCTGTTCCAATTGCATTCACAGAAATGGTGAATTCATTTACACCTGGCATTGAATATTTGTATTGAATGGTTCCAGATGGCAACATTTGCACTTTTCCATCTCCAAAATCAACCTTGTAATTAAGCACATTAGAAGCCGTAGCTGTAATTGAAACAGCTCCAGAACCATTGCCATTAGGATTTGCAGCATCCGCTCCCGCAACAACTGCAGTAAGCGTTAAATTCGATGGAGACGTGATGTTTCCAAAAGCATATTCAGTCTTTTCACATGATGAAATGCCAATGACAAGCGACATTGCAACTAGACTGTGTTTTATAAATTTATGTATCATAAACATAGTTTTTTAAAAATTAATTAAGCGTGATGTCATCAAAGTAAAAAGTGAAATTGGCTGAACCATCTCCTACAGTACCTAAGTCAAATATCACCACCACTTTTTGATAACTTCTTGTAGTGTTGATTGTGCTGTAATCAAAAGTTAGTTCTTCCCATGCGCCGGCCTTTGTTGTTAACACTTCTTTCTCGAAATTAATGCCACCATCATTCAAGTTTTCTACTTTCAATAACAACTTCGCACCAACTCTTGGCGAAAACACTTTAACCTTCACTGTCTTACCTGCAGAGAAATCAATCGGCTTATCTAAGGTGATATAACTGCCGCCGTAAACTTCACCTGGACCTTTAACCATTTTGGCTACTTTGCCAGAAAGGTTTATTCCAGATGCATTTGGATTTGCAACAACCGTTACATTACCGCCATTGAAATCTGTGAATGCATAATTCAATGAAGTTGATTCAAATGTTAGTGGCAATCCCAACGTTGGTGCTGTTGCATTGATTGTTGAACATTTCACATCATCCCAATAAAAAACCTTTCCACTTCCTGCAGTTCCGAAATCAAAAAATACAGATGCTTTGTCGTATTTATAGACGAAACTAATCGCTGCTGTTCCGGCCACTTGATTTGAAAAATCAAAAGTCAACGTTTCCCATGCATTTGCTACGGTTGTTTTCACTTCTGTTTCTACTGACTTCGTTGGATCGTTGCGATCTTCCACTTTTAAACGAACCGGTATTCCCTTTGCAGGTGAATAAACTCTCATCGTCATCTGCGTTGCTACTGCACTAAATGGAATTGCAGATGAAAAACCTGCAGGTGTTCCTATTGTAGTACCAGCCCATGTTTCAGCGCCATTTGGTTTAGTTGTAATTTTAACCTTATTGCCGCTGTTTACTGGATCATTACCATCAATTGTTTTATTGTTGCCAAAATCTGTCACTTCATAATTAAAACCAGGTGTATCAAAATCAACTGGTAAATTTATTTGCTTGATGGTTGGCAGCGCATTTGCTTGTCTGATGTCATCAAAATAGAAAGTGAAATTCGAAGAACCATTTCCAACTGTTCCCAATTCAAAAATCAACACCACATTTTGATAAGTGTTTGATGTATTGATGGCACTGAAATCAAACGCAAGGTCTTCCCACTGATTGGCTACTGTTGTTGCTGCTTCTTTTTCAAAATTGATTCCACCATTACCAGAATTTTCCACCTTCAACAATACCTTGGCTCCTACACGTGGTGAATATACTTTCATTCTCATGATCTTATTAGATGAAAAATCAATTGACTTAGCCAAACTGATCAAACTTCCACCCCACACTTCACCTGCATTCTTCACCATCTTACCTACTTTGGTGCTCGCATTAGAAGCATTTGAAAATGGATTTGCTACTACAGATGCATCACCGCCTCCAAAATTCACGAAATTGTATTTCAATTCAGTTGATTCAAAAGTCAATGGCAACACCAATTCTTCTATTGAATTCGTTTGCCTTAAGTCATCAAAATAAAAAGTGAAGTTAGCTGTACCAGTTCCTGCTGTTCCTAGGTCAAATATCAACACCACATTGTTGTAAGAATTTGATTTGTTGATTGTGCTGTAATCAAATACTAGGTCTTCCCACTGATTTGCTACTGTAGTAGCTACTTCCTTCTCGAAATTAATTCCACCGTTACCAGAATTCTCTACTTTCAACAATACTTTAGCGCCTACTCTTGGTGAAAATACCTTAAGACGCATGTATTTGTTTGCTGAGAAATCGATTGGACTGCTCAATGTAATTAAAGAACCACCGTACACTTCACCAGGATTTTTTATCATCCTTCCAACCTTGGCTGAAGTATTGCCTGTTACTGATTTAGGATTGTCTATCACTGTAGCATCACCACCACCGAAATTTGTAAATGAGTAAGTTTGTCCAACTGTTTCAAAATCCAATGGCAATAAAATTGGAACTTTTATGGTGATGGTTTTTGTAAAAGTTGTTGTGGCAACTCCGCCACTTAACGCTACAACCCTCATCACATAATCTCCAGATTTTGCATAGGTATGACTCACCGTTACACCTTCCAAAAATGAAACGGGAACTTCATTGGCTACATCTCCCCAATACACCCGAAACACTGTTTCATACAATGCAGTTGCTGATACATTGATTTTAAATGCACTTGATGCATCTACGGTGGTGGTTACTTCCAATTTCTCAGGTGCCTTAAAAGAAACAGTTAGCTTTTGTATAGCTTCTGCAGTCTTTCCTGTAACACCAACACCAACAACGCGCACATCGTACAAACCTTCTGCATACTTGCGTTGAATACTTCCACCTGGCATGATTTTTACAGGGGCTGCAGTACCGTCACCATAATAAACGTTGAAGTATGCAACACCTTCTCCATTTGGATAAATGGTTACCATACCGGTATTGTCTTGCGTAATGTCAAACAATGCAGAAAGCTTTGCTGGATCCGTTGCTGTTTCTACAAAAGAAACATCATCGAACTTAACCTTGGTACATCCTGCAAACAAGATGCCCAACAAAAGCGTGATGGATAAAAATTTTATTGATTTCATGTCAATGATTTTAAAAAATTAATTATTAGTAACCAGGGTTTTGCGTTAAACCTGAAATATCAACTTCCTGCTGTGGAATCGGAAATACCTCATTCTTGTTTGCCTTGAAATTGGTGATTTTTGTTGCAGCTAATCCTGTTCTCACCAAGTCAAAAAACCTGTCTCCTTCCATCGCTAATTCCAACCTGCGTTCATCCCATATCGCTTGCCTCAAAGTTGCACCTGTTGAAGTGATATTGTGCAACTTATCACCAAATGCACGCTCTCTCACCTTGTTCAAATACCCCTGGGCTTTTACATCATTGGGTGTAGTGGCTCTGTTATTGGCCTCTGCAGCCATCAACAAAACATCAGCATACCTGATCGTTCTGAAATTATTCAAATAGTTCAACTCAACCTGTCCTGAAGTTTCTCCCTTCCTTGGCAAATACTTTTGGTTATACAACCCAGTGTTTTTGTATGGTGCTACGAGGTAAGTAATGTTGAATTGTGGATTGGCCTTTTTGTATGCTTCGATGTCTAACACCGTTACATCTTTTCTTTTGTCGCCTGACGCGTATGCACTCGCAAGATTTGATGTAGGAAGGTTGATGCTCCAGCCTTGTCCATAAGGACTAGACCCTGTCAAGTTCCTGATTCCACAAACCTGTACCGCTAAATTTCCTTGTCCACGTCCTGGATTTGACCAGTCGTAAAATGGACTGATGTTTGAATATTGAATTTCAAATACTGACTCAGTGCCGTTTTCGCCAGACTGAAGAAAGATGTCGCCAAAATTCGATACCAATGTAAATGGACCGTTTACAACTGTTTCAAGAGCTGCAGCTGCTGCGTCAAATTTTCCTTGATACAACAATGCTTTTCCCAACAATGCTTGTGCGGCAAATCTTGTTACGCGTCCCTTTTGAACATTAGACACAGGCAATACCTTGATGGCGTTGTTTAGGTCTAGTTCAATCTGGCTGTAAACTGCTGCCTTGGCTGTTCTTGGGAATTTCTTTGAATCTGATGCACTGAGTCTTTTTTCCACAAACAATGGAACATCTCCAAACATTTTCACCAATTCAAAATAATAATATGCCCTCAAAAAATATACTTCACCATACAAAGCTTCTTTTCCAGTGAAGTCTAATTTAGCCTTATTTTCATGAAGATAATTTGCCCTGTTGATGCCCTCGTAGCATGACTTCCAAGCTTCTGTAAGGTAGCTGTTGTTTGGAGTTGCTAGGTAGTCATCTATTTGCTGAAGTCCAAGTACATCTGTTGCATTCTCTCCGCCTGAAACAGAATTGTCTGATGCGATATCACCGATCAATGGATTTCCATAAAGCCATTGCAAGGGTGAATAAACACCGATCACCATCTTGTTGTAATCATCAGATGTTTTTAGGTAATCATTGGCTGTTATCTGATAATCTTCTTGTGGATTGTATTCCACGAATTTTGTGCAAGCAGCATTGGTAAATATTACCACTGCAACGCATACAATTAATTTGATATATTTCATGTTCATTTCGTTTTTATCTTATTAAAACTTAAGGTCTAAACCAACAGCAAAGCTTCTTGCTTGTGGATAAGCACCACGGTCGATTCCAGTATCAAAAATACCTCCTGAAATTTCAGGATCAAATCCAGAATATTTGGTGAAAGTGAAAGCATTTTTTACCTGTGCATATAGCCTGATACCTGAAATATTTTTCAGCTTAAGCTTTGCAGAATTGAAAGTATATCCCAACTGAAGGTTCTTGATTTTAATAAACGATCCGTCTTCTACATAACGATCTGAAACCCTCGTGTTGTTGTTGGCATCGATGAATGTATAACGTGGATTGGTTGCATCATTGGTGCTGCCATCTCCTACCCATCTTCCTAACACGCCTCTGTACTTGTTGGTCATCGCTAAATTCCTTTCATAAGCGCGATACACTTCATTTCCTACAGATGCATATACATAAGTGTTTAAATCAAATCCTTTGTATTCGAGATTCAATCCCCAACCCATGGTGAAATCTGGGAATGGGTTTCCAATGTTGGTTCTGTCATCTCCATCAATCTTTCCATCTCCGTTGATGTCAACATACCTGATATCACCAGGCTGTGCATTTGGCTGTGAAGATGCTTTGCTGATCTCAGCTTGATTTTGAAACAGTCCATCAGTTTTAAATCCATAAAAATATCCTGGTGCAAATCCTTTTTCAAACCTAGTTACAGACTGAAAAGGAATTCCATAACCACCACCTGTAATTAAACCGTTGTTGGTTTCTGTTACAAGGTTTGTTGCTTTTGTAAACGTGATGTTAGTAGATAACTTAAAGTTCTTTGTCAACTGATCGGTGTATCCCAAGTTCATGTCAAATCCACTTGTTTGGGTAGTTCCAATATTTGCAGTTGGCAATGAAGCTGTACCTAAGTAAAGCGACAATGTTGGGGTGAACAGCAATCCGCTGATGTCTTTTCTGAAATAATCTCCACTGAATGAAAACTTATTTTTAAAGAACCTCAAATCAAAACCAGCATTGAGCTGTGCCTGCTGTTCCCACTTTAAATCATCATTTTTAAATGATGCAATAGTTGCCCCTATTGATGTTGGCTCTGCTCCAAAAGTATAACCCGCATTTTGTCCCAATCCATAACTGTAAATGCTGGTTGAAATTCTTTGGTATTGAGGATTTACATTTTCATTTCCTGTAACTCCATAACTTCCCCTGATTTTCAAGTAATTGATGAAATCAGATTTGAAAAACTTTTCATTTGACACAACCCATCCAAGAGATCCTGAAAAGAAATTTGCAAATTTGTTGTTGTCGCCAAATGCATACGATCCGTCTCTTCTAACAGTTGCAGATGCAAGGTATGTATCATTGAAATCGTAGTCAACCCTGCTGAAATAAGAAAGGTTTCTTCTTTCATACTGATAAGAGCCAAGATCTATACCAGAAGTCTGTGCAATACCTGTTGCTGAAGAAATGTCTGCAAAATCCCATGAATTGAAAGGAACATCTTGTCTAGATCCGCTCAATGAATTTCCTGTTACCCTGGCCATTGAAAATCCTAATACAGTTTCAAAATTGTGCTTTTCAGCAACCTTGAAACGGTAGTTTCCAAATGTTTCAAAAGTATAGTTGAAATAATTGTTTTTGTACTCATACACGCTGTTGTGTGAACCTGCTTTTGCAGATCCATCAGCATTCAAGGTAGAATTGATATGCGCCGTTCCATAATAAGAAAGTGGCATGAAACTCTTTCCAGTTACGTCTGTGTTGGTATAACCATAGCGAGATGTCAACTTCAAATTCTTCAACACATCATACTGCAATTCCAACTTTCCAAACAACTTACTGGTATTAGATCCATTGTATGAATCTTGGAGTTGTGTAAGTGGATTGATGATTTCAGATAAAATGGTTTGGCTTGTACCATACTTACCATAAGTGCCAGGATCGTTGTTTAATATAGAAACGGTAGGATCAAAATTCAATGCATTTGAAATCACGGAATTGATTGAGTTCTCTGGTATTCCAGCACCCTTGATATTGGTATAACTGGTGTTCGCAATGAACTTTAATTTGTTGGTAAGGTCAAAATTCAAGTTGGCAGTTCCGTTTACCCTGTTGAAAAACGACTTCTCGCCACCGCCAACGATACCATCTTGTCCAAGATAACCTCCTGACAAGAAATATGACATCTTTTCACTACCACCACGTGCCGTTAAGTTGTGCGTTTGAATAGGCGCATTTTTAAAGATTTGATCTTGCCAATTGGTACCTACACCCAATCCAGATAGGTTGGGGAACATCAAGTTACCGCCAGAAGCAACGCTTCCTTCGTTTATAATTGCAGCATATTCACTGGCGTTCAATACACCAATTTGATTGAGTACTTGCTGAACGGCATAGTTGCCGCTGTAATTGAATTCGTTTTTTTGATTTTTCTTACCTGATTTTGTAGCTACCACAATAACACCATTACCACCTTTCACACCATAAATAGCTGTTGTAGCGGCATCTTTTAAAACGTTGATAGACTCAATATCCTGTGGATTGATTGAGTTAAGATCATCCAATGTTTGGATAGAACCATCTACTACTACTACAGGATCAGTACCTGTGTAGGAAGGAATACCCCTGATTAAAACTGTTGGTTTAGCACCAGGAGAACCATTCGAAATAACAGTTACACCTGAAGCCCTACCTTGCAAGGCATCTTCTGCCCTCACCGGCTTAAGCTTTTCAATGTCTGCTCCCTTAACGGTTGCAATAGCACCTGAAACCTTCGTTACCTTCTGAACACCATACCCTACAACAATGATTTCATCCATCTTATTTTGATTGGATGTTAACACGATGGTCATGCTACCAGCAGTTATGCTGATTTCTTGGGTGTCAAAATTTAAGGAAGAAACTACAAGTGTTTTGGCTGAGGCAGGTGCCGATAAACTGAAATTACCCAGTTCATCAGTTGTAGTACCCACTTTAGTGCCTTTTATAAGAACTGAAACTTTGGACAAAGCCACGCCGCTCGGGTCGGTAACTTTTCCTGTAATGCTTTTGTTTTGAGCCCATACGAGTGTACTGAGCATCAAAAATAAGGAGAGGATATAACTCCTCTTTAGAGCCTTTTTCATACGCAAAATTTTGGTTGATAATTGAAACTTTCCGAATTTTCGGACAGTGAATATATGACAGTTATAAAAATATGTAACCTTTTGTAGTACTACATCACTACATCATTTTTAAATAATCTGTTGATTATCAATAATTAAAAAATACATCAAGACTACATCAAAAAATATAAAAAATTGTATTGTTTAATAAATTCGATAAATTGAATCGAAAATGAAAAACAAAAAATATAGACAGCTGTTTTTATAAAATATTAACTCAATCATGAAAAATTTACTGCTATTCCTTGTGATGGTTTTGGTTAGCATGCACTTAAAAAGTCAGAATACAATTGGACTACCCCAAATCAATAATTACGACAAAAACAATTTTAAGGCGGGAACACAAACATGGGACATCGAACAAGATGCACAGGGAAGGATGTACTTTGCAAATAACGAAGGGCTCATAACTTTTGATGGCACCTTTTGGAAAACACATCCCTTGCCCAACAAGACCATCATGAGGTCGCTGGCAATTGACAAAACAGGAAAAGTATATGTAGGTGGACAAGGGGAGATCGGGTATTTTTTGCCAGACAAAACTGGCTTTTTACGGTACCATTCGTTGATCGGATTGTTACCAGCATCTCAAACAACTTTTGCTGATATCTGGGATATTGAAATTTCCGGTGAATCCATTTTTTTCAGGGCTACAGATAGGATTTTTGAGTTGAAAAACAATTCATGCTCAGTTTTCCCTCCCATTACAGAATGGCAATTTTTAAAACAAGTTGGAGGGAAAGTGCTGGCGCAAGACAAACAAAAAGGACTGTTTATTTACCGAAAAGGCAATTGGATACCACTTTATAACAATACATTATTAGAAAATTCAATCATATCTGGAATATTCGAAGAAAGCAAAGAAAAGCTCTTGGTAAGCACCATAAAGAACCAATTTCTGACAATCAAACACGATTCTCTTTTCGTTAATAATAGACTTCGCACAACAGCAATTAATTCAACTATCTATAAAACCACACAAATGAACGAAGGTGCATTTGTAGTTGGAACTACATCAGAAGGTTGCATCATCATGAACTATGACGGTGAGGTTATTCAGAAAATTTCAAGAAAAGAAGGACTGCAGAACAACAATGTATTGAGTGTGTTTCTCGATAAAGATAAAAACTTGTGGGCAGGACTAAATAACGGCATTAGTTTTATAGCCTACAACTCAGCCGTGAAGTACATTTCGCCAAACAAAGAAAATGAAGTTTCGGGCTTTTCTCCCAGGGTCTTTAACAACAAATTGTATATCGGCACATCAGATGGAGCATATACGGTTAACTTGTCGAAGGAAAACAAAGACCTGAGTTTTTCAAAGGGAAATTTCTCACTCATTAAAAATAGCAGTGGACAAGTATGGAAACTGGATGAAATCAACCAGCAATTGTTGATGGGTCATAATAGTGGATGCTATAAAATTGCAGAAGACATTGCCACACAAATTTCAAGAGACGCAGGATGGCTTTTTGTGCCAACAGGAGCTGTATCACCATCCAAAAATGTGTTAACAGGAACTTACACAGGACTCAAAATGCTCCAACAAGAAGGTGGAGCGATTAAAGACATAGGCAACTTAAAAGGAATTTATGAATCGCTCAGGTTCTTAGCAATTGACAATGAAAATCGAATTTGGGCCTCACATCCTTACAGAGGGATCTATTTAATAACACTATCCAATGATCAAAAAAGTTACACAGCAAAATTATTTACCTCAAAAGAAGGACTGCCATCATCGTTAAGCAATCATGTTTTTAAAATAAAAAACA
>Ga0164294_10005346_pt1 | contig 11056 bp, 11 predicted proteins | sample GEODES005metaG_FD_111479 | JGI IMG/M metagenome (GOLD analysis project Ga0164294, IMG submission 111479) | Oligotrophic lake water microbial communities from Sparkling Lake, Wisconsin, USA - GEODES005 metaG | ecosystem: Environmental > Aquatic > Freshwater > Lake | place: USA: Sparkling Lake...
GAAATTAGCATGACTGCCTTGGCCGGTTAAGCAGTTTAGCAAGGCTATTATTGAGGCTTGATAAATGGTCATTTTTCGTTTAAGTTTGATGAAATTTGACATTTTTGATGCACATAAAACCGTTATCGTGTAATATTTACATTAATTTTTAGTTAATTTTGAATTTCAAAAATAACGAAATGCTTAAGAATTTTCTTTCAATAATTTTATTTTCAGCATGCTTGCTGATGCAACAAAAGAGTGTTGCTCAAGGATGTGTGGCCATAAGAGGCTTAGGAGGATCTTCTTGTTTAAACCCAAATGAAGCGCCTGATTCAACATCGTGGACGTTGACCATCAATTCAAGGTACTTCAAGTCGTACAAACATTTTGTTGGTGTTGTTGAACAAAAGGAGCGGGTAGAAAATCAAACAGAAGTCATCAACCACAATTTCAGCACTGATTTTTTCATTCAAAAAAATATCAATAAAAGGGTTTCAATTGGCTTCAATATCCCCTTGGTAAGCAATGCACGTTCTTCTTTGTATGAGCATGCAGGAAATGCAGCCGGACCAGCTTCGAGGAAATCAACGCATTCCTTTGGTTTGGGTGATATGCGTTTTGCTGCTTATACATGGTTGCGTGATCCAGGTAACATGCCAAGGTGGAATGCTCAGGTGGGACTAGGTTTGAAGCTTGCAACAGGAGACTACCAGTACACAGATTATTTCTACAGGAACGATACAACAAAAATATTGGGACCAATCGACCAATCAATTCAATTGGGAGATGGAGGAACAGGGATGACATTTGAATTGAATTCTTTTTATGCTTTCTCACATAAGGTATCAGCTTATGGTGGTGTGTATTATCTTTCTAACCCACGTGAGCAAAATGGAGTGTCTACTGCAAGAGGCGGGGTAGTTTCTGCCACAAGCATAGCTTATGGAAGCAATGTGATGAGTGTGCCAGATCAGTATATGTATCGCTTTGGGTTGAGTTACATGAGCGAGCGTTTTACGGCTAACCTTGGCATTAGAAAAGATGGCATTCCTGCTGAAGATGTGATTGGAGGAAGCAATGGATTTAGACGCCCGGGATATGTGGTAGCTGTTGAGCCAGGAATAAGTTATAAGATCAAGTCTTCAACATATTTCATCAACTTGCCTTTTTCTGTTCAACGCAACAGAACACAAAGTGTACCAGATAAAATAAGGTCACAGAAAACAGGTGTCTATTTTAAGGGCGATGCTGCTTTTGCAGATTATTTGGTAAATGTAGGAATGGTTGTAAAACTTTAGGTTGTTAACAAATCAGGGTGAGAGGTGAAAGGTGAGCGGTGTTAGCCAACTACTTTTCACCTTTCGTTTTTATCTTTTAGCCAATTTGAACTATCTTCAAAATTGATTGTTCATTTTAATTAAATCATCATGGAAACATCTACGCAGACTACTACATCAAACGCTGTTAACTTTGTTAATGGCTCCGATATGGTTGAGCTCTGCCAACAACAGCAAGCGTATTTTAAAACAGGTGAAACCAGGTCTCTGGATTTTAGGCTGTCACAACTAAAACAGTTAAGAACGGCGGTTGTTACCCATGAACAAGAAATCGTAGATGCCTTGTACAAAGATTTGAAGAAGTCTGAATTTGAGTCGTTTGGAACAGAAATTGGGCAACTTTTAAAGGAAATAGATCATGCCATCAAAAACCTGAAAAAGTGGGCTGCTCCGAAATCGGTAACTACACCTCTGATGTTTTTTCCATCAACGAGTAAGATCTATCAGGATCCATTGGGTACCGTTCTAATTATCGGTCCATGGAACTACCCTTTTATGTTGGTGATGAGTCCGCTCGTTAACGCCATTGCTGGCGGCAATACAGTTGTTTTAAAACCATCTGAGGAAGCAGCACATACTTCGGTTCTCATTCAAAAAATCATCTCAACATACTTCGATCCGAAATATATAGCAGTCGTTCAAGGAATTGGCGCTGATGTAATTCCTGCATTGATAAATGGTTTTCGGTTTGATCATATTTTCTTTACGGGAAGTACCTATGTTGGACAAAAAATCATGGAGTTGGGAGCTAAGCAGCTCATTCCGGTAACCCTCGAGCTTGGAGGAAAGAGTCCATGCATTGTAGATGCATCTGCCAACTTAGAATATACTGCAAAAAAAATAGCATGGAGTAAGTTGATGAATGTGGGGCAGACATGTGTAGCACCTGATTATTTGCTTGTTCATCACAGCATCAAAGAAGAATTGATTGAGAAAATCAAGTTGAATTTCAAAAAGATGTTGGGTGATGATGCAGCTAATAGCAAAGATTACGGTAGAATCATCAACTTAAAGAGGTTTAAAAAAGTCATTTCTTATTTAGGTGAAGGAAAGGTTGTTTTTGGTGGAAAGCACAATGAAAATGATTTGTTTATCGAGCCAACAATTCTTGATGGCGTTTCTATCAGCGACAGCGTTATGCAGGATGAAATCTTTGGCCCCATCCTTCCTGTAATTTCATACGATACCAAAGAGGAAGTGATGGATTGGGTGGAAAAAAACCCGTTTCCGTTGGCGTTGTATATTTATGCTGATGAAAAAAAGGTGCAAGATTTTTACATCTCAAACCTTAGGTTTGGAGGATGTTGTATCAACAATGGGGTGATTCATTTGGGCAATTCCCATCTTCCTTTTGGAGGTGTGGGGTACAGTGGAACAGGACAGTACCATGGTAAGTTTGGCTTTGATGCGTTTAGCCGTCCTAAGGCTGTTTTGCATTCTAAGTCATGGTTTGATTTGCCCGTATGGTATTCCCCTTATGGGAACAGGGTAAAGTTGTTGAGAACAATATTTAAAATTACATAAGCAATGAGAAAAATATTTTCGATAAAAGTTATCGTATTAACAGTATTGGTGCTAGCAGTAATAAGCTGGGCATGTTCATCAAGCAATAAATTACAAACAGGAAATATGAGTGGAAGACAAAATATGTTGAAATCGTTTTATCCGGTTTTGACCAAAGTAACCAGGTTTTTTGGGGTTAACAATAGGGTGATTAATGCACCGAATAAAACTTCACCTCTTGCTTCCGTGTTTGACATTCCATTCGAGTTAAACAATGGCGATACGGTGAGTTTGAAGGCATGGAAAGGCAAGAAAATCATCGTAGTTAACACTGCAAGTGATTGTGGTTATACTGGTCAATATGAAGAACTACAAGCTTTGTATAAAAACAACAACGGTGAAGTTGTGATCATAGGTTTTCCTGCCAATGATTTCAAGGAACAAGAAAAAGGAAGCAACGAAGAGATTGCTGCATTTTGCAAGAAAAATTATGGTGTTGAATTTCCTATTGCCATGAAAGCATCTGTTGTAAAAGGGAAAGAGCAACATCCATTGTTTGCTTGGCTTTCAGATCCAGAAAAAAATGGTTGGAACAAGGAAGCGCCCGGTTGGAATTTTTCAAAATATGTGATTGATGAATCTGGAAATTTAACAGGCTACTTTGATCCTGGTGTTAGTCCATTGGGCAAAGAAATATCAGAAGCCCTAAAGAAATAAAAAACACCATTGCAGATGGCTTTAGTTGAGGAACAAATGTTAGTGCTTGTTGATGAACAAGACAACGCAGTTGGAACCATGGAAAAAATGGAAGTGCACCAAAAAGCCTTGCTACACAGGGCTTTCAGTGTATTTATTTTTAACAGCATTGGTGAGATGTTGTTGCAAAGAAGGGCATTGAGTAAATACCACAGTGGTGGTTTGTGGACAAACGCATGTTGTAGTCACCCCAACCCTGATGAAACACCCGTTCAAGCTGCGCAAAGAAGGTTGTTTGAAGAGTTGGGTTTTGTAACTGACGTTAAAGTTGTTTTTGATTTTATTTATAAAGCGGAATTAGACAACGAATTGACTGAGTATGAATTTGATCATGTGTTGGTAGGGAATTATGATGGCAAAATTGACATTAATTTGAGTGAGGTTGGTGATTATTGTTATCGTTCTATGGACGATATTAGAAATGAATTGATTGTCCATCCTGGAAAATATACAGCTTGGTTCATCATTGCATTTCCCATGTTAGAGACATATTTGGAAAATAAAAAAGCAATGCTGAATGAATAATAAAAAGGCAATTGTTGTTGGTGGTGGGATTGGTGGAATTGCAACAGCAATAAGGCTTTCTGTAATGGGATATGAAGTAGAAGTGTTTGAAAAAAATGAAGTAGCTGGCGGTAAGATGTATCTTATAGAAAAAAATGGTTACAAGTTTGATGCAGGTCCTTCTTTGTTTACACAGCCTGTAAATATTGAAGAATTGTTTGAGCTTGCCGGTGAGCCTATAGAAAACTATTTAACCTATTCGCCAGTAGCAATTGCATGCGGTTATTTTTTTGAAAACGGAGTTAGCATCAATGCATTTACCAACCCGCAAGAATTTGCTTCAGAAATGGAGCAGAAGGTCGGAGAGAACCCTAGAAATATAATTCGTTATTTGAAGGATGCAGAACGAACCTATGAAAAAGTGGGAAATATCTTTTTGAATTTTTCACTTCATCGTTGGAATACCTGGGTTCATCCCCGCATTGTTGCTGCATTAAAGGCAGTAAAGCTCCCTTATTTATTGAGCACCCTGAATCAGTTTAATGTAAAAAATTTCAACACAAAAGAGGCCATTCAGATATTTAATCGATTCGCTACATACAATGGAAGCAATCCTTACAAGGCACCAGGCATGTTGAGTTTAATTCCCCATCTTGAGCAAAATGAAGGTACTTTTTATCCAAGTGGAGGGATGATAAATATCCCAACTGCATTGGTTCAATTGGCGGAAAAAAAAGGGGTGAAATTCAGGTTGGGGAATCATGTAGAAAGAATACTTGTTGAAAATAATAAAGCGGTTGGTGTTAAGTCTGCTGGTGAGAACCATTCAGCAGATTTGGTTGTTAGCAATGTTGATGTTTATTATACCTACAAAAACTTATTGAATAACGAAGCTGGGGCATTAAAAATATTAAGGAATGAACGGAGCAGCAGTGCCTTAATTTTCTATTGGGGCATTAAAAAAGAGTTTTCTCAGCTTCATTTGCACAATATTTTTTTCTCAGAACAGTATGAAGAAGAGTTTAAGCATCTTTTCAATCACAAGAAGTTCTTTGATGATCCAACGATATACATCAACATTACTTCAAAGATGGAAGCAGGTCAGGCTCCAGAAGGAGCTGAGAACTGGTTTGTAATGGTAAATGCACCAGCAATGCAAGATGCAGACTGGCCAGAAGAAGTAAAAAGAGTTCGCGGGTATGTTGTCGCAAAATTGAATCGCATGTTGGGTGTTGATTTAAATGAATACATTGAAGTGGAAGAAGTGCTTACCCCAGCAGGTATCCAACAAAGAACCGATTCATATTTGGGTTCTTTATACGGAACTAGCTCAAATTCAAAGTGGGCGGCTTTTTTACGGCATGCAAATTACACTTCATCCATCAAGGGTCTATTTTTTGCCGGAGGAAGTGTTCATCCTGGAGGCGGAATTCCTTTGTGTTTGAAAAGTGCTAAAATAGTTTGTGATTTGATCGCACATTAAGTTGACCTTTGCTAAATACATCGTTTTTAAGTTTTATTGAAGTGATAAAAAAGCAATCTACATATCAACACATTTTTCTATTGCTGAAAAATCAATTTTTTTGGTCGATCTTCTTTTTGCTTTTGATACATGTTTCAGGTGCAATTGGCATGGTTTTTTATGATCAAGAAATATTTGCTAGCATGACTCCTTACAACCTTATGTTGATGTTTGTCATCTTGCTAGGAAACGAAAAAAATATTGCATCAAATTTTATCATTGCATTTATTTTGGGTAGCGTAGCCGGATTTTTTGCTGAGTTTTTGGGGATCAATTATGGCATTTTATTTGGTGATTATACCTACGGAAATATTCTTGGCATAAAATGGTTTGGTGTTCCCTTATTGATCAGCCTCAACTGGTTCTCCATAGTGTATTGTTCATTTATAGTATCAGGTCAATTATTGAAATCAGCGAATAAAAAATTCGGTGAAAGGAATAAAAAATCAACATCATTCTTTTTTTTACAAGCGCTTTGCACGGCAGTTTTAACAACATCATTTGATTGGTTGATGGAACCTGTTGCCGTGCAATTAAAGTTTTGGTCATGGGAAAATGGTGATATACCTTTTTTCAATTATCTATGTTGGTTTGCTATTAGCTTCATGATTTCTTTGGGCTTTTCATATCTTAAAATTTCTGTTATCAATCCCTTTTCAAAGTGGTTACTGGCAGTTCAAGCTGCCTTTTTTTTATTTCTGCGCATTTTTTTGTGATGATGCAGCATTTAAAACTGCGTAACTGTATAAAATAGCATAAATTGGATACAGTATATAATTTTTTTAGTGAAGTGTGCCTTACCTTAAGCGTGATTTATGAATCCACCAAATCAACAAATTATTTTCCATGCTTCTATGCTAAATGCTTGGTCTGCTTTTTCAGATGAATTCATATCTGTTTGGGATGAAAAGACTGAAAAGTTGATTTATTTTAATGATGCATTTACCCAATTTTTTGGTTTTGAAAACCGAGATGAATTTATAGCAAATTATCTTTTTTTGGGATTCAGAAAAGCACCTCTCAGCATTGATTTATCAGATTTGGTAAAAGATACAGTAAAGCGAAATGGACTTTGGAAAGAAGAGGTTTTGTTGCAAAAAAAAAATGGTGATGTTTATTTAGGACGATTAGATATTGCTTCCTTTTTATTTGAAGGGCATACGCATTATTTACAGCGCATTATCAACATCGACAATCAACGTATATTTTCAGAAAATCTTTTTAGAGAGGTTAAAAAATTTGAAGCCTTATTCCATTACGCAACACTTCCAATATTATTGGTTAATAAGGAAGGAAAAATCATTCTTGCCAACAGCAAATCGTTAAAATTATTCGACTATACAGAATTACAAATCACTGCTTTGTTTGTTGAGCAGCTGATACCACAAAAGTTTAGAGACAATCATTCTCGTCACAGAGCTGATTATGAAAAAAATCCACTCACCCGTCCGATGGGTGTTGGGATGGAACTATATGCATTGAAAAAATCGGGAGAAGAATTTCCTGTTGAAGTTAGCCTTGGCCATTATCAAATCGAGCAAGAACAGTTTGTGATTTGTTTCATTATTGACATCACTCAACGGAAAAAGATTGAGGATACAATGAAAAGTCAAACTTCAGAAATGGAGAGGGCGAAAAAAGAAATTGAGGAATTGAATGCAGAGCTTGAAAATAAAGTGGAGTTGAGAACACAAGAGTTGACTGAAGCATTGACAAACCTTGAGAAATCAAGGGATGATTTAACCATGGCTTTAAGCAAAGAAAGGGAACTCAGTGATCTTAAATCTCGTTTTGTTTCCATGGCTTCACACGAATTCAGAACTCCTTTGAGTACCATTTTATCATCTGTTTCCTTAATAGCTAAATATACTTCATCTTCAGATCAAGATAAGAGAGATAAACATATCCAGCGCATTCATTCAGCCGTTAGCAATTTAACTGACATTCTTAATGAATTTCTATCCTTGGGAAAAATCGAAGAAGATTTAATTCCATTTCTTCTAAATGAGTTGAATTCACAAAGGCCTTACATTAAAAAGAATTATTCTTTATTAATTAAAAAGTCAACGGAAATATCCATTCAGGAAAGAGTGTATAAAGTATTTCCATCCTTGACATCATTTAGATATTTACCGGTTCTTGATGCTAAATTTAGAATTGAAGATGACATTAAGCAAAAAATGATTTCCTTTTGTTCTATAAATGCCATCGACAATCAAAAGGTGTTTTTATTTTATTGCAGGTATCCTTCAGTGATCCAATTGGATTTGTTTTCCGCTATCAATCATATTGATATTATGCGTCCTGATAATATTTTGTCTGAAGATATCTGTGTTGTTCCTCTAGATTTTAGCTGGATCGCATTATTGTCACTTGAAGATGAATTCTATTTTCTTCATATAGATAGTTCAAATGAAAGTTAATTTTGTTATTATAATTTTTTCACCCCCTCACCCCTCCATCACTCTTAACTTCCCCTTTTTTCAATCTTTCTGATTTTTCTAATTGTATTGTCTTACCATCCTTGATTACTTGTGAACGGATGTACCCCTTGATCCAATCAATCACGCCACTTTCCTTCTCTCCTGTATTACCCGGTTTGTCAAATTTCATCGCAAGAATATAATCATCTGGTGTCTTTAAAGTAAAGTTTGCAGACATCCCAGGTTCAAGGGTTATTTCATAAATTGGTTTTCCCAGGTTAACCTGATTGATACCTGATTTTCTGAGTGCTGCTATTGTAGCAGCTTTATCTGTTAGCGGGTTTTTTATTTGTATCACTGCAAATTCGCCAGGGCTACCTGATTTTAGGAATCTGTATTTTACTTCAATACCATCCCAGTTTTGGGAAACCACATAATAACCATTTTCATTTATTGGAGTTCTTTGATATACAATTTTAGGAGATGAAGGCCTATTGGCCATGGTTTTTTCCATCTCATTTTTTAAGATATCTAAATCCTTTCCAATCAATAATGAAATTACTTTTTTGGTGCAGCCCCAACCTGCTTCTTTTTTTTCATATTCATAGGCAAGGACTGCCTGGTTTGGATTGATAAATCTTACAATAGGAAGCCCTGGGTATTGTTGAAGGATTTCTTTGCGGCGTTTATCGAATGAAGCTTTATCAGCTACTTTTTCTTGAATCAATGCATGATCTCTGCACATCCAACTTTTTCCAGATTCTTGTATTTCATGGGTTGCAACCAATAAATATTCATACCCCATTTCTGCAACTGATGAATTCTGTGCCTCAACTTGTTTATTAGTATTCAAAAGTATACAAGTCAGGCATCCATAGATTATAGCTAATCTGGCGTTATATTTTGAGCTCATTTTGATGTATTATTATGCGCTTTTGTTGAATCTGTATGATGAGTATTTAATTTTATACCCAGCATCATCATATTCTCTTATTGTATCTGTTCTTAGTTTGAATGTTTTATTAACCTCTTTATTACCCCAAAAGTCAACCGTTGTAACTCCACCAACCTTTTCCTGAGTGCTTAAATATTCTCTAAATCCTTTTTTGATTAACTCGAAACAGTCACTGCATGTAGTTCCTGACGGAAAGGTTACGTACAGTATTTTTTTGGATTCATCTTTGTACGTCATGAAGTAGGAAGTAGCTTCCTGCCTGTGTTCAGTCACAACTTTATTTGGACATAAGATTTCACCATCTATTTTGGAAGTGAATGATGATAACAATAAGATGATGATTAATGGGAATTGTATTTTTTTCATCTCCCCAAGATCAATACTAATTGGGTATTAAAAAATACCCGATTATGGGTAATTTTAATCAACAATGAAATTTGAAATCAGTGCTTTTCAAAAAGCCAGCTCACTGGTTTCCTTTCTTCATGAAGCAATCCGAATTTCTTAATGCATGTTCGTATATGTCCAACGGCTTCTTCGATTGAATCCGTTATCAAGAAAAGTTTGAGGTCATCTTCTGAGATGGTATTGGATTTTTTCATTTTCTCAATATGCTCGATCAAGTCTTTATGGTATTCTTTTCCGAAAATGATTACAGGGAACTCTTGTATTTTTTTTGTTTGGATGAGTGTCATTGCCTCAAAAAGTTCATCCAGCGTGCCAAATCCTCCGGCCATGATAACAAAGGCGTATGAGTATTTGATGAGCAATGTTTTTCTCACGAAGAAGTAGCGGATGTTCACCCATTTGTCTAGATATGGGTTTTGATGTTGTTCCATGGGCAGCACAATATTGCATCCCAATGAACGTCCCCTAACATCTTTTGCCCCTCTGTTTGCCGCTTCCATAATGCCTGGTCCACCACCTGTCATAATCGTGAATCCCATTTTTGCAATTTCTGCAGAAAGGGCCCTGGCGTCTTTGTAGTGCTGGCTGTCTTCTGAAAAACGCGCTGAACCAAAAACCGCCACGCAGGGACCTGTAAAATGCAGTGCCCTGAATCCACGGATGAATTCGATACAAACTTTCACCACGAATTTGAAATCAAGCCAGCGAGAGCGAGGGCCATCAAGGAATTGTATTTCGGGTTCAGTCATTTTCAGTTTAAGGTTTAGTGTTTAAAGTTTAGGTGTTGTACTATTATTCCATTCATGAAGATATGATAAAGCCATGATGATTTATGTTGGGTTTTATTTAAACTTCCAAATCGTATAACAACAAAACCCCGTATGGTACGGGGAAATATCTTTAGTTGAGTGTTGTCTTTTTATGGCTTTGTGACTTCCCTGCGATAGTCTGTTAAAATGCGGGTAGTGTATCATAATTATGATCCTACAGGGGTTGTATTAAATTTGGTTTTGGGTTGGATTAGATTAATTTGTTTTCTAGTTTTTGTTTGGATTGGATGTTGGTTGGTTTTTTAGGTAGGATTGGATTGTTGGTTTCAGTTTTCTTTAGGATTGGATTTACTACGGGGCGCTTTTGGGATTAGATGGTTTTATTTTCTGATTTTCTTTCGGATTGGATGTTTGGTTGGTTTTTAGGTAGGGTTGGATTGTTGGTTTTAGTTTTCTTTAGGATTGGATTAATTACGGGGCGGTTTTAGGATTTGATTGGATTTTCTAGTTTTCGTTTGGATTGGATGTTTGGTTGGTTTTTTAGGTTGGATTGGATTGTTGGTTTTTCTGATGTCGTTTGTCTTTGCTTGCTTCGTACGTTAGCGTCGCATTGACTATACAAGGTTACAGCTCATTTTTTTCACATGAAAGTATTTTAAACTGCATTTTTCATATTTACGTATTTACGCTTATTGAGTGTCAATATAAATACAGCGGAGGATGCAGCCAGGGACGGGGGACAGGGGACGAGGGAACAGCCATTTAGTGGTTGAAGAGGTTGAAGGAGTTGAAGTGGTTGAAGTACATCCTAAACCACTTCAACCTAAACTTTCTAAATTTCTAAAAGCCTAAACTTCCAACCTTAACCTCTTCAACCTCCTCAACCCCTTCAACCC
>Ga0164294_10005348_pt1 | contig 11056 bp, 8 predicted proteins | sample GEODES005metaG_FD_111479 | JGI IMG/M metagenome (GOLD analysis project Ga0164294, IMG submission 111479) | Oligotrophic lake water microbial communities from Sparkling Lake, Wisconsin, USA - GEODES005 metaG | ecosystem: Environmental > Aquatic > Freshwater > Lake | place: USA: Sparkling Lake...
CATTCACACCTTGGCTCAGAAGCGAATCGTTACCGTCCCCATGATCGACATCGACGGAACCGACTGTCCTGCGATCGAATTTAAATAACGAAACTGCAGATCCACCATCAGATCGGGCTCTCCTGGATTGATCTGTACCCCCCCAAACCCTTGGTAGGCGGAAAGAGTTTGGCTCCGGGTGTTATCATTTGGCCCGCCCGTAATAAACACTTGGCGAAAGATACCCCCCATTCCGCCCCCTGCGACCAATCGGACCATCGATCCAGCGAGCGGATCGGTTCGAAAAACAAAATTTCCCATCATCGGCACCTGAAAGAGCTGAATATTGGTGACCTGCGTCATTTGGCTGGCAGAGATTCCCTCAAGCTGATTTTGGTACACCGAGTTATAAAGAAGGCCTCCTTCGATCTCAAAAGCGATGTTGTCGTGAAACTGGGCTCCCAGCATCAATCCGGTGGCAAAGCCAGGTTGCATCGGCACGTCTCCGCTGAGGCCAAAGTCGGGATAATCCACCGTAGTGACGAAACTCAATCCAACTCCTGTCCGCACATAAAAAGGGGTGAGCGTGTTGGCCTCCCCGCCAATTCCGGAGGGAGAGGATAGGGCACCATTCTCTCCGGCTTTTGCTCCGGGCAAAGGACGATCCACCAACTCCGCGTTCGGATCGGCCAGAGAGGAGGGGGCTTGGGACAGAGGATGCGGATTCGCCGCATCATCTGCCCACGCGGAGTGCGTGGCAAAAATAACGAGAGATAAGAATACACCCCATCGGCACATGGGAGGAGGCTGGTAAGCTCCACGCAGGTTTCAACTGCTTATCGGACAGGGAAAAAAGAACGTGTGAATAGTCTTCGAAATGTCACCCAAATTGGGCGCGCTACGAATTTAGCTGTCCTAAGGATTAGAAAATGTGTGGGAAGGGTAATTTTTAGAAGTCATAAAATAAAATCCTTCTCCTGGGCTGATCATTTTCAAATATCGGGGAGGCTGTGACCAACTCCCATTAATTGGATCTATCTTTTGCCATACTCCATAACTTCCAAAGCCAAACCAAGGGTAAAGTGCATATTTCTCATCTTTTCCATTTTTCTTGACCACAATTATATCGTAGCTCGATCTGGACTTGGTTTTGCTCTCAAATTTATTTTTTGCAGACCATTCGGGAGATAACTTCAAAGGAGCCAGGTAGGGGTAACAAAGCAAATTTGTCCCAGCATAAATGGGGGCGAGAACAGGAGTTTTTACCTCGTCGCCAGAGAAACCTATGCCGAAAGGTGTCGGCCCTTGCTTCAAGGCAAAAGCAGATCCGGGCGGCAAAACTATCGAATCCTCAGCCATGCCTGAATCCGTGCTGGGATTTAAACCCCAAAGAACTTTGCCGGCAAGATCCAGCCAAACATACAACGAACTGATGCGACTAGGGTTGAGGTTGATCGCTAGATTCGCGAAGGCAGGCGCAGGGTATAACCCAGACGATCGAATGGCTTCATTTTTTAAAACCCGATTCAGCAGCTTCGGCAAGACAATATGAGTCCGTATTTCCGCCTGCGCGCCGTTCACTGTGCTGTTGATTGGCCATTTCGTGTTCCGGTGTGAGGAGGATAAAAAAACCAAGGAGTTGGACGATTGCTTTGTTTTCGCTACGTCAACCTCGAGGCGGTGTCCGATCCAAGGGTGATTTGTGGGGCCAACAAATTCCAGATAGCACGGGCCACTACCGACAAGGAGTGAGCCAAAACTTGCCGGAAGATCAGGAGACTGTAAAGAAAGTTGCCCTAAATCAGGACCATTTTGCACGGAACCTGCGACCAAGGCCGGATTCCGTATCGGCACACCCGTCAGCACCTCCTGCCTGCCATCATCGACTTGGAGGCTAAAGTGAGCGGGTGTTTGGGCATAAAGTGGGCATCGGGTAAAATAAATAAAACAGAGAACAACGGGCAAGATGAGGGTACGAAGTGTTGTGCCTATCTCGAATCGAAATTGGGAAAGCATAATCAGGTTCCTCACTTATTGTACTATCAGGGTGACGGTTCTTTTTTCAATTTTGCGCGCATTCATGAAGCTTACGTTCACCGAAAAAGTCCCCGAGGCGCGAGGGGTACCCGATAGTATGCCAGTCATAGGATCCAGAAGAATACCCGGCAAAAACTCATAGCGCGTGTCAGCAGGATCAAATGAGTTGGGCCGAAAAGATTTTGAGTTAGCGATAACATAAGTGCCGTCCGCCAACACATCAGCGGTCAAGCGCAAAGGCGTGTTGGTATCAATGAGCACTCCCTTCCTCAGCGTGGTTAGGCTGGCTGGGTTGAGCGACTGCGTTATGGGTGAACTTTTATCAAAGATGCGAAAGACTAATTCCATGCTTGTTTCTTGTAAATTATTGGTATTTCCAGGCCTCAAATAATTTTTAGCAACAAGCGTGTTTGTATAAATTCCTGGGGCTGTCGGAAAGCCATCTAAGACTATATCCTTGCCGCCATTACCGCCCTTTCTCGATGTGATCCCTGGAGGTAATAAGCCAAGAATTTCGCTATCCACATGGGTATTATTCGAAGTGGCGATAGAGTAAGTAACCCGATGAAGTTTCACCCCCGCCAAAACGCGATTCGGGGAGCTGATTACGGGGGGTGTATTTCGCGGCAAAAAAGTAATCGGCGGGGAGGTATACCGTCCACCTCCCTTGTATCGGCCGGTGTCGGCAACGAAACGCGTTTCAAAGCGATCGCTTGTAATGGTCGTAGCAGTCGTCCCTTGAATTAAACCCGCTGTCGTTACACCGAGTCCATCAGGCAGAGGATCCAGCCTTGTAATTTGCATTAAATTAAGAAAATTGGATTGGTCAGTCTGCAATTGGAGGGAGAAATTTTCTCCCATGACCACCTCAATAGAATTAGCGGCAATTTGCCAAGTGGGTATTGGGGCAACAATTTTTAGGGCTACAGTGGTCGATGCTGAGATTGTTTTATTATCAACCCGCTTGAGGGCGGTCAGAGTGAGCACAGGGTCGGCCGATTCAGCCAACTGTGGCGCCGCATCGGCCGCAATCACCAGGTCTGTTCCGTTAAATGTGACTCCGCTAGTTGTTGGACTTACCTCTCCTGTCAGATCGATAAAGCTATTATCACTTTTAATCAAAGTCACCGTTCTGGCCGTGCCGGCAGTGTGAACGATCTGTCCCCCCGTCAACTCCCCCGCAGGTACAGAGATGGTTGGTGCGGCCACCGCCAGAGAAAAGGTCGTAGTCCCATTTTGCCCACCCACAGATGATGTGATCGTCACATCATTGGTACCAGCGCTGTTGGGAATTCCAGACAAAACTCCATTGCTGGACAAAGTTAGGCCACGCAAATTCCCTTCCGCACTGTAAGAGGGGGAAGTTCCCGAAGAGACAAAGGTAAATGGGCTAATCTCCACCCCCGCCACTGCAGTGATGAGATCAGTCGTCGTGATAAAGGAAAGAGAAGAGGCCTGCACTGTCCACGTCAAAGTGTTGGTCGCGACCGATGCGGTCACCGAGTTAGAGGCGACTAGCCGAATGGTGTTGGTGCTAGGGAGAGCGTTAGTGGCGGCCGTGATCACCCCTGTGTTAGTGGCGATCGAAAACCCGGGCGGTAAGGTTGTGAGAGTCAGATCTGTCGAGCCAGTATTTGTGGTGGCAAAAAATCGATCCGCGCCGTTGTTCGCCAAAATCTGGTAGGTGGACACAGCACCCACTGCGTTCGTATGGGCGAGGGGGGAGGTAATTTGGCCGTATCCAGCCGCTAAGCTGAGACGGAATGTGTTCGTCCCAAAAACCTCCCCGAAAATGACGTCCATTCCAGATTCAGCGTCTCTAGAAACATCTGCGAAAAACGGTGTTTCCACGCTGTCCACGGGAATTCCCCGATCAACTCCGTTGGGTGCAAGACGATGCCGCAACAAAAGAAAACTGGTGGTAGAATCAAAAACAGCGTTCGTGCTGGAAGATAAAAGCAAAAAGAGACGTTTGTTGGTAGCTGTGTTGTTCGTGGTCGCAATCAATGCGGCTCCGGGAGTATAAACGCTATCTGGCGCTTCCAGCCAACCAAGAAAGCTTCCCTCGTCGGGCGCCCCGCCGTTGTCTGCCCCATAATTGACCGGCGCGGCATTGAAGTACTGAAGATTGTTCGTATTCGATAAAAAATTAGCCATTTGGCTAGAATTACTGGCCTGCCCTATGGCACTGTAAAAAGCCTGTTCCGTGCCAGTTGGAGCCACCACAAATAGGCTCGAGCCCAAGGGCAAGGATGAAATTGCAGAACCCGTGCCTACTTGAAGTTCACTTTGATCAAAGGTTACAAACAAAGAAGCAGAGAAGGAGAGGGGAGATTGCAACAAGCAGAGTACCCATGTACACAAAAAGACACGCCGAACGTGGCCTGAAACTATTTTCAGAGATAAGGCGCCTTTATTTAAGTTTCTTGGACGATTCCTGCCCATATATGAATTTATGAATAGAAGCAGTGTGAAAATACGCAACAAGCAGTTCAGCCGTCATCAAATTGTCACACAGCGAAAAATCAGCCAATCGCGAAAAATCCATTCCGCAGCTTTTTGTTCCAACTCAAGTATGTCAATTTCGCGTCGAAATTAGCCCATTATACGCAAGACGTTGATTCACAACAAAAAAAAGTAAACCAATGGATATTTTGTCACACAATCGTCACAATAAACTATTTGAAAAAAAGAAGAGGGTGATTAAGTTTTCAATATGCGAAACGTAAGCAAACAACTTTCGTCGACTCATCAAACCAAACTTAATAACAACCAAAAACCTAACATAGGAGATTCAGTTACCATGAAAAAAATACAAAGCTCGATATCAACACTTGCCTTGGCCCTCGTGGTCGGGGTTTCTTCCCTGACAACCGACTGCCGTGCAGCAGGCAATATCGGTGACATTTTTCAAATTGGTCAGATCACTTTTGCGGGCGGTAAACGGGACTTCGTTTCCACCCCCTTCGTTCGCCCTGTTGAAGAAAACGGTACTGGGATAGTTTCCTCAGTTACTGACTCCTCAACCTTGGTCCTCGACCCAGACGGCGCCAATTACTCCGGCACAGCGCAGTGGACTGGTGGAAGTACGTCGCAAGACAAATGGTATATTGTCGAAATTCTGGACGGACGATACATCGGCATGGTTTTCCTCATCGCCACCCAAAATGGCAATACTGTGACTACGAGCGAGGTTGCATTACCTACGGACGGGGCTTTAGTCGGATCGAAGTACGCGATTCGCAAAGATTGGACATTATCCACCTTCTTCGGCGATACATCGTCACCCAGCTTCCCACTCGCTAAAAACAACAATGCCAGCTTGGCGGATACGATTAATGTGTTTGTACAGAAAACACAAGGATTTGTTACTTATTACGTTAACAATACAGGTCAATGGAAAAACGGCTTAGGTTTCACAACCCCTCACGCGCGCATTCCCTATGGTGGTGGTGTTCAAGTTCTGCGCAGGGCGTCGGGAGCTGCAACCATGACACTTTCCGGAGAAGTCCGAAAATCCCGCTTGCGTAGAGACGTTGGCGTCAACGAGTTTGCCCTTATAGCGAACCTATCTCTTGCCCCGACAACAGTGCAAGCACTGGCACCGAGCATCGATCGAGGCGCTAGCGCTGCGGATGACAAAGTTGAAGTTTGGAGTACTAATTCCACGTTGGGGAACTGGGTTCCCTACTACCGCCGCAACAGCGACGGGGCTTTCACCAGTGGACTTGGCAGTACGAACAACGTGGCTGTAGCCGCTGGCAAGGTTGTTCGCGTCCGAAACACTGGTATCGCACGCACAGGAGCCAAAGCAATCACGGCGGAACCAAACCTACCCTAACTCGTGTCGCTTAAAAGAAACTCAAATATGAAGACAAGAAATAAATTCGCGACAAAAAATAACCTTTTGGCTGTAGCTACAGGGATCTTTCTCGTAGGATCATCTGTTGTCAATTCGGCGACCGTAAGTGTAAGTTTCCTTGCATCAACAGCTGGAGGATTTACGCTACGAGATAGTGCCGGAGCTGACTTAACTAGCGGCAGCTTGGTAAAATTAGGGGTATTTGTTAATACCACTTCTGGAACTCAGTTAAGCAATGATTCGGTTCGGGGTCTTTATAACGCAAACAGTACGTTCAATCAAAATACAACCAGTATCTTGGCAAACTTCATCGAGATTGGTGAAGGCAAGATAGACTTTGGTATGGCCAATGGGCTTGTGGCCGGTCAACTAGGTGCTGAAGCAGAAGCCACTCAGGACTATCTTACCGATCCATTTACGTTTATCAGCGGGCTCGGTCTTGGTGCGTTTAATAGGAGTTGGATTGATGGTACGTTGAATATCCTGGATGCAAACGTTGGTTTAGCCCCATACAATTCCTTGGCTAATACAAAATTAGTTGGATTGCAAGTTGGCGCGATTGTTTTTAACGGAAGCACTGTTGCTGACTCCTCAGAATTCCTAGTTGCACGCAATAATAGTGTGAACGAGGTTCTCCCATCAGAATCCGGTTCCAGCGCTACTTTTTCGCTTGCCAGTGCTTCATCCGATTTGCTCATTGGGACTGCGGTCGGATCGACCGCGTTTCAAACAATTCCGGAACCAAGCACCATGACGCTTTCCCTGATCGGCTCAATTGCACTGTTTCGTCGAAGGAAACAAACTTCAAGACTTAGTTAACCATCAACATCTACATAACCAATAAAAAGGAGAATCTTATTAATGAAAACATTAGTCAAAACATTGTCACTATTAACCATTTTTTCCGCCTCTGGTTTTTCCCAAAGCTTCACGGTGGATAATAACCAAACCAACTTTTACATGGGGGACGGAATCACTCTGTTGAATGCCAACACCGAATACTACCTGGGAAGCTTTGGTTTGCTCAATTCGACACAAATCAACGGACTCTTTGGTGCTGATAGTGCCTCAAACTACAATGCACTGTTTAGCAACTTCTCTGTTATTGGGTCATCTCGTAACACGGTTGCAGGTGGTTTTGGCCTTGGTTTTATGCCGATCGCTGATCCTGATAGTGGCTATCTCGGTTACAATGGGAACACAGCCCCACGTCTGTTGGACGGCAAACCCATGCAGGTAGTCGTGCTTGGCTCGGTCAACGGATTGAATTCCCCAGGCAATTTGCTCCAAATCGGGATATATGAGGCTTACAATTTTGCAGCACTAACGGCGATTAATTTTCAAACTGCCGATGCCTTTGATGTGAATAATTTTACATTCTCGACGGAAGATCAAGGCACTGCTGGTGCGCGGGCAATCGTTGGCTCGGGTGGGCCTGCCGGACAAAGTACGTTTTCGCTTTCCACTCTGACGGTGCCAGAGCCTTCCTCCGCTTCGCTCATGCTTTTGGGTGCGGCTGGGCTGATGGTTCTGCGACGACTGAAGAAATCTGTTTAAATCAACATAATAACCAACAACTAATATAGGAAAAATAAATAATGAAAAATTCAATTAAAAATTTGGTATTAGCAACCGTGCTGGCTGGGGCGGCCTGTGGTAACGCCACCGTGTTTGTCGATGTGAGCACTTTAGGTGATGGTATTACCGACACGATCGGCGGCGCAACGGCCGATAGAGCGTCTGCTACCGTAATCCAAAAGGATCAAACTTGGACCCGGGATCGCGTCTATGTTTTGTCGCGGAACACATTTATTGGTGCGGGTGTAACTCTTCGTATACAACCTGGCACTCTTATTCGTTGTGAGTCAGAGGCTCGTACCTCTCCGAGTTCCTCTCAGTCAGCAGACCCCGCAGCACTCATTGTTGCCCGTCGTGCCAAGTTAATTGCTATCGGTACCGCCGACGCACCGATCATCTTTACTTCGATCGATGATCCCCATGTCCCGGGAGGTACGGAAACAATCCCCCCTTACTTAAATTATTCTGACAGTACTAATTCCGTAGCAACCATCAGGGATAAATACAAGGAACTTAAAACTGGTTTTAACACGATAGCTGGTACTCCTGGTGTAGGTGAGTACGAGATCAGTGGGGGTACCTTGCAGAATGTGGATAGCTACGCAAAGGAAATTGCTAACGCATCACTATGGACCAGAACCGGAAAGTGGGGCGGCATTGTTTGGCTGGGCCAAGCCAACATCGCCGGAAAAGTAGCCCCTAGCACAGTTACTAGTAACAACCAAAACGCCAGGCTTTATACTGCAGACAATAATTACGGACTCTATCCCGCTGAAGGTATGGCGGAGTTCACCACCTACGCTCGTGGTGGTGGGGATAGTGATGCTGACGACCAAGGTGTAATGCGTTTCGTTTCTAATCGATACGGTGGTTTCGTCATCAGTGGCAGCAGTGAGCTAAACGCATTTTCTTTCTATGGCGCTGGTTACAATACCGTTGTGGAATTCATTGAGGACTTCGGCAATAAGGACGACAGCTTTGAATTCTGGGGTGGTTGCAACACCATCAAATATGCAGTCTCGGCCTTCTGCGGGGACGACGGATTTGATACGGACGCAGGTTGGGTAGGCAATGCCCAATTTTTGCTCCAGATACAAAATCCCAAGGACAATGCCGCAGGTGTTGCCGCTACGGAGCGGCCTGATGGTGACTGTGGTGATAATCTAAGTGAGAACGATGGGCCTGAACCCTCTGCCGCCTATCGTCCCTTGGGAGTGTTAACTCTCGCAAATGCGACCTTTATCGGTCGAGGATATGGTTCACTGGGCCTGAAAACCGGCGAACATCAAGGGCCGAACTTCAAGGCTGGTGCAGCAAATAAGTGGTATAACAATATTGTTGCTGATGCCCCTTACGGTGCGATCGCCATATCGGGTGCTGATGCTAACGGTTTTTATCTTAATGATGCTGCTGCTAATAAGGGTTATGATGGATCTGCTACCTCTGTTTTGAATGAAGGGGTCAGTACAAATGTTTCAAGAGCTGACACAAATACGCCATCGGGCCCATACGGAACCATCAAGGGAACTGTCTTTTACCGCTGCGGCCTAGCCTATAGCGGCACAAATGCTGCAGGTGTGAATACCAATTTGAGCAGTGCGGTGACGAGTTCCTACGCAACATTTGATCAGATGTTCCGGTCGAATAACTTTGCTCGGGAGTTTGTTGCTACTAACGCCGATGGGTCCATACATGTTTCCGGTGCTAATCACAACAAGACCGCCACGATCGAAAAGATATTTGGCACCAATGTTGTTAATGCGGTTAACACTAACGCCTCAAATAACACCTATGTGGAATTGGCAAACAACAATTTTGCCAATCTGAATCCAGGTTTCACCTTGCCGGCGTACAGCCGAATTGTGACTAATTCATTGAATTTGCTCCCTACCAACGCAATCGTTCGTGGGGACACGAACGGCTATGTTACGATTGATCGAAGCTTAGCCCCCCAACTCGATCAGCTGACGGTCGCCCCGTTCATCGGTGCGGCTCGTGACAACGCTTGGTGGATGGGTTGGACAATGATCAGTGAAACGGGGATCTTTGATATCAACCAAAACGCGATTGCGCCGACTACTGTCTCGATTACTCAGGTTGGTGTAAATCCTAAAGTAACGTTTGTAGCTGCTCCGAATGTGAAATACTCCATTGAGCGTTCGACTGATGGCAAATTGTTCAAGAGCATTACCATCCAGTCACGAAGCGACTTGGGTAATATCGAATACACGGATACTGGTGCGGAAGTGTCAACCTCTGCTGTATCTTACCGTGTTTTAGCACTCTAACTCGAAGTTTTATCGAGAAGATTCAATCCACTGAATTCCGGGGCTTGGCGTACAGCCAAGCCCCGGTTTCATTTTACTCATGAATTCCTTTTATCTATTTTTTCCCCTATTACTGGTATTATCACTATCGAATTGTGCTCGGAAACCAGTGCTGCCGCAGGATTTAATTTTTCTCGAAAACCTAACATCCTATGTAAAAAATGATGATGTACAAAAAGCGGAAGTCATCATTGAACTTGTTCGGTTTATGGCAAGTGAGGGATATGCCGAGGAGACAACTTCCCTAATATCCCAGATTACCGACTATCGCTCCGCCCTGGCCAAACTTGCAGTATGGAGTGAGCTGGTCAAGCGTGGCCAAAATTCGCAAGTCCGTGGAGATTTATTACGCAATTCCAAATTGCCTAGTGCAGGGGTTGGATTGCAAGAGTCAGAAATCATTGTGCAAATGCTTTCCCTGGCTGACGCAACCCATTGTTTGGAAAATCTGACAGAACGTTGGAAAAGAGATAAACGTGAGTTACCTCCCTACATTGCCGCGAACGTGCTACCTAATTATGTCAGAAATGGCAAGAGACCAGCTGCAATTGGCGCGTTGAAAACCGCTATAAAGGGCAAGGCAACTAGGGAAGCTGATCCCACTGAAGCGGTAGAGCAGCGGATGGTTTGGAGGTCTACTTCTCAAGGCTTATCATTTGAAGTGGAGGGATTAATTCAATCGCAAAAATTGAATGAGGCTCGCGATCTATTGAAACCCTTTTTCATAGTTGGGAAAGAGTTTCCTGCCTCTAACTTATCGCAAGGTAGCCATTTGCTTTTATTGGCCTACCGATGCGGGTTACAAGATGAAGTCACCCATAAAGTTCCTCAACTGATCGAACAAGCAGAATCTTTCCCTCCGGGTTGGATCGACAGTTTTAAGGACTTGGGTTCACTTTTTGCACTTTTGGGGGAACTCGGAATGAAAGATCAGATTCCTAGACTCGTGGATGGATGCCTGAAAAAGCAAACCAACAATATTGAACCTTATTTTCTGATGCTGGGGAAAGCCCAATTGGCGGAGGGCTGTTGGGCTGGGGGGCAGAAGGATTTGGCATTCAAGCTTTGGCGTGAATCGATAGATACAGCTCAAAAAACGCCGAATCCACGTTCCCAAGTGGTGGGTGTTTTCGAGGTCTGGCTAGGTTTCCAGCGTTCCCACGCCCCGATCCCTGATGACATAAGGGCAAAAACTGTGCAGTGGCTTGAAACCGTCAACCAGGCATACGCCGATATTGGGCTCTGAGTTTTTCGTTGTCGGGAATATCGAGGC
>Ga0164294_10005350_pt1 | contig 11053 bp, 8 predicted proteins | sample GEODES005metaG_FD_111479 | JGI IMG/M metagenome (GOLD analysis project Ga0164294, IMG submission 111479) | Oligotrophic lake water microbial communities from Sparkling Lake, Wisconsin, USA - GEODES005 metaG | ecosystem: Environmental > Aquatic > Freshwater > Lake | place: USA: Sparkling Lake...
GAAGTCGTCTCGGAAGACCTCGGCATCAAGCTCGAGAGCGTTACGCTCGGCATGCTCGGCACCGCCAAGCGCGTCACGATCGACAAGGACAACACCACCATCGTCGATGGCGCCGGTGAAGCCGATGCGATCAAGGGCCGCACCGAAGCGATCCGCCAGCAGATCGAAGTCACCACCAGCGACTATGACCGTGAGAAGCTCCAGGAGCGTCTCGCCAAGCTCGCCGGCGGCGTGGCCGTGATCAAGGTCGGCGGCGCCACCGAGGTCGAAGTCAAGGAGCGCAAGGATCGCGTCGACGACGCGCTGCACGCAACCCGCGCGGCCGTCGAAGAAGGCATCGTCCCCGGCGGCGGCACCGCGCTGCTCTACGCGACCAAGGCGCTCGAAGGCACCACCGGCGCCAACGAAGACCAGACTCGCGGTATCGACATCGTGCGTCGCTCGCTCTCGGCCCTCGTTCGCCAGATCGCCCAGAACGCCGGCCATGACGGCGCCGTGGTCTCGGGCAAGCTGCTCGACCAGAACGACACCTCGTTCGGCTTCAACGCCGCGACCGACGTGTACGAGAACCTGGTTTCGGCCGGCGTGATCGACCCGACCAAGGTCGTCCGCACCGCGCTGCAGAACGCGGCTTCGGTCGCCGGCCTGCTCATCACCACCGAAGCGGCGGTGAGCGAGCTGCCGGAAGACAAGCCCGCGATGCCGGCGATGCCGGGCGGCGGCATGGGCGGCATGGACTTCTAAGTCCTTCCGTTCGAACCAAAAGGAAAAGGCCGGGAGCGATCCCGGCCTTTTCTCATTTTGCGGCAAAATGACGCGAATTCTCCGTTGACCAGCCGGAAATCATCCGGAAATAACGTGCCACTTAGCGAGATGGGGGTAGCGCGTGTTCGGTTGGATTGGAGGACGCATTCGGTGCGTCAATGGCAAGCATGAGCGCTCCGAGAAGCATGCCCAGAAAATCGGCGGCGACGACAAGTTCGTCAGCAAGTGCCGCTATTGCGGCATCCACATGACCCGTCGCGCCAAGCGCGACTGGATCGTCACGCCCAAGGGCGCGCGCTGATCCTGTCGGAATCGCCTCTATAGGGCGACAATCCCGCTTCCCTCTGCCCCGAAACCGCGACAAACTGGCGCATCCACAACAGCGCCGGGCCTACAGGCGCGTTCTCGGGGATTATCCATGACCGACCTTTCCCGCCGCGAAGCGCTGACTGCGGCCGCTTTCGCATCGCTTGCCGCCGCGCTCCCTGCCTGGGCCCAGGAGACCAAGATGTCCGCCACGCCGATGTGGGATCTCAGCGAGCTCTATCCGAACGATGCCGCCTGGGATGCCGCCCGCAAGCAGGCGCTCGCCGCCATCCCCGGTGTCACCAGATACAAGGGCCGGCTGGGCGAAAGCGACACCGCGCTGGCCGAAGCGCTGTCGCTGCAGTCCGATCTCGGCCGCACGATCAGCCGCATCTACACCTATGCCAGCCTCAAGGGCGACGAGGACGTCCGCATCTCGGCGAATCAGGAGAAACTGGCGCAGGCCCGCGATCTCTACACCGCGTTCGGCGAAGCGAGCTCGTGGACCGCGCCCGAGCTGCTGACGCTCGGCAAGGCCAAGATCGACTCGTTCCTCGCTGCCAACGAAGTGTTGCGTACCCGCTTCGACTTCGCGCTAGCCGATACGCTGCGCAACGCCGAGCACACGCTGTCGCCCGAGAGCGAGGCCATCCTCGCCAGCGCCAGCTCGCCGCTCGCCGCGCCTGGCGAAATCTCGGGCCAGCTGCGCTCGTCGGACATTCCCTGGCCGACGATCACGCTGTCGACCGGCAAGGCGGTTCGCCTCGATTCGCAGGGCTATTCGCTCAACCGCGACGCGCCCAACCGCGAGGACCGCAAGGCGGTGTTCAAGGCCTTCTGGACCGCGCACGGCAAGTTCCAGAGCTCGTTCGGCGCGACCTATGGCGCCAAGGTGCGCGGCGACATCTTCTACGCCAAGGCGCGCAAATACCCGACCTCGCTGTCCCGCGCGCTTTCGGGCAACAACGTGCCCGAGGCGGTCTACCGCACGCTGGTGGCCGAGGCGAACAAGGGCCTGCCGCAGCTCCACCGCTATTTCGAGCTGCGTCGCAAGATGCTCAAGCTGCCGGACATCGGCTATTACGACATCTATCCGTCGCTGGTCTCGATGGACCGTAGCTACACGCTCGACCAGATGCGCTCGACCACGCTCGAGGCCGTGAAGCCGCTCGGCGCCGACTATCAGGCCCGCATCGCCAAGGCGACCGCCGCCAAGTGGATGGATCCCTGGCCCCGCGAGGGCAAGCGGCCGGGCGCGTACATGAACCCCGGCGCGTTCGACGTGCACCCGTACCTGCTGCTCAACCTCAGCGACAAATATGACGGGATGAGCACCTATGCGCACGAATGGGGCCATGCGCTCCACTCGCTGCTCGCCAATTCGGCCCAGGTCTACGACAAGGCCGATTACCCGATCTTCCTCGCCGAGATCGCCTCGACGCTGAACGAGCAGCTGTTGTTCGCGCATCTGATGAAGACCGCGAAGACCAAGGAGGAGAAGCTCTTCTACCTCGGTCAGCAGATGGAGAACTATCGCGGCACCTTCTACCGCCAGACTATGTTCGCCGAGTTCGAGCTCAAGGCGCACGACATGGCCGAGGCGGGCGAAGGCCTGTCGGGCGAGAAGTTCACCAAGGTCTATTTCGACCTGCTCCGGACCTATCATGGGCCCAACATGATCCTCGAGCCCGAATATGGGAACGAGTGGGCCTATATCCCGCACTTCTACAACAGCTTCTACGTCTACCAGTACGCCACCTGCATCTCGGCGGCGACGTTCTTCGCCCAGTCGATCCTCAAGGGCGGCGCGAAGGAGCGCGACAATTACCTGTCCGTGCTGAAGGCGGGCGGCTCGGACTATCCGACCGAGATCCTGAAGCGTGCCGGCCTCGATATGGCGAGCCCGGCCCCGTACCAGGCGCTGATCGCCGACTTCAAGAACGTGCTCGACCAGGCCGAGGCGCTGCTCGGGTAGTTTGTTCACGGCGGGGCAGCGGGCCTGCACCGCCTAGGTCATCGTCCGCCGCGTCGGCGCATGGAAATCGGGCGGCTTGTCCGCGATCCATGCGACGAAGCGGCGGATGTCCTCGCGCTCCCGGAGCGCGTCGATCGTCGGATAGAGCCGCGCCAGCTCGGCATTGGTCGCGCTGGCGTGGATCGTGCGGTGGCAGATCGGATGAAGCGGCACGGTCTCGCGGCCGCCTTCGCTCTTCGGCACGACATGATGCCACTCGATCCGGCGGCCGAGCAGCCGGTCGCACAAGGCACAGGCATCGGGTGGCTTGGCGCTGGTCACCGCTTCCATCGCGGCGGCAATTGCCTTGCGCCGGACGCGTCCGCTCATCTCCCGAGCTGGCGCAGCAGCCAGTCGTTCACCACCATGTCGATCACCAGATGGACCCGCGCGGTCTTGCCGCGATTGGCGACGCTGTGCGGATCGGACAGGCGCAGATACCAGGTCTCGCCCGGCGCCATCGTCACCCGCTCGCCGTTCAGGCGGAAATCCACGTCCGGATTGGTGAGGATCGGCACATGTATCCGGGCGAAGCCATCGGCCACGTCGAGCGCGAGATCCTCATGCTCCTTGATGACGGACCCCGCAGCGAGCCGCATCAGCCGGGTCGCGCGGACCGGGCACTGGAACGCATCGATAACCGCCGCCATCGCCGGCATACGCGCCAGCCACGGCGTATCGACGAACTCGGTTTCGCCGGGCGCCGAATAGATCATCTGGATCGGATGCGTGGCCTTGGCGGAGGCGCGCAGCCCCATGGCGCTCCAGTCGCCTTCGTAGTTCTGCTTCACGAAATGATCGGTCCAGTCGCTGCGCTCGAGCGCGGCGATATCGGCGGCGAGCGGTACCGGGTCGAAATCGAGCGGCAGCCGCACGCGGTCGGGCACCGCCCCCTCGGCCCGCACCGGCGTCACCACCCTGTCCATTCCGCCCCCCTCAGGCCCGTCAGCTCTTCTGCATCGCTTCGATGATCTTCTTCACTTCCTGGCTGCGCCCGCGCGGCAGCACCAGGATATCGTCGCCCGAGGCGACCACGATCAGATCTTCCACGCCCACCAGCGCGACACGCTTGCCGGATTCGGCGCGCACCAGGCAGTTGCTCGATTCGATCACCACCGCATCGCCGCGCACGACATTGCCGCCGGCATCGGCATGGCTGATCGCATGGAGCGCATCCCAGCTGCCCACATCGCTCCAGCCCATGGAGACGGGCACGACCGCCACGCGCGGCGCCTTCTCCATCACGGCATAGTCGATCGAGTCAGAGGGGCTGGCGGCGAACGCATCGGCATCCGGCCAGATCCGGGAGCCATCGCGCCGGCCTTTTTCCATCGCCTGCTGCGCCGCGTGCAGCATCTCGGGCGCGTAGCTGGACAGTGCGCCCAGATAGGCATCGGCGCGGAACAGGAAGATGCCGCCATTCCAGGTGTGGCCACCCTCGCGCAGCATCGTCTCGGCCTTTTCACGCGGCGGCTTCTCGACGAAGCTCTCGACCCGGTGCACGCCCTCACCAAGCCCCTCGCCGACCTTGATCCAGCCATAGCCGGTCTCAGGCGAATCGGGCGTGATGCCAAAGGTCACCAGCCAGCCGTCCTGGACAAGCGGCAGCGCCGCCTGGATCGCGGCGTGGAAGGCATCGATGTCGGTGATCACATGGTCGGACGGCATCACCAGCAGCGGATCGGCGCCGCCGCCCGCCGCAATCGCGGCGAGCGCGATGGCCGGCGCGGTGTTGCGCCCCATCGGCTCGAGCACCAGCGCCTGGGCCGGGCTGTCCGCCGCCTCCAGCTGCTCCTCGACCATGTCGACGTGGAAGGCGTTTGCGACGACGATCGGCGACGCAAACCGCTCGCCCGAAGCGCGCCGCGCGGTCAGCTGGAGCATCGTCTCCTCGGCAGTCAGCGACAGCAACTGCTTCGGCTTCTCCGCCCGCGACATCGGCCAAAGGCGCGTACCCGAACCTCCCGAAAGGATGACAGGGACGATCGGCTGCGAATCCGGCATAGACTACGGACCTTCTCAGAACGTGTTGTTATGGGTTTGCCCACGCGACCAAACACATGGCTTTGATCACAGTTTCGTGACCGCCTCCAGATTTTTTCCCGCCTGTCCGGGTCGCGAACGTGTCGGTTTTGTTTACACTTCCACCTTACAGCCAGATTTCATGATCCGGCTGTTCAAGCATTACGTGCCCAATGCCGTGCTGCTGCTCGGCTTGCTCGACATCCTGCTGCTGGCAGGGTCGGGCGAGCTTGGCTGGATGCTGCGCGCGCATCAACTCGGCATCGGCCTGCCTCCCGTGCACGAGCGCTGGGCCCAACTCGTCAGCTATGCGCTATTCCTCGAAGTCGCGATGATCTCGGTCGGCGTCTATGGTGCCGATGCACTCCAGTCGCTGCGCTACGCGATGGCACGGCTGATCGTGGCGATCTCGCTCGGCGTGATCGGGCTCAGCTTCCTCTATTTCGTCATCCCCGAGATCGGCTTCTGGCGCTCGAATCTGCTTTACGCGATGGGCGTTTCGATTCTCTCCCTGATCGCGCTCCGCATCCTGCTCGGCAAGGCGCTCGGCAGCCAGGCATTCAAGCGCCGCATCGTCGTGCTCGGCGCGGGTGCGCGGGCGCAGCGCCTCAAGGACCTGTCCAAGACTCCGGGCGCCGGCTTCGTCGTGGTCGGCTATGTCGCGATGAGCGAAGCCAACCGCGTCATCCCCGAGGCGATCGCCCGCGACGCGATCTACAACCTCGCCGACCATGTCGTAGTGCTCAACGCCAGCGAAGTGGTGCTCGCGCTGGAGGAGCGCCGCAACGCGCTGCCGCTCAAGGACCTGCTGCGCATCAAGACCACCGGCGTGCACGTCAACGAGATCTCGACCTTCCTTGAACGCGAGACCGGCCGTGTCGACCTCGACAGCGTCAATCCCAGCTGGCTGATCTTCTCCGACGGCTTCTCGTCCGGTCGCATGCTGTCGAGCATGTTCAAGCGGCTGTTCGACATCTGCGCCAGCGCGGTGCTGCTCACGCTGATGCTGCCGATCGTCCTGCTCACCGCCATCGCGGTAAAGCTGGAGAGCCGCGGCCCTGCCTTCTACCGCCAGCGCCGCGTGGGCCTGTACGGCACCGGGTTCGACGTCATCAAGCTGCGCTCGATGCGCCAGGATGCCGAAGTGGGCGGCAAGGCCGTCTGGGCCGAGAAGGACGACCCCCGCATCACGCGCATCGGCAAGATCATCCGCAAGACCCGGATCGACGAGCTGCCGCAATGCTGGAGCGTGCTGAAGGGCGAGATGAGCTTTGTCGGCCCGCGCCCCGAGCGCCCGCAGTTCGTTGAGGATCTCGAGACCAAGCTGCCTTATTATGCCGAACGCCACATGGTGAAGCCGGGCATTACCGGTTGGGCGCAGATCAACTATCCCTATGGCGCCTCGATCGAGGATTCGCGCCAGAAGCTCGAATACGACCTCTACTACGCGAAGAATTATTCGCCCTTCCTCGACGTGCTGATCCTGCTCCAGACCATTCGCGTCGTGCTGTTCCCCGAAGGCGCGCGCTAAATGGCCGGACTGCTGCTCTGGCTGCACGCGCTGGCCGCGCTGCTGTTCGGGGCACTTGCGCTCTGGGCCTGGCGGACCGGCATGGGGGCGCTGCCGCGCCGCCCTCTCGCCTTCGCGCTGGCCGCGACCGCGCTATGGGCGCTGGCCATTGCCGGCATCGGATCGACCGACGTCGCCACCTGGTTCGCCGAGATGCTGCGCAACCTCGCCTGGCTCGGCTTCATGCTGACGCTCCATCGCCGCGACGCGCAGATGCGGCCGCCGATCGCACTCGGCACCGTCTATGGCGTGGTCGGCCTCGTGCAGATCGCCGCACTGGTCCTCACGCTCGTCACCTATGCCAATCCGGACGAAGTGGCGGTGCAGATCGCCAACGCGGCGCTGCTGCTGCGCATGCTCGTCGCCGTGGCGGCGCTGGTGCTCGTCCAGGCGCTGTGGTCGGCGCTCAGCCCCGCCGCGGGCGGGCCGCTGCGCACCCTGGTGATCGCGCTCGCGGGCATCTGGTGCGCCGAGTTCGCGCTCTACACCACCGCCTATCTGACCGCGCAGTGGCGGATCGAGCCGCTGGTGCTGCGCGGCTTCGCCTATCTCGCCATCGCGCTGGCGATCGGCACCGCGCTCCAGCGCAAGGGCGAATGGAAGATCGAGGTATCGCGCACGGTCACCTACCAGTCGCTCTCGCTGGTTGCGATCGGCGCCTATTTCGCGCTGCTCGCGCTCGCCACCTCCGCCATCGCAGCGGTGGGCGGCGACAATGCCCGTATCCTCCAAACCGCCTTCGTGCTCGGCTCCACCGCCGCGATCCTGACGCTGGTGGCGAACAGCTGGCTGCGCGCCTGGCTGAAGGTGAAGCTCGCCAAGCACCTGTTCCGCCACCGCTACGACTATCGCACCGAGTGGATGCGCTTCACCGAGACGCTGGGCGCCCCGCAGGGCGGCGCAGCGCTGGACGAGCGTATCGTCAAGGCGATCGCCGACATCACCGAAAGCCCCGCCGGCGTGTTGCTCGTTCCCGACGCGAACGGGCTCGGCGTCGGCGCCAGCTGGAACTGGGACCGCGCGACCCTGCCGATCGCCAGCGACGACGCGCTCGCCCGCCACCTCCACGACACCCGCCGGATCATCGAGCTCGACGCCGCACGCCGCAAGGAGGATCATCTCGACGCGCCTGCAGTGCCGCAATGGATGCTCGACCTGCACGAGGCCTGGGTGCTGGTACCGCTGCCGCACCATGCCGAGCTTGCCGGCGCGATCCTGCTCGCCCGCCCCGCGCTCGATCGCGCGCTCGACTGGGAGGATTTCGACCTGCTCCGCGTCGTCGGGCGCCAGGCGGCATCCTATCTCGCCGAATCCCGCGCGCAGGACGCGCTGGCCGAGGCGCAGCGCTTCGACGAATTCAACCGCCGCTTCGCCTTCATCCTCCACGACATCAAGAATCTTGTGAGCCAGCTGACCCTGACTGCGCGCAACGCCGAACGCCATGCCGACAATCCCGAGTTCCGCGCCGATATGGTGGCGACGCTGCAGAACAGCGCCGAGCGGATGAACGGACTCCTCGCCCGCCTCTCGCAAAACCATCGCGGGCGCAGCGAGGCGCCGCATGCGACCGAGATCGTCGCGCTGGTCGAGCGCGTCGCGGGACAGCGCAAGGGGCAGCATCCGGTGGTGACCAGCGGCGTGCGCAGCGCGATCGCCCATGCCGACCCTGCGAGCCTGGAGCAGCTGCTCGGCCATCTCGTCCAGAATGCGATCGAAGCGAGCCCGGCGACCGAGCCGGTGACGCTCACCGTCTCCGCCGATGGCGAGCGCGTGGCGATCGACGTGATCGACCAGGGCTGCGGCATGTCGCCCGCCTTCATCCGCGACAAGCTGTTCAAGCCGTTCGTCTCGTCCAAGGACGGCGGCTTCGGCATCGGCGCGTTCGAGGCGCGGCAGCTCGCGCACGCCATGGAGGGCCGCATCGAAGTGACTTCGCGCGAGGGCAAGGGGACCCGTTTCCGCGTGGTCCTGAAGGCCGCCCATCCCGCCGATCTCGGAATGGGGCGGGCCGCATGAGCACCGCCACCGCTCCCCAGCCCAAGCTGCTGCCAAAACTCCTCATCGTCGAGGACGATGCCGGGCTCCAGCGCCAGCTGCGCTGGGCCTATGACGGCTATGAGATCTTCACCGCCTCCACCCGCGAGGAAGCGATCACGGTGCTGCGCGCCGAGGAGCCGCCGGTGGTCACGCTCGATCTCGGCCTGCCGCCCGATCCGGACGGCACCACCGAAGGCTTCGCCACGCTCGAGACGATCCTGTCGCTGCGGCCTGACACCAAGGTGATCGTCGCCTCGGGCCACGGTGCGCATGAATCGATGCTCCGCGCGATCTCGCTTGGCGCCTGGGATTTCTACCAGAAGCCGATCGACATCGACGCGCTCGGGCTGATCGTCGCCCGCGCCTTCCACGTCCATGCGCTGGAAGCCGAGAACCGCCGCCTGGCCGAGCGGGTCGAGGCCGGGGCCGTGCTCGGCGGCATGCTCACCGGCGCGCCCGAGATGCTCAAGGTCACCCGCACGATCGAGCGCGTCGCCAGCGCCGACGTGTCCGTGATGCTGCTCGGCGCCAGCGGTACCGGCAAGGAGCTGTTGGCCCGGGGCCTGCACGACAAGAGCGGACGCAAGGGCCGCTTCGTCGCGATCAACTGCGCCGCGATCCCCGAGACGCTCCTCGAATCGGAACTGTTCGGGCATGAGAAGGGCGCCTTCACCGGCGCGGTGAAGACCACCGAGGGCAAGATCGAGCTCGCCCAGGGCGGCACGCTGTTCCTCGACGAGATCGGCGACGTTCCCCTCCCCCTCCAAGTCAAGCTGCTCCGCTTCCTGCAGGAGCGGGTGATCGAGCGCGTCGGCGGGCGTCAGGCGATCGCGGTAGACACCCGCATCGTCTGCGCGACGCACCAGGACATCGATGCGATGGTCGCCGACAATCGCTTCCGCGAGGACCTCTATTATCGCCTGGCGGAAATCGTCGTGCGCATCCCGAGCCTGGCCGAGCGCCCCGGCGATGCCGGCCTGCTCGCGCGGCACTTCCTCCAGAAATATGCCGCGCAGATGAACACCACGGCGCGCAGCTTCGCGCCCGACGCGCTCGCCGCGATCGATGCATGGGGCTGGCCGGGCAATGTCCGCGAGCTGGAGAACCGCGTGAAGCGCGCGGCGATCATGGCCGATGGCAAGCACGTCGCCGCCGCCGATCTCGACCTTGAGAACCAGGCCGAGATCGAGCCGATCAACCTGAAGGCCGCGCGCGAGCTCGCCGACCGCAAGGCGATCCGCCACGCGCTCGCCCGCGCCGAAGGAAACATCTCGGGCACCGCCCGCCTGCTCGGCATCAGCCGCCCCACCCTTTATGACCTGATGAAGGCCTATGACCTCCAGCCGTAAGCGCTCCCGTTCGAAATCCTCGGGCTTCGGCCTGCGTGGGGTTCTGGTGATCGGCGGCGCCGTCGCCGTGCTGTTCGCCGTCCTGATCGGCTGGTTCACGCTCGCCCCCGGCAAGATGGGCAAGGCCGATGCCGCCGAGGCGACCGCGCGTGCCGAGGAGATGCTTCGGGCCGACAACGCCACCGGCGCGCGCGACCTCGCCGCCGAGGCCGTGCGCGGCGATCCGGACAATGAGAACGCCCATATCGTCCTCGCCCGTGCGCTGCTCGCCCTGCACGACGGCGTCGCGGCCGAAGGCGAGATTCAGCGCGCGGTCGATGCCGGCTATGATCCCAAGGCCGTGCCGCAGTGGCGCGCCGAGGCCTGGGTGCTTCAGGGCAAGACCGACAAGGCGCCGGCGGAAGCCGACAAGGCCCCGGCCAAGCAGCATGTCTATGGCCTGCGCATCCGCGCCCGCGCGCTCGCCGCCGACGGCAATTTCGGCGGCGCCCAGGCCGCGCTCGACGAAGCGCTGCGGCTCGCCCCCAATGATGCCGGGGTCTGGACCGATACCGGCCGCTTCCGCTTCGGCGCCGGCGACCTGCTCGGTGCGGCCGAGGCCTCGGACCGTGCGGTCAAGCTCGCCCCCGGCAGCGTCGATGCGCTGATCCTGCGCGGCGAGATCGTCCGCAGCCAATATGGCCTGGTCGCGGCCCTTCCCTGGTTCGAGCAGGCACTGAAGCGCGATCCGGCCCGTCACGACGCGCTGATCGAGTATGCCGCGACCCTGGGCGACGCCGGCCGCACCGTCGATGCACTTGCCGCCACCCGCCGCGCGCTCGCCGCGCGCCCGGGCAGCGCCCAGGCCTTCTATCTCCAGGCAGTGATCGCCGCCCGTGCCGGCAATTTCGACCTGGCACGCGCCATCCTCGAAAAGACCGGCGGCACTATCAACGACCTGCCGGGCGTGATGCTGCTCGGCGGCACGCTCGACCTCGAAAAGGGTGATTA
>Ga0164294_10005352_pt1 | contig 11051 bp, 10 predicted proteins | sample GEODES005metaG_FD_111479 | JGI IMG/M metagenome (GOLD analysis project Ga0164294, IMG submission 111479) | Oligotrophic lake water microbial communities from Sparkling Lake, Wisconsin, USA - GEODES005 metaG | ecosystem: Environmental > Aquatic > Freshwater > Lake | place: USA: Sparkling Lake...
CCCTCGTTCAACATTGTGATTTTTTGGGCCGGCGGCCACTTGACCAAACGGTTGTTGATGCCCGCGCTCTACAACCCGGCGCGCACCGGCTTTCTGCCCACCGGGTTCGGCCTGATTGGCGTTTACCGCCTGGAAATGAGCGACCAAGCCTTTAGAGCGCATGTGGAGGAATCGGTACGGTCCTTCGCCGCAGACAAACACTACGCACAAACGCTTGGTGAGGCTAATCTTGCGCGCTTGTTGGCTAGCATGACTTACCTGTCAGCCGACTTTGGCGAAGCCGCGTCCTATGTGGCACTGGGCAACAAGATAGAAAGCGTCAAGGTAAGCCACGGTGTGGGTGACAACGTGATGTTTTATCTGGCTGTGGGTGCGCGCTTTTTTGGCGGAATTGCGGACCATCTAGGCCAGGCGGGTCTGGTCACCGAGACCAATGACCACTGGCGCAGGGTGGTCGTTGAGAAACCCTTTGGCCACGACCTGGCATCAGCCCAGGCGCTCAATACCCAGTTGCGCAACAGCCTGGCCGAGCAGCAGATTTACCGTATGGACCATTTTTTGGGCAAAGAGACGGTTCAAAACATCATGCTCATGCGGTTTGCCAACGGCATTTTTGAGCCACTGTGGAACCGCGACCATATCGACCATGTGCAAATCACGGTGGCTGAAACTGTAGGCGTGGAGCGGCGCGCCGCTTTTTACGAGACCACCGGGGCCCTGCGCGACATGGTGCCCAACCACGTCTTTCAGTTGCTAGCGCTTACGGCCATGGAGTCACCCGCCTCCTTTGATGCCGACGCGGTGCGTAACGAAAAAACCAAGGTCTTGCACTCGGTTCACCGGGTCAACCCAGTCACCGACTGTGTGCGCGGGCAGTATGCACCGGGGCAGCGTGATGGCGCCCCCTTGCTGGGTTATCAACAAGAAGACGGCGTTGGCGCCGGCAGCAAGACGGAAACCTATGTGGCCATGAAGTTGGGCATCGACAACTGGCGCTGGGCTGGCGTGCCGTTTTACCTGCGAACGGGAAAGGCCATGTCCAAGCGCCAGAGTGAAATCATGATCCAGTTCAAACGCCCGCCCTTTTCCTTGTTTCGCAACACGGCCACAGAGGCGCTTACACCCAATGGGCTTGTCCTGAAGCTCCAGCCCGACGAAGGCGCCATGTTGACCTTTGGCGCAAAAGTACCCGGGCCAAAAATAGAGATCGGCCAGGTACATATGGACTTTCACTACAAAGACTATTTTCAAAACGCGCCAAGCACGGGCTATGAAACCCTGATTTACGACTGCATGATTGGCGACGCAACCTTGTTCCAGCGCTCCGACAGCGTGATGGCGGGCTGGGATATCGTGCGCCCCATGCAAGAGTACTGGGCCAATGAACCGCAAGCAACACTGGCAAGTTATGGAGCAGGATCAGACGGTCCGGCAGAGGCGGACGCCTTGCTAGGGAGTAGTCAACGCGCGTGGCGTGCGCTGAGCTAAAGAACAAAATAGTTACGCACCGTTGGCGCACCCGAAGCGCCAAAAGAAGCGATCCATGTAATTCAATAAATTTGCGACAAATTGATGGAAATCATGGATACTTCGGCGACTTAAACCAAGAATTAGCAAGAAGCCATCTATGCTGAACAGAGACACAAGCAACACAAGTTGCGGCCCGAAGCGACGTGTTTTTTGGCGTAACTGTGGGCTGGTCTTGCATTCCTCCTACCCGTGCTCTGGCACCCCGGCGTTGCTAGAAGTTCATGCTCTTTGACCACTGCGCACAATGCAGGCGCTGCTGCCATGTAGACGCTGGTTTCCCGCCATTAGAGGTCACCTTGACCGCCAAAGAACGGGGTTCACTGGTGAGCGTTTGCATACAGACCCGATGTGAGCATTTGGGTGACACAGGCTGTACGCTGGGTAACACCAAGCCCTTGAGTTGCAAGCTGTACCCGCTCGCGTTCGATCCGAAGACCGAGGTGTTTTACTATGACAGTGACTGCCCGTTAATGCCGCAATACCAATTGGAATTACAACGACCGGACAGCGATGCATCCTCGCATTTTGCGGCCATGAACACCGAGCTCAATGCGCTCAAAAAGTCCGATCGCAAGTTTTTGAATGCGAATTACCGGGTTGATTCGGACTATTTTGATCTGCGCCCACTAAAGACCAAGACCATGTTGAAAGACTAAACACCATGCGCATTGATTTTCAACCGCAGGAAAGCGTCGCTAGCGCATCCTGCCACACGGGTATGGACTCGGAGAGCCAGTCACTGCAGCACCAAAGCTGGACCGCCGATAACCTGTGCGTTGAAAGTTTTCATGAGCAGACCATGTATTTCACCAGCCGCTGGGACTCGCTTTGCCCCTACATCGACATAACACCCGAAATGCTGGCCACGGCGCGCAAACCATTTTTGGTCTATGCCCTACCGCCCGAAGGAAACTACGGCGTCCCGATCAACGACAAGTACGGCTTGGTCCATGCCGCATCCGAGGAGTTTTGGTCGGATCCAAGGCGTATGCGCAAGTTCTCGGATCTAGACAAGCTGTTCAAAAACTTTACCGTCACAGAAAAATTGGTGCCTGGGAAAGAACTGAGTGTCGAGGACATTTTTGAGCTTGGTGGTGAACACTTCAGTGCTTACGAAATCGACGCAAAAGAAGTCGAAGGCTTTGTGGACTATGTGCGCAATCTCGACGTCCTCATCCTGCAGGTGTACGCGCAGAACGGCGATTTGGTGTTGTCGGATGTGTCTATGCTGCTGCCCGAACGCAGTCAGGTGTATGGCAGCTTTTGCCAGTGGAGCCTGGCATACAAAAACCGCTCGCCAGGCATATACGCGTGCCTGTTGGCCGCGCGCTGGACCGCCAAGCATGGTTACCAGTACTACAACCTGGGACCGGTGGGTGACTACGGCTACAAATCACTCTTTGTGACGGACCTGGAGCCGATCTATGGCTTGGCCATGACCGACCTCGACCACCCCTTGGCCTTGGACCTGAGTTCGCCACTGCATACCGACTTCAAACCGTCGGAATGGAACCGGGTGTACCGCTCCAGTTTGGGCTGAGTTTCCCGGTTCAGCCGAAGGTGTGGACGGCGCCGAAGTTGATGTCGTAGTCCATCATCAGCTCCTCGTCTTTTTTGATCGCGCGCAGGGTGATCAACTGCCCATTCTTCTTGTATTGCACATTGGGGATTTTCGAGTGGTTGAGATACACCGCCATGTTCATCGAGTTGAGCCCAATAGACGGAATCAACACATGGTCATCTTCGTAGTAACAAAAAATATCAATTTCTTTGCGAACGCTTCGCGGCAGAGATTTCAGTTCGGCATGGGTAAATTTCACTTCGTCAAACTTCAGGCGCGACCGCATCGGGTTAACGCCCTTTGGAATGGAACGAATCGCGAAAACGCCGATACCATGAACCGGTGAAACGCCCAAATGGCAATAGACCTCTTGACTCAGATGCGCGAGTATTTTTTTCTTGGAGTTGGGCATAGCGGGTTGACTGTGAGTGGGGCAATGAAAACAGGCGAAAGAAAAGGCCTTACAGGCCGCGAAACATGGATGGTACACCGAGGTAATGGGACACCACAGCGACGCCCCATTGCCAGTCGGCGCTAGGTGCGCTACCCTGCACTTGCCTACTTCCGCCGCGCCGGAACAGCCACATTTTTAGGAGGCATGATGAAAAAACTATTCACGCAAGATTGCCTGGTGGAGAAAAATTTCCTCAGCGCAGAACTCTGCCAGCGCTGGGAGAAAAAAATATTCAGTCGCCCCGACATTTTCGGGCCAGACGTTGACCCCGAGTATGGCCAAATGGCCGCCTACTATGGAATGATCGAGGCGGGGTTAAACGAAAGCTATTACCGGTACGCTGAAAAACATAACCACTACCTGCAAACTGAATTCCCCGAAGTCAATGAAATCATCACTGATATAGGGGCCAAGATACTTCAGAAGTCTGGCATAAAGGCGGGCTCCTTACCGGTAGTTCCGAGAGATAAAAAATATTTTTTAATTGCTGGATTTAATCTTCAGTTAAAGACTTGGACACTTTACAACATCCACACAGACACTGAAGGTTTGCTGCTATACCCCGAGAGCATTTTCAATCCGGAGACCCGGGCTTATTCGGCGGTTATTTCCATTAAGCGCACCGCGCAATATGTCAATGACCGGGGTGGGGATCTCGATATTTGGAAAAAACGCTATCTTGCCAATCAACTCGAAGAGTTTTATAAAAGCGATGGTTGCCGTGCAAAATCAAATACTTTACGAAAAAAAGTACCCTACGATATTGGCAATTTGGTGATTTTTGACAGCTTCATGCCGCATGTGGTGCTTCCGTTCAAGGTAAAAAAGAAAGCCGACCGCCGGATTTCTTTTGTGATCCACTTTAATTACCGCAAATACACCGACCGCAACCCCTTTCCCCACCTCGAATACTGGTACTAAAGTCGCGGGGCAGGCCGATTAATTGGAATCTGACCCCAATTTATTCAAGGCAGCGGCGAGGGTTGCGGTTGGCTGCAGGCCATGGGCCCAGAAGGCGCGGGTTCCGGGTCCTTGTCTCAGAAGCAATGCCTCTACCAGGGGCCCGATGGGCGTTTGCGGCGGGTCCGCTAGCAGCACCCATCGGGCGTCGTGCTGCTCACCGTGGTCTTCCTGCAGCTGACCAATCCAGTCCAACGCGGTCAGGGCCTCTAGCACCGGTTCTAGCTCCAAGGCATCGGTGCTGAGCAAAACGCACAGTTCGGGCCGGGTGTGACCCTTGCGGCGTTGTAGTCGCGAGGCGTCTAAAACCGATAACAACTCCAACGCCAGCCCAAAACGCGCGCCAGGCCCCGTTCGCGCTTGCGGCACACCCGCAATCAGGCTAGGTACGTGCGCCGTCAAGGCGGCACCCAGTAAAACAATCACCCAGGCCAGGTAAATCCAGACCAACAAAATCGGCAAGGTGGCAAATGCGCCGTACACCGCCGAATACGTTGGCACCAAGGACAGGTAATAGGCCAAAAGCCGCTTTGCGACCTCCATGCCGCTCGACACGAACAGGCCCCCCATCCAGGCGTGGCCCCATCGCACATGGGTGTTGGGCACGTAATGAAACATGGCCGCCATGCCTGCGGCCACCATGGCAAACTGCACCAGGTCCAGCAGCAATCCAACGCCGCCGGGCAAACCGTCCACCAAACCTCTGGAGGACGAAATGGCGTAAGACGTCAGTGTGACACTGACGCCCAAAATCAGCGGCCCCAGCGTCACAGCCGACCAATAAATCAGCAAGCGCTGGCCCAAAGGTCGCAGGGCTCTTACGCGCCAAATGCTGTTGAGCGTGCGATCAATGGTAAAAATCAGCGCCAAAGCAGTTACCAACAAGGCCACCAGACCGGCGAAGCCCAGTTTGCTGGCTTTGCCGGCAAACTGGCTCAGGTATCCCAACACCTGGCGCGCAATATTGTCTGGAACCAGGCTGGCGACCAGCCACTTTTGCAGCACATCCTGAAACTTGGCAAACATGGGGAACGCAGTAAAAACCGCCAGCGCAACCGTCACAAGGGGAACCAAGGCGATGGTGGTCGTGAAGGTCAGGCTGCTGGCGGTCAGGCCCAGGCGATCCTCCCGAAAGCGCTCCCGCAGCGTCCCTATGGTGTGCAGCCACGGCACATGGGCCACATCGGCAAACCACGATTGGAGTCTTTGGAAGTAAATTCGCATGGCCGGTATGATGCCACCGACATGAATCTGCCCCTCTACCCCCCTGAACCCATTTCGTCCGACCTGCACGCCGCAACCATGGCTCACGGCCTGTACCAGGTCAACCTGAGCCGCTGGCTGGCTGTGGGCAGTTTGATCAGTTTGATCGTTTTAAGCGTGGCCTGGGAGTTGGTTTTGGCCCCTATCAAACCCGGCGGATCGCTCTTGGCGCTCAAAGCGATTCCCCTGTGCGTGCCGCTTGCAGGCCTGCTAAAGAACCGCATGTACACCTACCGCTGGGTGAGTTTGCTGGTGTGGCTGTACTTCACCGAAGGCGTGGTGCGTGCCTACAGTGACCGGGCCCCGAGCAACTACTACGCGTTTGTTGAGGTGCTTTTGTGCTTGACGCTGTTTGTCGCTTGCGCATTGCATGTGCGCCTGCGCCTGCGCAATGCCAAAGCACAGGGCGCCGTGCCAGAACCCGGCTCGCCGAGCAAAGCCGATTGATGAGCCGATTGATGAGCCGATCTGAATTCTTGATAAGCCTGCGCGTCATCGTGGGCGACGCCAACGTCCTTACCGAGGGAGACCTGACCGGCTATGAACTGGATTGGCGCAAACGCGAGCGCGGCAAGGCGCTGGCCGTGGTGCGCCCCAGTTCCACCGCACAAGTGGCCGAGGTGGTCAAAGCCTGCGCAAAAGCGGGGGTGAGCATCGTGCCCCAGGGTGGTAACACCGGCATGGTGGTCGGTTCCACGCCAGACGCCAGCGGCACGCAAATCGTGTTGAGCCTCACGCGTATGAATGCCATCCGCACCTTGGATGCGGCTAATCTGACCATCACCGTAGAAGCCGGTTGCGTGCTGCAAACCCTGCAAGAGGCTTGCGACAAGGCGGGTTTTCTGTTCCCTTTGAGCCTTGCGTCCGAGGGCAGTTGCACGATTGGCGGCAACCTGGGCACCAACGCCGGGGGCACGCAGGTGGTGCGCTTTGGCAACACCCGCGAACTCTGCCTGGGCCTGGAAGTGGTCACCGCCCAAGGCGAGGTCTGGAGCGGCCTGACCGGCCTGCGCAAGGACAACACCGGCTACGACCTGCGCCATTTGTTCATCGGGTCCGAAGGCACGCTGGGCGTGATCACCGCCGCCACCATGAAGCTATACCCGGCGCCCAAGTCGCAACTCACCGCACTGGCTGCCGTGCCGTCGCTGGATGCAGCGGTGGCGCTGCTGGGCCTGGCGCACCAGCATTTGGGCGCGGGGCTGACGGGCTTTGAGGTAATGGGCCAGTTTGCGCTGAGTTTGGTGACCAAGCACTTTCCCCAACAGCGCGTGCCCTTTTACGAGACCACGCCCTACTGCGTGGTGCTGGAAAACTCCGACAGCGAGTCCGTCGCGCATGCGCGCGGCCAGTTCGAGCGCCTGCTGGAGGACGCGCTGGAACAAGGCTGCGTCAGCGACGCCGTCGTGGCTGAGAGCATGGCGCAGGCCCGCGCGCTGTGGCACATCCGAGAAAGCATCCCTTTGGCGCAGGCGCAGGAGGGGCTCAACATCAAGCACGACATCTCTATCACTGTGTCGCGGATTCCCGAGTTTGTGCGGCGAGCCGATCTGGCCTTGGCAGCGCAGTTCCCTGGCGTGCGATTGGTCAATTACGGCCACCTGGGCGACGGCAATCTGCACTACAACGTGCAAGCCCCGGACGGCGCAAACGCCGAGGCCTTTTTGCGCGACCAGGAAGGCCCGATCAATAGCGTGGTGTATGCACTGGTAGACGATTTCAACGGCTCCATCTCGGCCGAACACGGTATTGGCAGCCTCAAGCGCGAGAAGCTGGAAAAACACAAGTCGCCGGTCGCTCTGGGGCTAATGCGCGCCATTAAAGCGGCGCTGGATCCGCACAATGTATTCAACCCCGGGCGGATGCTGGCAGTCTCCGGCGTCGCGCCAACACAAGCCCCATTGCCATGACGTCCAACGCCGCCGCCCCGGTCTCACCGATTCCCCGGCAGTACGAAGACCTGCTGCGCCACGCCTACACCCGGGGCTTAGACAAACAAGACCGTACCGGCACCGGCACCAAAAGCGTGTTTGGCTACCAAATGCGCTTTGACCTCTCCCAAGGCTTTCCGCTGGTCACAACCAAAAAAGTGCACTTGCGCAGCATCATCGTGGAGCTGCTGTGGTTTTTGACCGGTTCAAGCAGCAACCACTGGCTCAAAGAGCGCGGTGTATCCATTTGGGACGAATGGGCGCGCCCTGACGGCGATTTGGGTCCGGTCTACGGCGTGCAGTGGCGCAGCTGGCCCACGCCGGACGGCCAACACATCGACCAGATTAGCGAAGTGCTGCACACGCTCAAAACCAACCCCGATTCGCGTCGCATGATTGTGAGCGCCTGGAACGTGGCGGAACTTTCCAAAATGGCGCTCATGCCCTGCCACGCCTTCTTTCAGTTTTATGTGGCGCCCGCGCAGACACCGGTCGCGCGCGGCAAGCTGAGCTGCCAGCTCTACCAGCGCAGTGCCGACATTTTTTTGGGCGTGCCCTTCAATATTGCCAGCTACGCGCTGCTCACCCACATGGTGGCGCAGCAGTGCGACCTGGACGTGGGCGACTTCATCTGGACCGGGGGCGACTGCCACATTTACAGCAACCACCACGCGCAGGTGGAGCTGCAGCTCTCCCGCGCGCCCCTGCCCTATCCCACGCTGCACATGCTGCGCCGCCCGGACACGATCTTTGATTACCAGTTTGAAGATTTTGAGGTGCGCGACTATGCACCCCACCCGGCCATCAAAGCCCCTGTGGCGGTATGACCCCAGCCATGCGCCTGCACCTGATCTTCGCCCGCGCCGCCAATGGCGTCATCGGCAATAAAGGCACCCTGCCCTGGCACTTGCCCGAAGACCTGGCGCACTTCAAACGCACCACGCTGGGCTGCCCCGTCATCATGGGCCGCAAAACCTGGGATTCGCTGCCACCCAAGTTTCGCCCGCTACCGGGGCGGATGAATGTGGTGATTACCCGGCAACCGGGCTGGCAGGCTGAGGGCGCGTCGGTGGCCTATTCACTGCAACAGGCCGTGGCGCTCTGCGCGGCGCAACCGGACGCTTGGGTCATAGGTGGCGCGCAAATCTACGCGCAGGCGCTGCCGCTGGCCAGCAGCGCAGAAATCACCGAAATTGCCCTGGACGCGGCCGGTGACGCTTATGCCCCCAGGTTTGGCCCCGAATGGCAAGAAACGCGGCGCGAAAGTCATGTGTCGGCCAATGGGCTGGCCTACCAGTTTGTGACGCTGATCCAACCCTGCGCAACCCGAGCTTCATCACCATGAAATTTGCCACCTGGAACGTGAACTCGCTCACCGTGCGCCTGCCGCAGGTGCTGGCATGGTTGCAAGCCAATCCGGTGGACGTGCTGGTTTTGCAAGAGACCAAAATGACAGACGATAAGTTTCCGGCGTCCGAATTCTTGGCTGCCGGCTACCAGGCCCAATGGTTTGGCCAGAAAACCTACAACGGCGTAGCGCTGCTGAGCCGCACGTCGGCTGGGGATGTAGTGAAAAACATCCCAGGCTTTGCTGACGACATGGCGCGGGTGATTTGCGGCACCATAAACGGCACGCGGGTCATAGGCGCCTATTTCCCAAACGGCCAAGCCCCGGGCAGTGAAAAGTTTGAGTACAAGATGGAGTGGCTCAAGGGTCTGCGCGCCTGGGTCAAGCAGGAGCTGGCGCAGCACCCGCACCTGGTGCTCATGGGCGACTACAACATCACCTTTGACGACGCCGATGTGTGGGACCCAGAGGGCATGCGCGACCAGATCCATTGCACCGAGGAAGAACGCTACCACCTGCGCGCCCTGATCGCGCTGGGCCTGCATGACAGCCATCGTTTGTTTGCGCAGCCGCCCAAAAGCTACAGCTGGTGGGACTACCGGGACGCAGCGTTTAGGCGTAACCGGGGTCTGCGCATTGATCACATACTGGTCAGCGACGCGCTAAAACCCTTGGCGCATGCCTGCCAGATCGACAAAACCCCGCGCAAAAACGAGCGGCCCAGCGACCATGCGCCGGTGGTGCTGGAGATAGCCCGAAGCAGCTGAGCGCGCGCGCAACGATGCCGGGACGGCGCCCGCCCCGTCCATCGCCTCAATTCGAACGGTTATGGCAGGTAAACTGAGAAAATTCCCATTTTCAAAAGGTACGACCATGGCCAACCGTCTGCACCTAGGCGCGGCATTGCGCATGTTTTTCAGGGCGCTGCTGGCCACCATGCTGGCAAGTGGTGTCGCCTCAGTTTGGGCTGCCGCTGGCAAGATTCAGGTTTTAATTGGCACCGCACGCATTTCTCAGCACACGGGCCAAGAGCGCCCGGCTCAGCGCGGTGACGACCTGTATGAAGGTGATACGGTGTCGACCAGCGCCAACTCGAATGTGCAAATCCGCATGCTCGACGACGCCATTATCTGGGTACGGCCCGGCTCCCAGTTCAAGATAGAGCGCTACCGCTCAGACAAACACGGCGCACCTAAAAATGAAGCGGCACTGAGCTTGCTAAGCGGCACCATGCGGCAGGTGACGGGGGCGATTGGAAAAAACGCGCCGGCCGACTACAAGCTGAGCACACCCAACGCAACCATTGGCATCCGCGGTACTGAGTTTGACGCCACCTTTGCCACTGCACAAATTGCCGCACAACTGAACACCCCGCCGGGCACCTACAACCGCGTGTATGTGGGCTCCACCGTGTTGGAGGGGCCCTCCGGACGCGTCAGCCTGAATAAGGACGAGGCCGGGTTCATGGGCATGTCGCCCGGCGAAAAACCACAGGTTTTGCCCCGCATCCCGGCATTCATGAGCAGCAACCCGGCCGCTGCCGAGCGCAGCGAGGTGTCGCCTTCCAAGCCCCGGTCCTTGCAAATATCCGTTCGTTTTGGCGACGGGGACGCCGAGGACGTGAGTTCCATCAGCAGCCGCGACACCAACACCGAGCAACGCCTGCGCGCCATGGAGGGGGAACGCGCGACCTTGACCCTGGCACAAGGCCCCACATCGCGCCAAGGCGCCAACACGGGCGCAAGACCGAGCACCAAAACCGTGTTGGACGTGGTTGCTAAGGTCAACGGCAACAACGCGCTGGTGCAGTTTTCTGCCCAAAGCCAGAGCCTGGCGTCGGCCGGCGGCCAAGCCAGCCAGGTGGCCACCAGCCTGAGCGTGCCCTTGGGCGTCTGGACGGAAGTCAGTGGGCGCGGCCCATGGAGCGGCTCGGGTAACAGCACGGTGTCTTCCAGCAGCGCGCGATCGGATAACAGCCGCGTATTTTTGAAGGTCGACGACCTC
>Ga0164294_10005354_pt1 | contig 11048 bp, 10 predicted proteins | sample GEODES005metaG_FD_111479 | JGI IMG/M metagenome (GOLD analysis project Ga0164294, IMG submission 111479) | Oligotrophic lake water microbial communities from Sparkling Lake, Wisconsin, USA - GEODES005 metaG | ecosystem: Environmental > Aquatic > Freshwater > Lake | place: USA: Sparkling Lake...
CGGTCGACCTCTTGCGCCAGCCGATCCCAGGCCTCGCGCCTGAGCGACAGCGGCGCCATCACACTGTCCACGCCGGCCAGCGTCACGCCGCGCAGGATGAAAGGCATCACGGTGGTCGGCAGATCCGAACCCTGCGCCAGACCGCAGGCGATGACGGTGCCGCCGCGCCGGGTCTGGGCCAGCGCATTGGCCAGCGTGTGGCTGCCGACCGAGTCCACCACCGCAGTCCAGCGCTCTTTCTGGAAGGGCTTGCCGGGCGACGACAACTCGGCGCGGTCGATGACTTCAGCCGCGCCCATGCGCCTGAGGTAGTCGGCCTGATCCATCTTGCCCGTGGCTGCCACCACGCGATGACCCAGCCCCGACAACAACATCGTGGCCACGCTGCCGACGCCGCCGGTGGCGCCAGTGACAAGCACCTCGCCATCGCCAGCCAACACGCCCAGACGCTCGAGCCTCATCACGGCAAGCATGGCGGTGTAGCCGGCCGTGCCCAGCGCCATCGCCTGACGGGTGGTCAGCGTGCGCGGCAACTTGACCAGCCAATCACCGCGCAGGCTCGCCCGCTCGGCCAGACAACCCCAGCGCGTTTCGCCCAGACCCCAGCCGTTGTGAATGAAGCTGTCTCCACGCTGCCAGCCGGGATGGCTGCTTTCAAGCACGGTGCCCGCGCCATCGATGCCAGCCACCATGGGCCAGGTGCGCACCACGGGGCCACGTCCGGTGATGGCCAGTGCGTCCTTGTAGTTGAGCGTCGAATGGGCCACGCCGGCGAGCACATCGCCTTCGGGCAGTCTGGACTCGTCGATGTGCTGCACCGCCGCCGACACACCCGAGTCGGTCTTCTCGAGCAAAAGCGCCTTGAACATGGAGATTCCTTGGATGGAAGGTGAATGACGCTGGCAAGCCACGCCGAGGGGAGGATGTTCGCATCGGCGCATTTCGCCAGTCTGACGGGCGCGCCGGTTGACGTCTGTGCAGGCCGTCGCCTATCCTGCCGGCCATGCTGAGCCGACGAGAGCCTCGCCCGTGGACCGATGGTCTCGGTGCGGGCCTCGCGCGCTGTGCCCAAGCCTGCCTTGTCGTGGCCGTGATGGTCCCGGCGCTGACGATGGCAGCCCCAGACGAGCGGCTCGATGCGGTGTCGCAGTTGCTTCTGGAGCGTGGCCTGATCCCCGCCGAATCAGCGAAACAACCCGCCGCCGCCAGCCTGGCGCAGAAGTTTCGTGATGGCGCCTCCGACATGGTGATCACCGCGATGAACTTCCTCGGAGTGCCTTACCGCAGCGGCGGCTCAAGCGACACCGGCGGCTTCGATTGCAGCGGCTTCACGCGCCACATCTTCGAGATGAGCCTGGGGCTGGTGCTGCCACGCCGGGCCGATGACCAGGCCACCGCGGCCGGACTGGTCGAGGTGCCGCACGAAGAATTGCGTCCCGGGGATCTGGTGTTTTTCAACACCCTGAGACGCACGTTTTCGCACGTGGGCATCTACATCGGTGACGGCAAGTTCATCCACTCGCCTCACACCGGCGCCACGGTGCGTGTCGATGACATGCGCTTTGCCTACTGGAGCCAGCACTTCACCGGCGCGCGCCGCGCTGAAGCGCCGAACGAGTACCAGCCCGCAACCGAATCCGCCAGCGGCCGCTGACGGCCGAAGCCAGTCGGCACGATGGCGCGTCGCGCAGGCGCTGTCCAGCGCCCTGCGCGGGGCTTCTCAGACCGCACAATGGTCCGATGCTTCCAGTCGATCCACCCCAAAGTCTGGCCGACAGGCTCGGTCGGCCCTTGCGCGATCTGCGTATCTCGGTGACCGATCGCTGCAACTTTCGCTGCAGCTACTGCATGCCCAAGGAGGTGTTTGATCGCCAGCACGCGTTTTTGGCCCACAAGGAGCTGCTGAGCTTCGAGGAAATCACCCGGGTGGCACGCGTGTTCGTGGCCCAGGGTGTGCACAAGATTCGGCTCACTGGCGGCGAGCCGCTGCTGCGAAAAGACCTCGAGCGCCTCGTCGCAATGCTCAGCGGTTTGCGCACGAGCGAAGGCCGGGCGGTCGACCTCACGCTCACCACCAACGGCTCGCTACTGGCCAAGAAAGCTCAGGCCTTGCGCAACGCCGGGCTGAGCCGCCTTGTGGTGAGCGTCGATGCGATCGACGACGCGATCTTTCGGCGCATGAACGACGTCGACTTTCCGGTGGCCGACGTGCTTGAAGGCATCGACGCGGCCCGGCGCGCCGGCTTCGCGCCGATCAAGATCAACATGGTGGTCAGGCGCGGCACCAACGACAGCCAGATCCTGCCCATGGTCGAGCACTTTCGTGGCTCAGGCGCGATCGTGCGCTTCATCGAGTTCATGGATGTGGGCACCACCAACGGCTGGCGCATGGACGAGGTGCTGCCCTCGGCTGAACTCATCGCGCTTGTCCATGCGCGCCACCCGCTGGAAGCCGCGCAACCCACGCACATTGGCGAAACCGCGCAGCGCTGGCGCTACCGCGATGGCGCCGGCGAAATCGGCGTGATCAGCAGCGTGACCCAGGCGTTTTGCCGCGACTGCAACCGCTTGCGGCTGTCGACCGAGGGCAAGGTCTATCTGTGCCTGTTCGCGCACCGCGGCCACGATCTGCGCGGCCTGCTGCGCAGCGGCTGCGACGACGAGCGCATCGCCGCCACCGTCAAGCAGATCTGGAGCGGGCGCGAGGATCGCTACTCCGAGCTGCGCGGCAGCCAAGCAGCGAACCCGGACACAGGCGAGCGTCGCATCGAGATGCACTACATCGGCGGCTGAGAGAAACCCTTGTGCCTCAGCGCCGGGCCAGACGCTGCCAGGTGTCGACCACCGTGTCGGGGTTGAGCGAGATCGACAAGATGCCTTCATCGGCCAGCCAGTCGGCGAAGTCGGGGTGATCGCTCGGGCCCTGACCACAAATGCCGATGTACTTGTCTGCGGCGCGGCACGCGGCGATCGCCTTGGAGATCAGCGCCTTGACGGCCGGGTCGCGCTCGTCAAAGTCGCGCGCCAGCAACTCGAGTCCGGAGTCGCGGTCCAGGCCCAGCGTGAGTTGCGTCAGGTCGTTCGAGCCGATCGACATGCCGTCGAAGAACTCAAGGAACTGCTCGGCCAGGATGGCATTGCTGGGCACCTCGCACATCATGATCAGGCGCAGCCCATTGGTGCCGCCCTTGGCCGCGCGCTTGAGACCACGCACGGCCAGCATCTGCGTGACCCGCTCGGCCTGACCCAGCGTGCGCACGAACGGAATCATGATTTCAACGTTGGTCAGACCCATGTCGCCGCGCACGCGCTTGAGCGCCTCGCACTCCATCGCAAAGGCCTCGCCAAAGGCTTCGCTGATGTAGCGCGAGGCACCACGAAAGCCCAGCATCGGGTTTTCTTCCTCGGGCTCATAGCGTGAGCCACCGATCAGCTTGCGGTATTCGTTGCTCTTGAAGTCGCTCAGGCGAACGATCACCGGCTTGGGCCAGAACGCTGCGGCGATCGTGGCGATGCCCTCGACGAGTTTGTCGACGTAGAACGCACGCGGCGACGCATGACCGCGCGCCACCGATTCGACGGCCTTTTTGAGGTCAAGGTCGATGTTCGGGTAGTCGAGGATCGCCTTCGGGTGAACGCCGATGTTGTTGTTGATGATGAACTCGAGCCGCGCCAGACCGACGCCGCTGTTGGGCATCTGCGCGAAGTCGAACGCGAGCTGCGGGTTGCCCACGTTCATCATGATCTTGATCGGGCAGTGCGGCAGCTCGCCGCGCACCACGTCGCTGATCTCGGTCTCGAGCAGGCCGTCGTAGATGTAGCCGGTGTCGCCTTCGGAGCACGCCACGGTGACCAACGCGCCGTCCTTGAGCGTTTCGGTGGCGTCACCGCAGCCAACCACTGCCGGCACGCCGAGTTCACGCGCGATGATGGCCGCGTGACAGGTGCGACCACCGCGGTTGGTGACGATGGCGCTGGCGCGCTTCATCACCGGCTCCCAGTTGGGATCGGTCATGTCGGTCACCAGGATGTCGCCGGGCTGCACGGTGTCCATGTCGGCCAGGCTGTGCACGATGCGCACCGGGCCAGTGCCGATGCGCTGGCCGATGGCGCGCCCCTCGGCCAGCACGGTGCCAGTGCCCTTGAGTTTGTAGCGCTGCTCGGCCTTGCCCTCGGACTGGCTCTTCACGGTCTCAGGGCGGGCCTGCAGGATGTAGAGCTTGCCGTCGCCGCCGTCCTTGCCCCACTCGATGTCCATCGGACGGCCATAGTGCTGCTCGATGATCAGCGCGTAATGCGCCAGTTCGCTCACCTCGGCGTCGCTCAGCGAGTAACGGTTGCGCTGCTCGGGCGCGGTGTCCACGGTGGTCACCAGCTTGCCGCTGGCGGCACGATCGGCGGCGCTGGCAAATTCCATCTTGATCAGCTTGGAACCCAGGTTGCGCCGGATGACCGCGTGACGGCCAGCGCGCAGCGAGGGCTTGTGCACGTAGAACTCGTCAGGGTTGACGGCGCCTTGCACCACGGTTTCACCCAGACCGTAGCTTGAGGTGATGAACACCACGTCCTTGAAGCCGCTTTCGGTGTCGATGGTGAACATCACGCCGGCCGCACCCAGATCCGAGCGCACCATGCGCTGCACGCCGGCCGACAAGGCCACGTCGGCGTGCGCGAAGCCCTTGTGCACCCGGTAGCTGATGGCACGGTCGTTGTAGAGGCTGGCGAACACCTCCTTCATCTTGTGCAGCACCTCGTCGATGCCCACCACGTTGAGGAAGGTTTCTTGCTGGCCGGCAAAGCTGGCGTCGGGCAGGTCTTCGGCCGTGGCCGACGAGCGCACCGCAAACGAAGCACCTGAATTGCCCGCGCTCAGCAGCGCAAACTGGCTGCGGATGGCGCTGTCGAGGTCGGCCGGAAATGGCGTGTCCTCGATCCAGCGGCGGATCTGCGCACCGGCTTCGGCCAGGGCGCGCACGTCTTCGGTGTTGAGCGTGGAAAGACGCTGCTCGATGCGAGCAGCCAGTCCATCGTGCGCCAGAAACTGGCGAAACGCATGCGCGGTGGTCGCGAATCCGCTGGGCACCCGCACGCCGGTGGCCGCGAGCTGGCTGATCATTTCGCCAAGCGAGGCGTTCTTGCCGCCAACCGACTCGACGTCGCTCATCCTCAATGTCTCGAAGGGCACGACCAAGGCAGTAGCCATTGAATGGGTGGACATGTCAGCGCTCCGTGATGAGGAAATCGAGTTTACGGGCGAACTCCCTATCATCGACCTGACTTATTGCCCGACCCTAAGCAACATGCCCAACCGCACAGTCTTCTTCGTCTCCGACGGCACGGGCATCACCGCCGAAACCTTCGGCAACTCGATCCTCAACCAGTTCTCGATCCGCCCGCACCACGTGCGCAGGCCATTCATCGACACCGCTGACAAGGCCCATCAGGTGGTGCGCGAGATCAACCACGCGTGCGACATCGAGGGCCGCCGCCCCGTGGTCTTCGTCACCTTGATCGACCCCGAGGTCCAGTCCATCGTCAAGGCGCATTGCAAGGGCCTGGTGCTCGATTTGTTCAACACCTTCATCGAGCCGCTGGAAGCCGAATTCGGCATGACCTCCAACCACCGTGTGGGCCGTTTCAATGACGTGGCGAAGAGCCAGGAATACACCAACCGCATCGAGGCCATCAACTTCTCGCTGGCCCACGATGACGGCCAGTCGTCGAAGAACCTGGATGTGGCCGATGTCATCCTGGTGGGCGTGAGCCGCAGCGGCAAGACGCCCACCTCGCTGTACCTCGCCATGCAGCACGGCATCAAAGCGGCCAACTACCCGCTGATCCCCGAAGACTTTGACCGAGGCCACATCCCGCCATGCCTGGCGCCGCACAAGGCCAAGTGCTTCGGGCTGACGATCGATCCGGTGCGTCTCAACCAGATCCGTACCGAACGCCGCCCCGACAGCAAATACGCGTCGATCGAGAACTGCCGCTACGAGGTGCGTGAAGCCGAAACCATGATGCGCCGTGAAGGCATCGCCTGGCTGTCGTCCACCCACAAGTCGATCGAAGAGATCGCCACCACCATCCTCAGCGACATCCGACCCGACCGGCTGATGTACTGATCTGCGCTGCCTGCGCGAGGTCGATATCCATGCAGCATTTCGAGGTGGTCATCATCGGCGCGGGCGCCGCCGGCCTTTACTGCGCGGCCATGGCCGGCCAGCTGGGCGCACGCGTGCTGCTCATCGACCACAGCGAGCGCGTGGCCGAAAAGATCCGCATCTCAGGCGGCGGGCGCTGCAACTTCACCAACCGCGACACCACGCCGGCGCAGTTCATCTCGGCCAATCCCGACTTTTGCCGCTCGGCGCTGGCGCGCCACACGCCGCAGGATTTCATCAACCTGCTGCAGCGCCACCGCATCGCCTTCCACGAAAAGCACAAGGGCCAGCTGTTTTGCGATGAATCCAGCGAAGACATCATCCGCATGCTGCTGCGCGAATGCGAATTGGGTGGCGTCACACGCTGGCAGCCCTGCGCGGTGGGCGAAGTGACGCACGGCGCCGGCGGCTTCGAGATCGGCACCGATCGCGGCGTGGTGCGCGCAGCGCGGCTGGTGGTGGCCACTGGCGGGTTGTCGATTCCCAAGATCGGCGCCACCGATTTCGGCTACCGGCTGGCCCGCCAGTTTGGCCACAAGATCATCGAGACCCGACCGGCTCTCGTGCCGCTGACCTTTGAGGCGCAGTCGTGGCAACCCTTCGTCGAGCTGGCAGGCCTGTCATTGCAATCGACGGTGCGCACCGGCAGCGGCAAGACGCGAGGCGAGTTTGCCGAAGACCTGCTGTTCACGCACCGCGGCTTGAGCGGTCCGGCCGTGCTGCAGATCTCGAGCTACTGGCGTCCGGGCACGCCGGTTGAAGTCGATCTGGTGCCCGAGCACGACCTGCAAGCCGCCCTGAGCACCGCCAAGCACGCCTCCAAGCGCAAGCTGTCCAACGAACTCGCCGAACTGCTGCCGCGCCGATTGGCCGATGCCTGGCTGGCCACGCAGCCTGAGGTGCTCGATCAGCCCTTGCCGCAGTGCCGCGACCGCGATCTGACCGCACTCGCGAACAGTCTCAAGCGATGGTCGCTGGTGCCCAGCGGCACCGAGGGCTACCGAAAGGCCGAGGTCACGGCCGGCGGCGTGGACACCCGCGACATCAGCTCGACCACGCTCGAAAGCAAGCGCGTCGCGGGCCTGCATTTCATTGGCGAAGTGGTCGATGTGACAGGCTGGCTGGGCGGCTACAACTTCCAGTGGGCGTGGGCCAGCGCAGCGGCTTGCGCCAAAAGCGTTGCCAAGCCACCAGACGCTGGTTAGAATCTCGGGCTTCGCGCATGTGGCGCTTTCAATCTGGACCTTTTCAATACATGACTACGATTCGCGTGAAAGAAAACGAGCCGTTCGACGTGGCACTGCGCCGCTTCAAGCGCACCATCGAGAAACTCGGCTTGCTGACTGACCTGCGGGCCCGTGAGTTCTACGAAAAGCCAACAGCCGAGCGCAAGCGCAAGAAAGCAGCTGCTGTCAAACGTCATTACAAGCGCGTTCGCAGCATGCAACTGCCCAAGAAGCTGTTCTGATCAGACTTCTGGCAGTCCCCAAGGGCCCGCTCATCGCGGGCTTTTTCTTTATTCCCCTTGATCGAGTCCGCAGACCATGACGCTGAAAGACCAAATCACCGAGGACATGAAGACCGCCATGCGGGCCAAGGATGCGCCGCGGCTGTTGACCATCCGCGGTCTGCTGGCCGCGTGCAAGCAACGCGAGGTCGACGAGCGTGTGGTGCTCGATGACGCGGCGGTGATCGCCATCGTCGACAAGCTGATCAAGCAGCGCAAGGACTCGATCTCGCAGTTCGCATCGGCCGGTCGCACCGACCTGGTCGACAAGGAAACCGCCGAGCTGCAAGTGCTCGAAGGCTACATCCCGCAACGCATGAGCGCCGATGAGATCGCCGCCGAGGTGCGCGCCATCGTCACCAAACTGGGCGCGGCCGGGCCCGGCGACATGGGCAAGGTCATGGGTGCGGTCAAGACCCGGCTGGCGGGCAAGGCCGACATGGGTCTGGTGTCTGCCGCGGTCAAGCAGGCCCTTGCGGGTTGACCCCACCAAACCGAAAGCCAACCCATGAGCCTGCCTGACTTGCGACCCCTGAGCCCCGACCTGAGCGTCGCGCCACAACTCGATGCGGCGGCCATGGCAGCGCTGGCGGCTGCCGGCTTCAAGAGCGTGATCAACAACCGCCCCGACTTCGAAGGCGGCCCCGATCAGCCGCCAAGCGCTGCGATCGAGACTGCCGCCAAGGCAGCCGGGCTGACCTACGTTCATCTGCCCGTCAACCCGGCGGTGCAAAGCCCGCAGGAAGTGGCGCAGTTCTGCGAACTGCTGGGCACACTGCCCAAGCCCATCCTGGCGTTTTGTCGCACGGGAACGCGCTGCGGCAAGCTGTACGCAGCCGCCCAGACCGCCTGAGGCTGCGCCGCCCATGATCGGGTTGTCGCGTCTCATCGATGGGCTGAGTGCGGCGGTTGGTCGCTGGGTGTCGTGGCTGGTGCTCGCGTCGGTGTTGATCAGCGCAGGCAACGCGGTGGTTCGCAAGATCTCCGACAACAGCTCCAACGCCCTGCTCGAAGCCCAGTGGTATTTGTTCGCCGCGGTGTTCCTGCTGGCTTCCGGGCGCACCCTGCTCACCCAAGACCATGTGCGCATCGACGTGCTGTCGTCGCGCTTTTCAAAACGCACCCAGGTCTGGATCGAGGTCTTTGGCCTGCTCTTCTTTTTGCTGCCGCTGGTGGCCGTGGTGATCGTGCTGTCGTGGCCTCTCGTGGTGGGCGCTTTCGTCAGCGGCGAGATGTCGAGCAACGCCGGCGGGCTGGTTCGCTGGCCGGTGATGGCCCTGCTGCCGCTGGGCTTTGGCTTGCTGGGCTTGCAAGGCCTGTCCGAGCTGATCAAGTGCGTGGGCTATCTGCGCGGGGTGCTGCCTGAGCCTTCGGGCATCCGCGGCCAAGGCAGCAGTGCTGCGAAGGCCAAGCCATGACGGAACTGCTGAGCGCCAACATGGCGCCGCTGATGTTCGCCTCGCTGGTGGTGTTTCTGCTGGTGGGCTTTCCGGTGGCGTTTTCGCTGGGCGCGTGCGGCTTGTTCTTCTCGCTGGTGGGCATCGAGATCGGCCTGTTGCCAGCCTCGCTGATGCAAGCGCTGCCCTTGCGCATCTTCGGCATCATGCAAAACGACACGCTGCTGGCGATTCCGTTTTTCACCTTCATGGGCTTGATCCTCGAGCGTTCGGGCATGGCCGAAGAACTGCTCGACACCATAGGTCAGCTGTTCGGGCCGGTGCGCGGGGGCCTGGCCTATGCGGTGATCTTCGTGGGCGCGATGCTCGCGGCAACGACCGGCGTGGTGGCCGCATCGGTGATCTCCATGGGCCTGATCTCGCTGCCCATCATGCTGCGCTACGGCTACGACCGCCGCCTGGCCGCCGGCGTCATTGCTGCGTCCGGCACGCTCGCGCAGATCATCCCGCCGTCGCTGGTGCTGATCGTGCTGGCCGATCAACTCGGGCAATCGGTGGGCGACCTGTACCAAGGTGCGCTGGTTCCGTCGCTGATGCTCACCGGCTTGTACGTCGTCTACGTCGCGGTCGTCAGCGTCGTTCGACCGCAATGGGTGCCGGCGCTGCCGCCCGAGGCACGCACCTTCGGCAGATCGCCGTTGCGTGATGGGAGCGCAGCGGGATGGGGCCCGGGCATCGCTGTGACGTGGCGTGTGGCCCGGGTGATGGTGCCGCCGCTGGTGCTGATCTTTCTGGTGCTGGGCACGATCTTTCTCGGCATCGCCACGCCCACCGAAGGTGGCGCCATGGGTGCGGTCGGGGCACTGGTCATCGCCGTGATCAATCGACGCTTCAGCCTGAGCCTGCTGCGTCAGGCCATGGAAAGCACCGCGCGGCTGTCGTGCTTCGTGATGTTCATCCTGATCGGCTCCACCGTGTTCAGCCTGGCATTCCAGTCGGTGGACGGCCACAAATGGGTCGAGCACCTGCTCACGTCGCTGCCCGGTGGCGTGATGGGCTTCCTGATCGTGGTCAACGTGATGATCTTTCTTCTGGCCTTCTTCCTCGACTTCTTCGAGCTGGCCTTCATCGTTGTGCCGCTGCTCGCGCCGGTGGCCGTCGCGCTGGGCGTCGATCTGGTGTGGTTTGGCGTACTGCTGGCGGTGAACATGCAAACGTCTTTCATGCACCCGCCGTTCGGCTTTGCGCTGTTCTACCTGCGCAGCGTGGCGCCTGAGATCGAATACGAAGACAGCGTGACGGGCAAGAAGATTGCACCGGTCACCATCGGTCAGATCTACCGCGGCGCCATTCCCTTCGTGCTGATACAGCTGGTGATGGTCGCGATGATCATCAGCTTCCCAGGCTTGGTGTCACGTCCTGACGACATGGCTGCCAGCGTCGATCCCGACGCCGCGCTGCGGCAAATGCAAGACGGCGCCCAAGCAGCCGATGCCGCCGCAGAGGCCGAGGTCGAGGACCCGATGAAAGCGATGCAGCAGTCCATCGAAGCCGATCGTCAGAAAGCCCCGGAATGACCCGGGTGGGAGCCGTCAGATCTTCACGCCCTGCATGTAGCGATCGAAGCTGGCTTCGGCAAAGCGCGACCACAGGCTTTGCTCGCGCTGGAACGCCGCATAGTCCTCGTACACCTTGCGCCAGTTCGGGTTTTTCTCGTTCAGTTCGCCGTACAGCGCCATCGATTGCTTGTAGGCCTCGTCGAGCACGGGCTTGGGAAAAGCCAGCACCTTCACGCCGTTGCTGATCAAGGTCTTCAAGGCGGCCGGGTTCTTGGCGTCGTAGTTCGCCTGCATGTCGACGTGCACGAATGACGCGGCCGCCTCCACGATGGCCTTGTACTCGGGTGTCAGCGCCGCATAGGCCTGCGTGTTGACGTAGAAATCGAGTTCGGCGCTGCCTTCCCACCAGCCGGGGTAGTAATAA
>Ga0164294_10005356_pt1 | contig 11045 bp, 8 predicted proteins | sample GEODES005metaG_FD_111479 | JGI IMG/M metagenome (GOLD analysis project Ga0164294, IMG submission 111479) | Oligotrophic lake water microbial communities from Sparkling Lake, Wisconsin, USA - GEODES005 metaG | ecosystem: Environmental > Aquatic > Freshwater > Lake | place: USA: Sparkling Lake...
TACCGGACGATAAGTTTGCAGTTAAGTTACGAAGCATTAGTAAAGTTAACTTTAATCAACTTTGTGAAGTATTGCCAATGATGTTGGAAAGCTTGATGACCGATTTGATTCAAAGGAATCGTGTCATCTATTCTGATACGAATCCTTACGTGCCAGATACATTCAGACCGAGGTTTGCACACAGATCATCGTCATGTTTTCCGGATATTAAGTTAACATTAACTTACTGTCCTTCTTGTTCAGCAATGACTTGAAGCGAAAGATAAAGGCTTCTACTAACTGCGTCATAGATAATAAGAAATCATTTATTAGGACAGGTATTATGCATCTTAAAGGTTGTATACAATTCTTCAAGTAAATGCCATTGAATAAATTTAGACCGGACGGAGCCGGACAGTGTGCTGATGATACAAGATGAAAGCGAAAATCCGGACTCCACTACTGCATCTGCAGATATTTCATCATCTACGGGTAGCTCTATCGAGAATTCAGTTGTAGCCACGAACAATGCTGGTGTAAGTAATGTTATTGTTCTTGCCATTTGTACAATTTACGGTGTTATTACAATGCATTACTATATACAGTCGAAAAGCTTTCGCAGCAACTCTCAAGCTCTTACTGCTAGAGTGCAAGCAAAAGTGCCGATCCCTCAATGGCACGCCAACTGGGAGCTAGGAGCAGTGGTGTCCGGCCACTTGGGATGGGTGCGGTCCATCGCATTCGACCCTTCCAACGAGTGGTTTGTAACCGGGTCTGTGGACAGGACTATCAAGGTGATCGATCTAGCTTGATTGAGTTCAATGCTTATACTGATATAGCTTGCTACTACATATAGGTTTGGGACCTTGCGAAGTGCTGTGCTGGCAGTGAAGGAGGCCTGAAGTTAACATTGACCGGTCATGTCCACGCAGTAAGGGCACTGGCTGTCAGCTCCAGATCTCCCTTCATATTCTCCGCCGGGGAGGACAAGCTGGTCAAATGTACGCATGACTGTTCATGATACGGTGGTTCCTCTCGATGTACAAAACTGTATGGTGTCCTCACCATGATCACCTTTCCGTCTGCAGGTTGGGACATGGAACAAAACAAGGTGATCAGGCACTTCCACGGCCATCTATCTGGAGTCTTCTGCTTAAAGCTTCATCCAACGTTGGACCTCCTCGTAACTGGAGGAAGGGACTCAGTTGCGAGGGTATGCCTATTATGTGATCATGCAATCTGCATGTGTTTGATGGTCTTTTTGATAAAACCGTACTCGCGCAGGTGTGGGATATCCGGACAAAGCATCAGATTCATGTATTAGGGGGTCACACGAATGCTGTGAGTTCCTTGCTGACGAATGGAGTCGACCCACAAGTCATCACAGGCAGCCACGACTCCACTATAAAGGTTCCTTCAATTCTTCTTACCACCTAGTCAACAACGATGATGATTATTGTTACGTCTTTTTATCGCTAGTTATGGGATCTAGCGGCTGGAAAGTCGATGTCCACTCTCACGCAGCACAAGAAAGCAATTCGGAGCCTATGCGCGAATCCAAGAGTGAGAGCTGTCTTGTTTGTCTTCCAGCACAATTATGTCATAGGATGATGATAATTAATGGTATCTTACGTACGTACTTTCACGTAAGGAATTCACATTCCTTTCCGGAGGTGCAGATAACATCAAGAAGTGGCAATGCAGAGACGGAAAGTAAGTGCACTTTGCGATTGATGACGAGTCTTAAAGACAGAGATGTGAGCTTGATATGTAACAGTTGACTGTTCTACTGCTATTTACCATACTGTAGGTTCTTACGCAATTTTTCCGGCCATAATTCCCCAATCAATGCCGTCGCGATCAACGAGGATGGAGTGGCTGTGAGCTGCGGGGACAACGGATCGATTAACTTTTGGGACTATGAGACCGGCTACTGCTTTCAGAAGTCCACCACTATCGCTCAACCTGGTAGGATTCATGATGCGACTGCTGTGGATTAGAACACTATCATTGATTGTTTGTTATCTGATCAGGCTCCTTGGATGCTGAGTGTGGGATATATGCTGCAAGCTTTGATCTATCGGGCAGGTGAACGAGTGCTAGTGCTATTTTCTTGGCCGTTTATGACTTAATTTACGTCTATATACACTATCAGTCGCCTGATAACGTGCGAAGCTGACAAGACTATCAAGATCTGGAAAGAAAATGCGCTTTCTACGGAGGAGTCTGACCCCATCGACATGAAGGCATGGTCCAGGGAGTGTCTCTCCATGAAGAAGTATTAGTCGCATGCATGATAGCATTCACTAACCATTTCTAAAAATGACCATGATTGTGGATTAATTTACATAAATGAATTGAACTATCGAATTTGATGCTTGGAATATAACAGATCCTTATCATCGCAATATCAACCATTATTCTAAAGCTAGCAACTACGGTGTTGAAGAGTGGCGATTAGTTGATGACGTAGGCCTCCGACGAAAGGCTCTTGGTCAGACCGTAGACAGTAGGCGCACCGGCACTCCCGGAGTTGACACTCACCACGTCCAGACTACAGTACAGCTTCTGAGAGGAGAACTGCACGGAGATGGGGAAGAAGGCATTTGAATTTCGCTGCTGTAGGGTGAACTCCATACTGCCGGATGCGTTAGTCTTGTCGATCAAATCAATCTCCCACAATAACTCTCCCGCCGATGAATTGTGCTTGTAATTCCCATCTATATTGAGAATCGACGGGACGGCACTGGTACCTAGAGGGATTGTTATACGCACGTCATGCAGCTCCATGTTAGGCACATCCATGGAATACTCAATGGATACGTTCATTTGGTTTCTAGACTCTTCTTCAGGCCAACAGTTGATCTTCAAGGGAACAAGATCTTCGGAAGTGCCGGAATAGCTCCACTTCAAAATGCCGACGGGTCTCGCGCTGGGGAAGCCCTCATTAGCTTTCTTAAGCTGAAGCAGGCAGCTCTTCTCGTAGGCAGCCTTATTCACCTTGGGGTGAGTGCTGAATGTGAATATACTGTCGCGACTGCTGATCTGCTTCAATTGAACAGTGCACAGAGCTGCCTCGTCATCTGCAGCAGTCAAAGTTAAGCTACCTTTTATTTCAAAAGATTCTACCATACCATCCCTGGTAAGATTGGCTGAAACCTTCTCAACTGCAACTAATGTAATTGGTTGATGCGCTACGATAGTTGTAGTAGCTGGTGCGTTGTCGCTAGTATGAGCCTTGGATGCAGCAGTGATCAAGGGAGCTAATTTGTCCTCTTTCATGAGTGCGTCTTCTACTGACTTGTTCTTAGCACCTGCAGAGACTAAAGACATACCTTTCACAGGCTGCTTACCAGCAGGTCGACTGCTAGATGCAGAGACTGATGACGGTGTCGGTACGGGGTTGGTAAATGCTGATGGACTGGAATGAGTTTCTGTCTCGCTTACAGATTGACTTGTAGAGCTACCTATTCCAGCATACTTCGCTTGTTCCTTCTGCTTGTCTTTAATAGCACGAGCTGCAATTACAGCCTGGTCTTTTGCGGATTCCATTTTGCTCATTTTAATCATGTTGTGCAACTTCTCTTCGTGGCTCTCCATGTCCATGTTGGTGCGAATTTGCTGCAAAGTGATCGGTTCTCGATAGCCTCCAGATGTGATAACCTATATAAACATTTGCAGCGGTCAGTATAAACAAAAGACTGGTTAGGCATAGGCAAGTCAATAAAACCTCGTCAAACGCGAAAAGTAACTCAAAGCTCTTGTCCATGACTTCATCCTCGGTCAAACTAGCTGTCATCGAGCCAGCTACACTTGGAACAACTACAAAGAAATACATACAAGCATGTTAAGAGTATTGAGAAAAAGAAATAATAAGTGGAGAGTAACCTTTCGATAGTAAACGAAGGGTCTCGAGATCTTCAACAATATTACTGGCTCGATTAGTGATAAGCAACAAGTATAAGTTGTCCATAGGTTGATATACGTATCTAACGAAACATAAAAGAAGCAATTAGAAATTAACGATCTAAATGAAGTACTGCATTGTATCATATCATTACCTGACACTCTCAGTTTCAACAAATGTATGCTGTTTAGAATCGGTCCCCATTAGTTTTGGAAAAGCAGCCAGCAAGCCCTACATAACAATATACCATTCAAACTAGTGCAGCTTGAAATAATTGGTGGTCACAGAAAATAAAGTAACCTCTATGCGTATTCTCGTCATTTCAACGAACTGACGAGCCACCAACGCTATTAATAAGCAAATATTAATTGATCAATCTACAAAGTATTTATGTCATTTAAAATAATCAATACCTTTTCCTGCCTTAGTACAAATTGCAGCGCTTAACACAACCATGTTCGTGCAATATAAGTTAGCCTGAACAGAGAAGGTTTCAAGGTTTGACTTGCAACAGTGAAAAGTAAACAATGGAGAAATTTGTTGTGGCCGACCGGCCGGGAAGCGATTCCACTGGAATTCTTCAGAATTGAAATCTAGGGTTAAGTTAAGTTAACTTTAAGTTCATCATCATCATCATCATTCACCTTGAGTTTCGGGTGAGCGCTGAAAGCATTGTTTCTATAGCGGTATCATAAGCATTAAATACGTGACTTCACTCCAAGTGAAAGACAACAATGGTGAGCTCATTGTCATGACCTTTTTTTCAACCCTAACTCTATGTACACTGCTTCAGTCTATTCTTCAATATAATGGAGGAGCTGTGATTGCTATGGCTGGTAATAATTGCGTTGGAATATGCAGGTACGATCTTGATTATCTTTATGTTTTGGAGTGAACTTAATTTATTGTCTTGCGATGTTTTAGTGACTTGAGACTCGGTGCTCAAGCTCAAACAGTGTCGATGGATTTCGAGAAGGTCAGTGAGTTAATTGTTTAGAAATTAGTGCCAATGATTGATTTTTCTACTCGCAAAATCTTCGCAGGTCTTCCCAATCACAGAAAAATTGTACATAGGTTTGACTGGCTTAGCATCAGATGTATTATCAGTCAATCAACTACTGAATTTCAAGTGCAATCTGTACAAGCTACGTGAAAATCGTGAAATAAAACCAGAAGCATTCTCAGCTATGCTTTCATCATTGCTGTATGAAAAGAGGTACGCATTGCTGTGGTACTTCATGCCATTTCAATTGAAGTATATCGCATTCTAATCTGTGTAGATTCGGACCGTGGTTTACAGAGCCTGTGGTGGCAGGGCTCACCGAAGACAACAAACCCTTCCTCTCCGGTATGGATTTGATTGGAGCACCAGTTTTCGCTTCAGATTTCGTCGTGTCCGGCACCTGTACTTCGAACCTTCACGGGATGTGTGAAGCGTTGTACAGACCTAACATGGTTAGAGTAGTCTCTTTTACCCGATACCCCTCATGTAACTTTAGTGACTTGTGATGTACTCTCAGAATCCCGAGGAGCTCTTTGAGGTTTTATCGCAAAGTTTACTGAATGCGGTAGATAGAGATGCTCTCAGCGGTTGGGGTGCCGTGGTTCACATCATGTAAGTGATCCATTCGAAGTACATGCAATCGCAATTTGGAGGTTTTTACTTTAACTCATCACGTACAGAACGCCGGAAGGAGTGCTGACGCGTAAATTGAGATGTCGCCAGGACTAGACGATTTATATTTGTGAAGTAAGTTTACAGTCCAAAGATCATTCGATAACCTTAACTGAAGTTTGCTAACATTTCCATTTTCATAACTTGAATTGATTACAATACATAAAATCATCCATAGTGAACTGAATTATGCATCAGCAGTCTCGCCCTTCTCTTCTTTTGTCTTCTTGGCCTTTAATCTCTTGCCTACAAGCCTAGCATCAGTCCATGCCTCGCGTAAAGCAGCGTATCCCTTGGCCTCCTTCAGCTCATCGGTGAGCTCGACATAGGTGACAGCTTCCGGCTTGGCGGGGAAAGATCTTATATCGACATTAACTTGGGTCGCCTCCGCAATTTCAGCAGCAGAGGAATCTCCATTCTTGATAACTCCATTGCGTCGAGGAAAAATCACTAGTCGACCCTTATAATTCTTCAAGCGCTCCACATTTAGAGTCAACGATTCTTCAGACTTGTTTGTTCGTCTATGATCAACTGCGATTCCTATCGTTTGGGCAAATTTTCTATTGATACCTGCAGCTTTCAACTCCTCTAAGGTAAATCCTCTACCCAGTTTAAGCTTTGAGTTATACTTCTGTGTAGGGCAATGGACAACTGGACGGAGCGCACCACCTGAAGGTCGAGGAGCGTTCTCGGCAGCCTTCTGTTTTCGGCTGTCTCTTCGGAGCTTCTTACGGATAGGTTGACTGAACCATGTCCGAACTCTTTTGTCCCAATGCTTGTGAAAATGCTGATTAGGAATGACTGTATAATAGGGTATAGGAGTTAGAACATACACAAGTCGCAATATTATTATTATATGTTCATAAATCAATAATTAACAATAATAAAAAAGGAAGACTTACTGTTGTTATGTCTGACCATCCTTAATCAAGTTTAATGCTCTATCCAAGTGATAAGTTAGTTAAGCTTAAATAAGTTGATCCAACAATTTTGTTGCTGAAATATTTGTGGTGGTCCAGAAATCGTAAGTTAACGCTACACGTTTTACGTACGTACTTTAGTTTAGTTAAGTTACGAATATGCACCAGTACAAAGTACAGTACGTGTAGGTACTGTAAATTGAACAGCAGTGTAACGGCAAAAGTAATGACTTACAGTACTGTAGAGCAGTAACTACAGTAAAAGTTAACAGTAATAAATGCTTTCACCACACAGGGCAGTCAAGCATAATTTCGAGTCAATCATCGGGAGTACAAGAAGCGACTTACTTCAACAACGTAATACAGTCGTAGTGAAGAGGGATGGGAAGCACTCTCTCCCACATACTGTATCAGAGCAGACAGCAAAAGAAGAAGGTGAAGAGACTACCGTAAAGACTGTGAGAGTTGGTGCGATAAAGTTCCTGAACATTCCGATACCAAAATCTGCTCCAACTGATCTCGTGTGCGAGGAGTGTGAGATTGCCATGGCTGTGTTGTTCTGCCGGAGATGCGATGAAGTCATCTGTATGGTATAACGTTATCCCACTATTCACCGCATATTGTATTTAACGTCCACTTCAATTCTGCAGCACTGTGCGGACCTCATTCATCCCGTTCCGTATGGTGAACCCTTGCATCCCCATGAGCGCGATGACATGATCAGACCTGTGCAAGTTGGGGACCGGAGCAGAGTCCGAAAGGACGGAAACCACTACTTGCCCGATGAGGAGTTCCACGAGGATGATTACATGAAGATCAAGGACTTACGGATTCCTCAGAGTCTGTCCACAGTGAAAGGCGACTCCAAACCCAGCGGACAGATGCGCAATTTGCCGAAGTTCAAAGTCAACCAATTGATGTTATTTATCGACCCTGTAAAGGAGATAGAGGCATATGGGAGAATCATATCACAGTGGGACTTCCGTCTGTCTAATGCTGCCCCGGCTATACTGAGAGGTGATGATTCTCTGGTGTACTACGTAGTCCATCTGCTTGGCTACGTGAAAGACGTGAGGAGAATTTCGTCGTTGCTGGTTGAAGAATCACATACTATTGAGAAATTAGATGCTTCTGTTCGCATCGATGGCGTCCAGAAGGATGACATGATCGAGATCCGACGGAGGACTCACGCGCTGAACAAACGGGTGTCCGACCTGCATGGACTTCGTCTTCTTGGTCCGAAATACCATATGCGAGACCTACATAGCACCATTAGAGCGAAAAATAGTAGTATTCTTCAGAATAGGGCCTTCGGTCTGAATGTGAGTAACAGTGATGGATCAACAACTCTCTCCTCATCGCACATCCAACTTCTGTATCCGGTCAATGAAAGCCGGAATATTCGACTGGGGACTCAAAATGCATTCACTAGAACGAGTATCGAGTTGAGGGATGATGCTTACGACGGTGTGGACTTGGACTTATATGCAGACATCGATACCGATATTCAGTCGCAACTACCCGCCGATCATGTCCACAGAAACCCTCTTCCAGCTGCCTCAAGATCATACGAGACTTACTTGGCTCACAGCCAAGACTGGAAAGATGCTTCGATCGAATCGCTGGGAAATGATTCTTCTGTGGCATCTCTGAAAAGCCATGAACATAGCTTGCCTGATGATGATACGGCAGGCAAATTACCCTTGAATATTTTAGTGATGAGTGAAATAGAACTCTTTTCTTTGGAGGAACGAGTTGAAGCAGAAGCTCTTGTGAAGCAAAACATAGTGAAGCGTTTCCTCATGAGATTGCAAAAAACGGAGATCCAATTCTTAGTATTCAAGTGTTTGATGAGATGGAAGGCAACCACACGCTACCTACGCGACAACGGACACCACATCGCAGCAGTCAAGATCCAGGCACTCGTCAGGATGCACCTATGCAGGGTAAGCAGTGTTACACTATTTGAATCATGTTGATGCGTACTTTGACTGCTTGCCTGAATGCTAGGATATTATAAATGGGAAACTGCAAGCCATAGAAGATCTGCGCAAAGAGAAGTGGATGAAAGTACATGGCAAGTATCGATACAGTGATGCCACCAACCCATTGGCCAAAACTACCAATAAAGTTATTTATTTTGAGACAATACATGAGTTGAACAAATATTCGGCATTTTTAAGGCTTTGTATGCTGAAGATCATCAAATTATTGAACAGAAAAAGGATCATCCTACTTCAAGCATCTATTTTAAAGTGGAAATCAGGAATGGCAAAGTTTTTGGAGAGTGATATCAAAGTTAGTCATTTCCATCACGAATGTATCGATGATTTTGATTCAGCAATGATCGTGAATGCTGTTGATTTTGTCAAGTCAGAGTGCGAAAAGATTGCTGTTGAATTTCAGAAGAAGCAAAAAATACTCAACCTAATGGCAAACGAGTACTCTTATGAGACTGCATCCTGCTTACCTCTGCGACTTCCAGAGAGGGAAGAGTACTTTGCAGCGCTTGGAGATGGTGCTGAAAATAATACGACCAATGATGTTATGGGAAACTTTCTCGACCTTAAAATTCATAGTGTGCCCTCTTATACCGCAAGTGATGGGATGGTGAACTTACCAAGCTTGCCTCAAATATTTGTTCCTAGCACAGCTGATGATCGGAAGAATCTCAAGACCGAACGACGACTGAATTATTGCTTCTTTAAAGACAAGATGGAAGGACCGACGTTTGATTCCAATTGGGTTATCCCTCAGGTAGTTCTGATGGGAAGCATTCCGTGGAGTTCATATGATGAAAGCAATACGGTGTTTCCCAATAAGAAATCAAAAGCCAGACTTTTAGATGAAGATATTCCAATTACAGCATTGTCAAATCAGTCATATCGAATTCAAGACCGCGCATCATCTCCAGGCACAGATAATAAACGCACTAGATCTTCCAAGATTAGTAAAGAGAAAGTATCTGCTATCTCGATGTTGCTTCTTAGTGGCATAGATGTATTTGTATCTCTTATGGAAGAAGAAGAAGAATCTCTGCTCGAGACAAATGCTGGCATTGACCACATTACTTTAAGAATAGACGAAGCATTAAAAAATGCTTTGGTTGCCGTTGAAAAGATTCTTCGCCATTGCAGGGAAGTTATTAATAAGCAACAAAGTCAAATAAATGCGATCCCACCATACAGTAAAAGTGACCCTAGGTATCCCGGAGCTTACAGAGAACAGCTTCGCTGTAAAGCTAGGATTCAAGTTGCTACAGACAATATGAATAAGTCAAAATGCCAGATTAGAAATCTAGCGCCTGTAGTGAAGTGGATCCGAGTTCCATTGAAGAAAGATGGAACAGGGGTTAATAGAGATGGTATTCTTTCGATAATTTGGAAGCTGGAAGAGCTGATTCGACAGGGTAGAAAGCTGTACATTTACAGTGCAGAAGGTCACGGTAGGGCAGGGTTGATTTCGGGCATCCTTTTGGGTCGAATTTATAATCTGCATCCATATGAGACACTCTATCGACTACAGGCAAGCCATGATAGTGCTTTAAGAGAAATTGGTCGTCAGTTTGCAGTGAATTGTCCGCAACTACCAAATCAGCGAAATGTATTGTCCCAAATCTTGAATCTCACCAACCTCCCCTTAAATACAGAGGTCGTTATTAGATCTCAAAAAGATCCTGAGACTTTTGTGGAGAAAATGATACAACGGCCGGTTATTATAAGCATGTATAACTCATCATCCCTTGATAATATACTTACTACGAAAAAGCCCAATAGCATTGAAATTGATGGATTAATCAGAACCAATAATCGATCAAGGCGTAATATGCCTTTAATATCCTTTGAGGACGCTGCTAGAAATGCCGCTCAGGCCGTTGAAGAAAAAGCTTTCAACCTCGCTCAAGGAAATAATATTGAAATCCAGGAAAAAGAAAAAGTATTCTATGAGAAATTATACGCTTCTGATCATATTCGCATGAAAAGCGTTATCGTTCGCAACGATCTGTCATCAAGAACTGTCGCACTTCTTCCAACGAATTTAAGAATTAGTCATCGACCTGGAATCAATATTCGTGGGGGAAATGGTGCGGAAGAATTAAGTGAATCTTCTATTGACGACCATGTTTCAAAGCTACCACCTGTAATCAACTTATCTGAATCAGTTGCATCAATCTATGAGTTACCTCTTAAACGACAGCAACCAGCACAAGCACCCAATCTGCCTCTTATCCGGAGCGCTCCAAAGGCTGATGTTGGGAGATTTCGTTGATCTTGAATTTGGACTTGATATCGACGTTAAGTTACTATTATAATATAAACAAATTACTGGTGAGCGATCGAAGACCAATCGAGCTCCCCCTAAAAACGTTATTGATAACATTTATAGCTGCGTACGACAAAGATGGTAATCCAAAATAGTAAAACAAAAATGGTCATCCAGAACATTTTTGATAATCATATGGGTTTTACTTCCACTACGCAAAACCCATGTGATTATCAAGAATGTTCTGGATTACAATTTTTGTTTTACCAGTTTGGATTACCATCATTGTCGTACGCAGCTA
>Ga0164294_10005357_pt1 | contig 11045 bp, 11 predicted proteins | sample GEODES005metaG_FD_111479 | JGI IMG/M metagenome (GOLD analysis project Ga0164294, IMG submission 111479) | Oligotrophic lake water microbial communities from Sparkling Lake, Wisconsin, USA - GEODES005 metaG | ecosystem: Environmental > Aquatic > Freshwater > Lake | place: USA: Sparkling Lake...
ATGCTGAGGACTTGCGAGGCAGCCACCGGGTCTTCGGCTGCGGTGAACAATCGTTTACCGGACGCCACCTGCTGCTGATATTTATTCACATCAGCGCGCAGGTTAGAAATGCCAGTGAGCGAGCGGGCAAATTCGAGTGAAGTCGGAACTCTCATGGCTTATCTCCGTAGCGCATCAAGCAAGGCTTGAAACGCCTGATTTGCGGCAGACACGATTTGGGCAGCGCCTTGATAGGCTTGCTGGTAGCGAACTAAATCGGCAGCTTCCTCATCGAGGTTTACCCCGGCGACCTGATCGCGGGCGGCCTCGGCATTAGACAAGGTGACCTTTAGCGAATCGCGGCTGATTTCCGCCTGCTGCGTCAGCGATCCCACTTGCCCCAGCGTCTGGTTGTACGCGTCCTGATAGGTCGCCGTGCTGCCATCCATAATGCCCTTCAGGCGCAAATTCAGCAGGGCCAATGCATTCGTGTTGTCACCCTTGGCATTGGTGTTAGACGTCACCTGAAAGGTATCTCCGGCCGCGGGCGTGCCGCTAATCTGCACGCGCCACCCGTTGATATCGATATTGCCGCCGTTGTTAAACGGAATCAGCGCGCCGGTACCGTTAACCTGATAGGTCGTCGGCGGCGTGTTGAAGACTAGCTGCACCGATGTCTGCAACGCGGCATCAGTGGAATCAAGGATTGTGGGGGCCGAGATCTTGGCGTTGCCGATATTGGCCAGCGTCGTCGTCGCACGGACTGGACCGGCCAAGGCAAGTCGCGCGGGATCGGTGACCCGTACATCAATGCTCCGCCCGGCGTATTTGGTCGGCATGATGCGGTAGCTGTCGCCTGCCGCCGCTGTGCCCGAGGGCGTGAAGCTTAAGCCATCTGCCGTAAACGCTGCGCCGCCGGGGAACGTCCGGGTCGCACCGGTATCCAGGCGCTCCAGGGTGTAGTTAGTCCCGTCGTAACTCAGCGAGTAGTCAGAGGTGGTTAAATTCGGCAAGTTGGCGGCGTCGATGGCCACTGCCATCGCGCCGCTGTTCGTCGCGCCGGCGTTCACTATCGGGCTGCCATAGTTAAACATCGCGGCGCCACGGGTGCCGCTCAAGTCGACGCCCGTTTGATGTTGCGCGTTATAGCTTTCCGAGAGCACTACCGCCAAGCGCCCTATTGCGTTCCGTGCTGGCTCCAGCACCTGATCCCGAAACTGCAGCACCCCGGCGAGTTCACCACCCGAGATGGAGTCTGTAATCACGCCGCTACCATTAGCTTTAACGACCGAGATCTCTTTACGCGAGCCATCCAGCACGTTGGGCGTTACCTTGATTTGATTCGTCTGTTCGCTCGCCACCAACAATTGGCCATTGCCAATGAACACGTTTACGCCGCCATCCGATTGCGGCGCGACGTTGATATTCACCAGCTCAGAAATATTTTTCAGCAGCACATCACGCTGGTCGAGCAGGTCGTTGGGGGCTCCGCCTGAAGCAATGCCGTAAGACTGCACGATTTGCTTGTTCAGGCCCGCCACTGCGGTGGCCAGCGTATTGAGCTTGTCGACCTTCGACGCCAGCTCGTCGTTAACGTTCTTGGCGATCGCGTTAAAGCGGTTGTGCAGGTCCTGAAAACGATCGGTGAGGTTGTTGGCCGAGTTCAACAAGACCTGTCTGGCGGCGGTGGACGAAGGATCGTTCGCCGCATCCTGCAGTGAGTTGAAAAACTTCTGTACGGCGGGAGAGAACGTGCCGTCGCTCAATAAGCCATCCACCTGCGTTGATAGGTCCGCATACGTAGCAGCGCGGGCCTGACCGGAAGCGCTGAAGCGGACGTTGTCGGTAAGGAAATCGCTGGCGTTACGCGTAATGCTCGCAATGTCTACTCCCTTGCCCACAAAGCCAACGCCGATGTACTGCGGCGGGCGCTGGGAGAGCGTTACCCGTTGGCGGCTGTAGCCATCGGTATTGGCGTTCGCGATGTTGTGGCCGGCGGTAGATAGCAGGCGCTGGTTGGCGATCAGTGCCGAAGTGCCTATCGAAAAAAGCTCGGACATGGCGCTCTACTCCTTAGCCGCGAGAATCACTGCCGGCGGCAGCAACCTGGTTGTGAATCTGAAGAATTTTTTGTGCGTAGTGCGGGTCGGTGGCGTAGCCCGCACGCTGCAGTTCCTGCACGTAGGCGCGGGGATCTGCGGCTTTTTCCAAGGCGCGCTGGTAGCGCGGGTTCTGCGCGATGAAGTCGACGTAATCGTCGAAGGCCTGACCAAGCCCGTTATAAGCACGGAAGCCCGCGCTGATCTTCACTTGACGACCCTGCATGTACTCCAGCGTCCGGCGTGTCACCGTATCGCCGTCCCAGGACGGATCCGCTTTGATCGAGAAAAGATTGTGCGAGGACTGGCCGTTGGGGCCGGTCATCACATGCTTGCCCCAGCCGGTTTCGAGCGCGGCCTGAGCAATGAGAATATCTGGCGTTGTTCCCAGCTTTGCCGCTGCCCGCGCCGCGGGCTCACGGATGCTGTCGGCAAAGCGCTTGCGCGCCCCATCCATGGCGTCAACGGTAGAACTGTCGCCAACATCACTCGCGTTATCGGTCGGCCACTTGGTGAGTTCCGGCAGATTGGCCGCGGCCGCAGCGCCAGCGACCGGCAGGCTTTCGATTGCAAAGCTGCGGCGAGCAGGCAACTGTGACGCGGTGTCGCCGTCGCTGGTGTTGGGTAGCTGGCCGGCAAACTGCCGCCGCAGCATCGCTTCCATGCCCAGGCTGCCCTTGTCTGCCATCGACAAGGCCACCTGGTCGTCAAACATCTCGTGATACATGCGGCTTTCGTTGTTATCGAACATGCCGTCCTGACCACCGGCTTCGCGCGCAGCCTTGAGCATCATCTGGATAAACAGCGCTTCAAACTCTCGCGCCACCTTCTTCATGGCGGCGTCCGGATCCTGCTTGGCATCAAGCCGCAACGCGCCGAAGCGGCTGAGGTCGGTTTGACTAAGATTGGAAGTGGCGGTGGTCATGGTGCGCTCGACTGCTTGTTCGAGACAGACAATGCACGACCAGTGCCAAAGAGAGGATGGTTAAAACTCCGCTAAAAACAGAGGTTTTAGGCGGCCGAGACGGGTGCGCGGCAAACATCCGGGCGGCAACATTTGCCGCCTGATGATTTTGTTGCCGCCAGGCGGAGAGCCTTGCCGCCCGGATTCAGATAATGATGAGTTCCGCGCGCAGGGCTCCGGCCTGCTTCAAGGCTTCGAGAATCGCCACAAGGTCACCGGGCGCCGCCCCGACCTTGTTCACCGCCTGCACGATGTCGTTGAGTGACACACCGGGGTTAAACAGGAACATGCGGTTCTTGTCTTGCTTCACATCGATACTCGAGTTGGGCACGACCGCCGTTGTTCCGCCAGACAGCGCACCTGGCTGACTCACGATCGGCTGATTCGAAATCGAAACCGTAAGGCTGCCGTGCGTCACGGCTGCTGCGCTCACCTGGACCTTCTGGCCAATCACCACGGTGCCGGTGCGCGAATTCACGATGACTTTAGCGGGTGCCTCACCCGGGGCCATTTCGATGTTTTCCACCAGCGACATAAACGACGCCCGCTGTTCAACGTTGGCGGGCGACACCACGCGAATGGACGCGCCGTCCAAGGCCTGGGCCGAACCTGCGCCCAGCACGCCGTCGATGGCGCGCGCCATGCGCGTTGCAGTCGTGAAATCCGGACTATGCAGATTAAGCGTCAAGGCCGCATCGGTCAGGAATGGCGTAACCACTTCGCGTTCCACCGTGGCGCCGTTAGGAATTCGCCCAACGCTAGGCACGTTAACCGTGATGCTCGAGCCATCTTTGGTCTGCGCGCCAAAACCACCTACCACCAGATTGCCCTGCGCCATCGCGTAGACGCTGCCGTCGGCGCCCTTCAGCGGCGTCATGATCAAGCTGCCACCGCGCAGGCTCTTGGCGTTGCCCATCGATGACACGGTCACGTCGATGGCCGCGCCCGGCTTGGAAAACGGCGGCAAGGTCGCGTGAACCATCACGGCCGCGACGTTTTTAAGCTGGGGGTTGCCCGTTTCAGGCGTGGTAACGCCCATCTGCAGCAGCATGTTGCGCACGGTCTGAATGGTGAAAGGCGTTTGCGAGGTCTGGTCACCGGTGCCATCCAAGCCCACGACGAGGCCATAGCCCACAAGTTGGTTATCGCGGATGCCGGCGATGGCCGCGAGGTCCTTGATGCGCTCAGCCTGCGCGACGCTGGTCGCGAGCAAAGAGACGAGAAAAGTCAGACAAACAGCTGCGAATCTGGACATATACGTACTCCGCCTCTCGCCTAGAAAGGAAAGATGGGGCTAATGAAGAAGCGTGAGAGCCAGCCCATTTTATTGGCATCGGACTCAGCGCCATCACCGTTATAAATAATGGTGGCGTCGGCCACCTTGCTCGACGGCACCACGTTATTGGCCGCCACATCCAGCGGCCGGACGATGCCGGAAATCTTCACGTATTCGTTGCCGCTGTTCAGATTCAGTCGCTTCTCGCCGCGCACCAGCAGGTTGCCGTTGGGGAGGACGTCGGCGATCGTGACCGAGATGTCGCCGCTCAGGCTGTTGGTTTGGGCGGTGCCGCTTTTGCCTTTGAAGGCGGTGTTCGAGGCCAGTGAGGTCGCCAGCGTGTTGCCGGTGGCCACTTCAGCCAAAGGCAGAAGGCCGGGCAATGCAAACGCAGGGTTGGCGCCCAGAATGGTCGGGTTGGTGATATCGGTTGCGTTGTTCTTGCTGATGTCGTTGCTCTGCGACTTCGATGCGTTGGTCGACTCCGTCAGGCGGATGGTCAAAATGTCGCCGACGCGTCTGGCGCGGCTGTCTTCAAACAACACCACGTCATAACCGGCCTGATAAATCGCACCGGTGGCTGCCTGTCTGGCGTGTGGCACTTCGAGCGGGGCGGGCATGCTCGCCGCGAAGGAAGGATCGCGGACGGGGTCGGACTTGCAGCCAGCGAGGCTGAGCGCGACCAACAACAGCGACGCCATGTGCGGAATCCTGTCGCGAACGCTGGCGGATTTGCGCTGTGTGTCGTGTTCCTGACGTCCATTCATCGGGCGTGTCTCTCGCTTCAGTTACGGTTAGAGCGTCTGGGTGACGAACTGCATCATTTCGTCGACCGTCTTAATCGCCTTCGAATTCATTTCGTAAGAGCGCTGCGTTTCAATCAGATTCACTAATTCTTCCACTGGATTCACGTTAGAACCCTCGATACTGCCCTGCACGAGTGTCCCCAATCCGTTAAGACCAGGCGTGCCCTGCGTGGGGCTGCCGCTGGAAACCGTTTCCTTGTAGAGGTTTTCACCAATGGGCTGCAGGCCCTGCGGATTGATGAAATCCGAAATCAGCACCGAACCAATCTGCGTCGGTGCCGCGGCACCAGCAGCGAGAGCAGATACCGTGCCATCTGAGCCAATGGTCACACTCTGGGTGCCCGCCGGGATTGTGATCGAGGGGTCTAGCGTGTAACCCGAAGACGTCACCATCTGGCCCTGCGAGTTCAGCGAAAGCGTGCCGTCGCGGGTGAAAGAGGTAGATCCATCGGGCATCAGCACCGAGAAAAATCCCCGGCCCTGAATCGCCATATCCAGATTGTTGTCGGTCTGTTGGAGCGTTCCCTGCGTGAAAATCTTGCCCGTAGCAACGGTGCGAACGCCCAGGCCAAGCATGAGGCCAGACGGCAGTTCTGTGCTCTGCGACGAATTGGCGCCAGGCTGATTCACCGTTTGATAAAGCAGATCTTCGAAGGCCGGACGCCCCTTCTTGAAGGCGGTCGTACTGACGTTGGCCAGATTGTTCGAGACCACCGATAGACGGGTCTGTTGGGCATCAAGACCACTACGAGCAATGTGAAGGGCAGTAGGCATCAGGGCTCTCCGGAGTTCGCTGTATCAGAGCAGCGCTTAAAGTCGCAGCAGACGTGCGCCATCGGCGTCGGTGGTCTGGGCGGTATTCATGGCTTTCACCGCCAGTTCGTACTGGCGGGAGTTTTCAATCATGTTCATCATTTCGGCGACGGGATTCACGTTGCTGCCTTCCAGCGCACCGTTAAGCACGCCGACGCTGGCGTCAGACTCGAGTGGCAAGCCGCTCTTCTGTCTGAACAGGCCGTCGGTACCTTTGATTAAATCGCTGACCGCGGGTTTGACGAGCTTGAGTCGATCAACCTGCGCAAGCGTGTTGGCTTCCTGGCCAATCGGGCGGATGGAAATAGTGCCGTCCTTGCCAAACAACACGGTGCTCGCCGGCGGCAGAACGATGGGACCACCGTTGCCCAGCAACGGGTCACCATGCGCGGTAAGCAACTGGCCCGCGGCATCAATATGGAGTTCGCCCGCTCGGGTATAAGCCTCTTTGCCATCCGGGGTTTGAACGGCAAAGAACCCTTCGCCGTTAATCGCAACGTCGAGCTCATTACCGGTCTGCTGAATGGCGCCCGGCTGAAAATTAACACCGGGCCGCTCCGCCATGGAAAACACCCGCGTCGGCTCGCCATCCCCGAACAAGGGCATGGCGCGGAAGGCTTCAAAGTCAGCCTTGAAGCCGGTGGTGTTGGCGTTCGCCAGATTGTTCGCGGCCTGCGCCTGCCCGTTCAGCGTCTGACGGGCGGCGTTCATGGCGAGAAAAATCATGCGGTCCATGGCAAATACTCCGGCTTAGTGGCTAGATTTCAGCGTATTAACGGATGTTGATAATGGCCTGATTGGCCTGATCTTCCGCCTGAATCACCTGCGTATTGGCCTGGAAATTCCGCTGCGCCACGATGAGCTTTACGAGCTGTTCGGAAAGGTCAATGTTGGAATCTTCCAGCGCCCCGGACTGAATAGTGCCGAGGCTGGCGGTGCTGGGCGCGCCAACCAATACCGCGCCGGCCTCAAACGTTTCTGCCCAGTTGTTTCGGCCCAGAGAGCGCAGGCCCTGCGGATTGGGAAAGTTAGCGAGCGCCACCTGGCCCTGAACCGACGACTGACCGTTGGTGTAACGCGCGAACACCGTGCCGGTAGCATCAATGTCGACGGAGGCCAGTCGGCCGGTGGTATAGCCGTCCTGGGTAACGCGGTTGACGCCGAAAGGGGCACCGTACTGCGTCATCTCGGTCACGTTGAGACTGAGCGAAATCGGCGAGCCACCGCCGGCAGGCGTGAAATCCGGAAGGGTCACCAGCCCGGTTGCGGGCGTCGCCAGCGCGCCGGCGCTGTTGAAGGTCAGCGGATTGGAAACGGTGAGCGGGGCGCCGGTGCCGTCGACGGTGCCACCTACCGAATTGCCGTCCACGTAGGAATGAAGATTCCAGGCGCCGTCGCCGGTTTTCACAAAATAGAGCTGCAGCAAATGCGAGCCACCCAGCGAGTCGTACACGGTGGTCGCGGTGGTGCTGTTGAAGCTTGAATTATTCGCAGGGTCAAACACCCCGATCGTCGGCACCGTCTCCTGCGAATCCAGGTTGGCGCCGAAGTTGACCAGGGACGTTGCCCTGGGCGACGTGTTCGCGGTGGAGATCCGCAACGGCCCCAGTGTTCCGTTAATCGCCCCGGTGCTATCCGATCCAAAAGCTTTCAGCTTCTGACTATTGGAATTAACAACGAAGCCGTCCCGGTCAATGCCGAAAGCGCCGTCGCGGGAGTACAGCTGTGCGCCGTTGTCGTCGACGACAAAAAAGCCGTTGCCGCTGATCGCGAGGTCGAGATTATTGTCGGTGAAGGTGATGTTGCCCTGCGTGAACTGCTGCGCTACCCGAGAGGTGTTTACGCCCTGCCCCGTCGCGTTGCTCGACACGCCGGTGCTGGAACTGGCGAACACGTCGGCGAACTCGGTGCGGGACTGCTTGAAACCCGTGGTATTGGCGTTGGCGACGTTGTTGCCAATGGTGGAGAGGTCGGCAGTGGCGCTGCGGATACCGCTGATGGCTGTACGGAATGACATTTTTCTAACTCCTGGATTAGTGGGATGAAGGTCGCTTAAAACACGCGACGAACGGCATCCATACTCAACGAACCGTAATCGGCGAGATTCAGGGTGGGGCTACCACCGTTCCTCGCCAAAGACACGCTTTCCACAGGCACGCGAACCAGCGCGGTCGCGGCCTCCAACTTGTTATCCACCATGGCGTCGACCTTCAGGCTGTACTTGCCCGCCGGAAGCCGCGCGCCCTGCGCATCAAGGCCGTCCCAGCCCATTTCGTGGATGCCGGCATCGGTCTTGCCGAGCGACAGCGTGCGCACGACCTGGCCAGTGGCGTCGGCAATCGAGACTTTGACCTGACTGGCGGGCTTGGTGAGTTCAACGCCAAACGCCGCGTTGGCGCCGTCAGACAATTTGAGTTTGTTGTTTTCCATCAGCACGTCGCGGCCCACCATCGTGGAAGCCTGCAAGGCCTGATTGGACTGCAGGGACGTTGCCAACGAGGCGAAGGATTTCTGCAGGTCGCCAATGCCGCTGACCGTGCCGAACTGCGCCATCTGGGTCAGCATCTGCGAGGAATCCATCGGTTTGCTCGGATCCTGATTTTTCATCTGCGTGATCATCAGTTTCAGAAAGTCATCCTGACCAAGCGCCTTGGCGTCTTTTTTGGCATCTGCCTGTAAACGAGCGCTGCTCAGCGCATCAATGCCCGGCGAAGAACCTTTAATTGTGTTCGACATCGCTATTCCCCTTACTGCTGGCCGATCGCGAGCGTGCGCGTCAGCATCTGCTTGGAAGCTTCCATAATTTCAACGTTGGTCTGATAGCTGCGCGAAGCGGCAATCATGTTCGCCATCTCTTCAACGGTGTTCACGTTGGGCTTAAAGACGTAGCCCTGTTCGTCGGCCATCGGATTGCCCGGCTCATAGTCCCGCTGCAGCGGCGCCTGACTTTCGACAATACCGGACACTTGCACCCCCACCGCAGACTCGCTCGCGTCGTCCGCGAAGCCATCCAGCATGGGTTCGAACACCGGCTGGCGCGCACGGTAGGTTTTTTCAAGGCTGCTCGCGGAGCTGTTAGCGTTCGCCAGATTGCTGGCGGTGGTATTGAGGCGCAGGGTTTGCGCAGCGAGCGCAGATCCGGCGACGTTCATCACAGAAAAGAGCGACATGGTTAATCTCCTCTCACGGCGCGGAGCAAGCCGCTCAAGCTACCGTCGATAAAGCGCATGGTGGCTTGGTAATGCAGGGCATTATCAACAAAACGCGAACGTTCGCCCTGCACGTCGACCGAATTCTGGTCCAGAGACGCCTGGGTTGGTGTGCGATATTCAAGGGCCGCACCACCCAGCGAAGGCTCACCCAGCGGCATGTGCCCGCTTGCGGTCTGCGCCAGCGCCATGCCGTCGCCTTTAGCGTTCATGGCGCTTTCGAGCGCGGCATTGAAGTCGAAATCGCGAGCCTGAAAGCCCGGGGTTTCAGCGTTGGCCAAATTGCTGGAGATCAGCTCAGCCCGGCGTGCGCGCAGGATGGCGGCTTGGGGATGAATGCCTAGCGCTGTGTCGAAGTTGATCATCGGAAGCAATTCCATGGACAGTTGGTCGCTCTTATGCGAACGCCGTGCCAACCAGCGGATGGTTCATAAAATATTGTTTTATAGGAATTTTTATCGGTCTCCGCCTGCTTGACGGCGGCAAGCGGCAAGCGACTGCCGATCGAGCGGCAAGCGCGGCAACGGGAACGCGGCAAGCGCCGCCTAGTTTGCCGCCCGGTAAACGACGTGGTCTTCGATAAGCAGAGGAGAGAGTTTGGGAAAACTCCGGGGCAGACGCTCAACGGCCCCCAGCAGCAAATAGCCGCCCGGCGCCAAAGCTGAGAGGACGCGCTCCAGCACCACACGCTGAACGTCCTCGTTCATGTAAATCAGCACATTGCGCAGGAAGATCACATCGAACTTGCCGAGTGCTTCAGGCCTGTCCAGCAGGTTGTGGACGAGAAAGCGGGTTCGGCTGCGCACTGCCTGGTCCAACTCGAAGCCAGCCGGGACTTGATGGAAGAATTGTTGCTGATGTCGTTGCGCGAGTCCCCTCAGGCCACCAGGGGCGACAAATCTGGCCCGCCTTGCCGCATCGATAGAAAGCGCGGCGACATCTGTCCCCACGATTTCGTCTTGTACGGATGCCAGCGTCGGATGGCGGGCTCTGAACTCTGCCACCACCATGGCCATGGAGTAGGCCTCCTGTCCGGTCGAACAGGCAGCAGACCAGAACCGGAGGCGTTGCCGGCTTTCAGTCAAGGTGGGGATCAAATGGCGAGCCAGCAGCTCGAAGGGATAGCCGTCGCGAAACCACAGCGTTTCGTGGGTCGACATTGCCTCAATGACGGCTGCTTCGAGTGCCTGATTCGGGGCACGCGATAAACGCTGCACCAGCGTCTGAAGGTCGGGCAAATCGAATTCAACCAGCACGGGGGTCAGACGCGCCTGCACCAGATAGGCCCTGTCAGGCCCCAGCGTTAGTCCGATGCGGGACTCAAGCCAGGCGCAGAGCAAAGGATAAGCCGTATGCATCCATTCTTCCGACAGTGCAGATAGGCACTGGACCGTTGTCTTATCAGGCGTCAGTCATCCATGACATTTACCCCGAACATGCGGGGCGAGACCGTCAGGAGATTTTTAGTTCACCACAGACATCACAAGTGCGGCCAAGTCATCAGGGTCAAACTTCGCTACCAGCTTGTTGGCGCCGACCGAGTTCGCCATCGAGTCGTTGAAGCTGCCGCTCAAGGAGGTATGCAAGCACACATAGAGCTCTTTCAGATTCGGATCTGCTTTGAGCGTCTTGGTGAGCGTATAACCGTCCATCTGCGGCATCTCGATATCTGACAAAAGCATAGCGAAGCGTTTTGTTATCGGGCCTTGCTCGGCATAAGCGCGGAGCTTTTCAAGCGCTTCCAAGCCGTTTTCAGCAAGTTCATATTCGATACCAAGCTGGTCCATCACTCGCGTCATAGACTTACGCGCCACCGCGGAGTCATCGGCAATAAAGATTCGGCGCGGCACATCAGGATTGGGGACATTCAGGGCGAGCGTTTCGTCGGACACTTCAAAA
>Ga0164294_10005358_pt1 | contig 11043 bp, 9 predicted proteins | sample GEODES005metaG_FD_111479 | JGI IMG/M metagenome (GOLD analysis project Ga0164294, IMG submission 111479) | Oligotrophic lake water microbial communities from Sparkling Lake, Wisconsin, USA - GEODES005 metaG | ecosystem: Environmental > Aquatic > Freshwater > Lake | place: USA: Sparkling Lake...
ATAATTTAGGAGGAAGTTCCACGCTCACTATTCTGGAACTTGCACAATTAGTCGCTGAGAAAACCGACAGTGTAGTTTTATTGCCTAAGGAAAATTCAGCGAGAGCGGGCGCGCCAATGAATGTGGGCCTTAATCTCGAAAAAATTTCAAACTTAATTCATAATTTTAATCCAATAAGCATCAACCAGGGTCTAGACTTGACAATAGAGTGGTTTAGAAGTGAATTGAAATCCTCAAGGGCTGACAAGTGTGTTGACTAGATCCAAATACATCATTCCAAGACTTATGGCTCAACTCACTCGGCAGCTATCCCGCTTGAATCTTTTCAGCGTTCGAGAGTATCAATATCTGATAAGTGGTGAATATTTATGTGACATCAACTTTCGTGTAGTTAGGAAGATTTACGAATTTGAAATTCAAGATATTGTTGATGCTCGAACCCAATTTCCTCGTTCACATGTTTTTGAACCGAGATATCTAGTAGATGTCGAAAGAGCCCTCTGGGACGTAAAGACTGGGATGGGATTTTGCTCAGGCGCTAAAGTTGGAATCAAAGAGACTTCGTCTTGGACTTTGGGTAATTTACAAAATACGGCGGTTCCAATCGGAACTAGAAACCCCAATTTTGAAGGCGAGTACATTCTTTTGCCTTCAAACGGTTTTTACCATTGGTTAATTGAAGATCTACCAACTTTCTTGCCACTTTTGATCTCTCAGAAGCAAGTCCTTGTTTGGAACTATGCGCCAAAATATGTATTTGATTTCTTGAGGTTATTGAATATTCCACATGTTCCAGTTGAAAGATTTGTTGAAGTTAGATCTGTAAGTATTGTAAGTAAAAATGAGGACTCTGGATGGGCCTCCCAACAGGATGTAGAAGTTTTAAGAACATTCTTTAAGGATTACCGCCGTGAACAGGAAAAATCAAAGAAAGTGTACATCTCGAGAGTAACCTCAACTAGAACGCAAATTTGGGAACGAGAACTTCAAAGTCTTCTTATTGAGGATGGTTGGACTGTAGTTGAGCTTCAAGGATTAGATTTTGAGGCTCAAATCAATCTAATCTCTACAGCTAGCGTTCTCGCAGGGATCCATGGTGCAGGATTAGCGCATATGGTTTGGATGAATTCGGATTCACTCGTCATTGAATTAGGAGGACGGGGGTATCGCTCCTGCTATACCTCCCTTGCAAAAGCTTGCGGACTCCAATATGAAAGAATCCAATTCGCCGAGACTAACGAAAATGGGACCCTTCATTCTACAGCGACAGATTTGAAGTTAGCAATTTCTAATTTGATAGATAATGACTAATGGAAGTCGCAATCTGAGAGTAGACCGATTCGGCAGAAAATTGTTTTTGAAATTCAGCACTCCTGATGAACCTTGTTGATTCATTCCTAATTCTCTCGAAGTCGCTAGCTTCTAAGCCTTCGAGCGACTCCCGCAACCCTTTAATGCTTCCATCAAATCTAATGTATGCATTATTTGGAATACCGAAGCTATCCAATTCTGGACCACAATAGATTGGAATTGTCCCATTTACAAATGCATCGAATATTTTTTCTGTGTGAATCATTGATGAATTTTCAATAATAACGTTGAATTTGTAACCTTGTAGCAATTCATGCTTGTCGTCAACGAATCCATTTGTCGTTGGAAAATGGGAAAATACTCCAGTTAGCATCCAATAAAGCCTTGGAGTGTAACCCGAACGGACTGTAAAAAGAATTTGCTTAATGACGGTTAGCAACAAATTTGATCTATCACCCCTCCACCCAATTCCATAAACGTCAATTTCACCAGATAGATTTTCTTTTACCAATTTCCTTCTCATAAAATAGTTTCGATTTCCAGAAGGTGAAGTTTTATTGGATGCAATAAAGACTAAATTTCCAGATCGACCTAACCAATTAACTTTCTCAAAAACCCCATTTTTTTCATTTAATTGTACAAATGTCGAGATGGAGGGATCTTGGAGGGATGGAATCAAGGGATTTCTGTTTATTCGATAGGCTGTAGGATAATTCCTGGGTTGAGCAATATCGTTGGAAAAATACCCAAGCGTGAATGTTTTCACGTATTTTGAAGTCACCCTCTTTGAAAATTGTGCTGGAAATACAGAATCAGGCTCAATACGTATGAGAAACTTTGGATACTCTTTTTCTTTCTTTTTTAACTTCTGAGCAAAACTAAACACGGGGTGATTTAGCGAGATCATTGCTTCTGACGAATCAAAATCGGTGAAACTGTGGCCAAGCAATTTGAGATTCTTAATTAACTCGGGGGCTACACCTGGAAAATCACTCGACCCAAGAATATCTTTAGCAGATCCCGTTAAAAATATTCTTGCCATGATCAATCTTTGTAGACTTGGTTCGCATTAGCAGAGTGATCAAAATCTGAGTAAATCGGGTGAGATGCACCCAAGTAGTCGGGAGAATAATACTTCGTAGCCCGCAAATCCCAGTTAGAAACGGAATTGGTGCTTGGATCAAAAAGAGGATAGTGGGAGGGTAGCCCCCTAAATGCTCGAATCGATGAGGCAACTTGCGAAACAGTACTCCACGTACAAATTAATAGAGAGCAATTCGTCATGACTTTAAGATCATCCCAAATTGACGATCCCTGCGAAGTTATTTTCGTGACAATACCAGAGTCATTAAGCAATTCTTTTGCTACCAAAGGTTGATCTGAAATCACAATTATTGCCTGATGCTTGCTCGAAGGAATTTGATTTTGGATTGATTTCGGGTCAATTATCTGGCCAGACTTAAATTTTGGATTCAAGAATGTCAATCGCTTATCTCCTAATCGATAATGAATCCCAATACATTCTGAAAGAGACGGGACCGATTCATAAGGGCTAGGAAGCCCTGAAACACCGAATCTCTGTCTCATAATTTCATGGACCGAGTCATCATCGATAGGAATAAACCCCCCCGAGAGGGCCTTTAAATTGTAAGGAGCGTGAATCAGACGTTGTATGTCACCGTTTACAAAGTACTCTCCACGAAATTTTGATTTGGCCCACCAAAGAGATTTAAAGATTCTATATTTGGCCAGCAAGTGTAATAATTTTTCGTAGGAGAACCCTTTTCTGCTTAGTGGGTGCCCAGGGACTGGCTTTCCAATTTTTAACTCCGACAGATCTCCAACTTTAAGTCCCCTGGTAGGCCCGTGGCCTGCCAGTTCTTCCTCGGGGAGAAGTAATTTGGATATCGCCAGAGGCCAATAACCCCCAGTACTGAATGGATAATGTTTAAATAGAAATGGCCTATTTGTTTTGTTTGAAATGTAAATAGCTGCTTGCAGCGCGAGTAATTGGCTTGCGGCGCCTCCTGCGGATTTGACAACAAAAGGCTTTGAATCATGGCCCATAAGAATTTGCACCTTTATTTGGCTTATTGTCTAAATCGAAAGACACCATAATCTCACTAAGTTTTCTCCAATCTGTTTTTGCCGCCCAACCAAGCTCCTTATTGGCCTTTGAAGGGTCACCGATCAGGGCCACAACTTCACTTGGGCGCATATATCGATTGTCGTGGACTACATACTTGCGCCAATCTAATCCGGCGAACTCAAAGGATGCTTCACAGAAATCCTCAACTGTTGCACCAATTCCGGTTGCAACTACAAAGTCACCAGGGCTCTTCTGTTGAAGCATCAACCACATACTTTCAACATACTCTTTGGCATAACCCCAGTCGCGAATAGTAGTCATATCTCCAAGATATAACTTTTCTTGCTCGCCTCTAATGATTGCTCCAACAGCTCGAGTTATTTTTCTGGTTACAAAAGTTTCTCCGCGTCGAGGTGACTCATGATTGAAAAGAATCCCATTTGTTGCGTGTAAACCGTAGGCTTCACGGTAATTCACAGTTGCCCAGTAGGCATATAGTTTTGCTGCGGCATACGGACTTCTAGGATGAAAATTGGACATTTCACTTTGTGGGGGTGGCGTTGATCCGAAAAGCTCGCTTGTGCTTGCTTGATAATACTTAGCATCAATACCGCTGGACCTAATGGCCTCAAGTATTGTTATCGTTCCCAATGCGTCAACACCGGCTGTATAGGTAGGCATTGTGAAGGAAACCATTACATGGCTCTGAGCTGCTAAATTATAGATTTCATTTGGCTCAATTTTCCTAATTAAGTTTGTCATTCCTGCCGCGTCAGTGATGTCACCGTAATGTAGATGGAGCATATTTGTAGGATCATGGGGATCCCTAAATAAATGATCAATTCTAGAAGTGTTAAAGGTAGAAGCGCGCCTAATTAGACCGTGGACTTCATAACCTTTCCCTAATAACAATTCCGCCAAATATGATCCATCTTGCCCCGTGATTCCGGTAATTAACGCTTTCATCAAAAATTTTCCTTCGAGTAGGCACGCAAAATTTCAGCTAGATTCTCTATCGGACCTGAAATTTTATAGTGGTGGTTTCCAACAAAGAATCCATTGTCATGGACCCAGTCTGCTGCTGGAAAACTCTCTAAAGGGGCATGATTTAGATGCTTCATGACTGGGTTCTTTGTGAAATTTCCTGCGACAATCGGACGGGTTTGAATACCTGAGTCAGCTAAAACAGAAAGGAGTTTAGACCTGTGACCCTCTAAATGGCCTTCCAAGACTATCGAAAAGCCAAACCAAGAGGACTTCTCAAATTCAGTTTGAATTCGAATCCCTGGCGTATCTTTGACTTTATCGAGGAAGTAAGCAGCATTTTCTCTTCTTTTCTCAATAAAGTTGCCTAGTTTCTTTAGTTGAATAAGGCCAATTGCAGCCTCGATTTCTAGTGGGCGCAAATTGTAACCAGGCAACACAAATCTGAATAAGTCATCCCATTCTGATCCTGATTTATTGTGCACGGAATTGGCGGGAGGTAAATCTCGAGTCCAACCATGAGCTCTCAGGGATTTCATGGTGTGATACAAATTTTCATCATCAGTAACAACAACTCCTCCTTCCATCGTACACATGTGATGACTAAAAAAAGTTGAGAAAGTCCCCGCATGACCAATAGTGCCACTAAATTTTTTGCCGACAAGTGCTCCCATAGACTCACAATTATCCTCGAGCAACTTCAGATTATATTTTTCAGCGAGTTGCTTGAGTTCAGTCAGATTACAGGGATTGCCTAAGAGATTCACCGCCAAAATTGCAGATGTATTAGAGTTAATCGCCTTTTTGACAAGATCGACGTTCATATTCAAAGTTAGTGGATCGATATCAACAAAATTCAGTTTATAGCCTAGTTGATGTACCGGGAAATATGTTGTGCTCCAGGATACAGCAGGCACAATTATCTCAGAACCTTCGGCCATTTTTGAGTCAGAGACATATCTTTCTGCTGCCACCATAAGCAAGTTAGCACTAGAACCGCTATTCACCATGACGGCAAATTTAGAACCAAAGAATTTCGCAAAAGCTTCTTCAAATTCAGAAACTAAACGGCCCATGGTGAAATTACCACTAGATATCACATTTTGCATAGCCTCAAGCTCTTCATCATCCCAAGTTGAACTTGCTAAAGGTAACTCAATCATCCCTGCCTCCATTTTTGTTCCGAGAAAACCAATGATAAGTTGAACGAATTCCTTCATGAATAGTAGTCGGAGAGGACCATCCTAATGACGTTGCGATTGAAGAATCCATGAGTTTTGATTGCACCCCTTTGGGTTTTGACATATCTGACTCTAAATCACCCTTATAACCCATCACTTCGAAACAGAGCCGGTAGTAATCTTCGACAGTGTAGTCGGCACCAGAACCCAAATTCATGATTTCTGGTAATGATTCAAAATTGTGAATTGATTTAGTTACAAACTTGGCCACATCATCTACATAAGTAAATTCGCGTTTTGGCGAGCCATCGCCCCACATAACAATACTTTGTGAATTATTCTGAATGGCCCAGTGAACCTTGTTAATTATTGCAGCGAGTAAATGACTTCGCTCGGGTTCAAAATGATCATTGGGGCCATATAAATTTGAAAGTATAAACGTTTTCCAAAGGAACCCATATTCACGCGACACATGCTCGGCAGTTTTCCAACCTGCTAATTTAGAAATCGCGTAAGCCTCATTGGTTTTTTCTAACTGTCCTTTAAAAAGGTCTTCTGTGGTGAAGCGTGCGTTATCGACAACCGGATACATGCACGACGAACCAAAATAAACTAGATTCTTGACTTCTCTTTTCAACGCGGCGTCAAAGACATTCCCATCAATTCGCAAATTGGTTCTTAACATCCTCGACGAATATTGGATATTTCCAGCGATTCCAGCGACTTCTGCAGCACAGTGGACAACGAAATCAAAAGAGTTCTCTTGGAAGTACTTCTGAACTGCTTCATAATCTAGAAGATCGAGCTCTATTCTATCCGGGGAAAAAACTTTGTGTTCAGTTTTAGAAAGTTCATTTAAGATTGCTGTTCCAAGCATGCCGGTCGAACCGGTCAAGAGAATCTGCATGGTTACATAGTAATACTTAGCGTGTGAATAGTGAAGTTACTATAGCTTTGAGGCCTTGATTTGCCTTGCAAACTGGGGAACATTGTTTAGCAGGTGTTCAAAGCTGCCATCCCCTAGAACTATTCCACTTTCAAGGTAAACGATTCGGCTGAAGCTCTTTATTGCGCTTAGTCGATGCGCTATTGCAATAACCACTTTTATTGATTGGTCATTAAAGATGTTATCCATAACAAATTTTTCTGTTTCACCATCAAGAGAACTGGTTGATTCATCCAAAACGAGAAGTGATGGTCTTCTGTAAAGGGCCCTAGCAATTCCAATTCTTTGTTTTTGACCGCCGCTTATCTCTAAGCCCCCATGCCCAATTTTAGTTTGGAGTCCATCAGGCATACTCTCGATGAATCCCCCCATACCAACGCGATCAAGGGTTTCGCTTACAAAATGTAAATCTGGATTCGAATCTCCAAGACAGACATTGTCGAGAATAGTCCCGGGAAATAAGTGAGTTTCTTGTGGAACATAACCAGCTCTATTTGAATCAAGCCTTATCCAATCTGAAGCACTCTGGCCTGATATTGACATGGACCCTGCCCTTGGAGTCAGCAGCCCCAGAATTACATCGGTTAAAGTTGATTTTCCGGAACCCGAAGGGCCTACGAGAGCCAATCTTTCCCCAGAATAAATTGAAATGTTCAAGGAACTTAGAATATCTACCTTTGAATCATCAAAACAGAAACTCAAATTATGAGCTTTAATTTCAACGGAATTCTCAGAATCAATTGTTTTCAAGCTTTCGTGTGAGTCAAAACGATCCCTTAAAGGCGATTTCGAGATTCTCAGTTCAAAATAAAGAGCATGAAAATTTTTTGCGAGGTAATTAAATGCCCTTAAACTAAAAATAGAATTTTGCATCCTAAGGATAGACGGAAAAATTCGCAATGAGCCTGCAAGATAAATGGCTACCATTTGGAAAACTTCCTCAGTATTACTAAATGTGCTCATAACAAAATAAATACCTAGTGTGCCGAGAACAAGTGCAATTTCTAAAACGTATTTAGGAATTTGTTGAATCCAGATATCCTTTGCAAGCGATACTGAGTGCCGACTAATTTGCCCTGAGCTTTTTCCAGTGAACCAAGAAGATTTATTTGATATCCTGATTTCACGAAATAGTTTTAATGTTGTAAACAAATTCTCGTCAGCGTTGATTCGTGCGAGTGTCATATCACGATTGAAATCGGAAACGCGAAATCCGATTAAGTAATTCAATATCAACAAAAGTAAACCTAGATAAACAATGGTATAAACAGCAACTATTGGTTGTAGAAAAAATAATAGCCCAATGAACAAGAATGCCAAAGAAAGCTCAGATAAAATTACGGAAATATGTCCAAGGGTATTAAGAATTGCTGCGGATGTTCCAGAAATCACAGCACTACTAATCTCGTGAGGATTGACATTTCTAATCCAAGAAAAATTGGTGCCTAAAAGCCTGCTAATTAATGCAGATCCAATCCTTGATTGCTCCGTAGAAAGTAGTTGGAGAATCCATCGATTGACTGATAAAGAGAGAATCGATTTTAATATAAACAAAAAAACTGCAGTCAAGAGAAGGACGACAATTAAATCTTCTTGAGATTCTAAACTTGATCCCTCTCTGATGTAGTTAATTAGAAAATTGGAAGTAGACTGACCTGAAATTATTTCAGTACTGATTACTCCAATTGTTCCAATTAATACGATTCCCAATAAATCCATCAAGGACAACAAGGCCTGTAACCAAACACCTACAAAATACTTAAATCGAGAAGCTCCCTGGAGGAGTCTTATAGAATGTAGCTGCGTCCCCAAAAAATCCATGGCTACATACTATAGAAGAGCTTGCTTTTGCCTTATTTCTAGCTGATACTTCGACTATTGGGACTGCTGTCTAACTGATTTTCCAGAGGAGTGCTCATGCGGGTCATGGTTACAGGCGGCGCCGGTTTATTGGGCTCACATCTCTGTGATCGTCTAATTGAAATGGGTCATGAAGTTTTGGCTGTTGATAACCTTTACACGGGCTCGAAGGAAAACATTCAAAAGCACTTAGGAGATCCTAAGTTTGAGTTTTTGAGACACGATATAAAAATTCCGCTTTTTGTCGAGGTTGATGCCATTTACAATTTGGCATGCCCTGCGAGTCCAGTGCACTATCAGAAAGCTCCAGTCCAAACTATAAAAACGAGTATTTTGGGAGCTATAAACATGCTCGGTTTGGCAAGGCGACTCAAGATTCCAGTCTTGCAAGCATCCACTTCAGAAGTTTATGGAGATCCAGCCGTTAGCCCTCAGCATGAGAGTTATTGGGGAAATGTAAATCCCATCGGTGTGCGATCCTGTTACGACGAAGGTAAGAGAGCCGCTGAATCACTATTCTTCGACTATTGGAGAGAGTATGAAGTTCAAATCAAAGTTGCACGGATTTTTAACACCTACGGCCCAAGAATGGCACTAGATGATGGACGAGTAGTGTCAAATCTCGTCTTACAAAATTTGCGCAATAAGCCACTCTCTCTTTTTGGCGATGGCTCCCAAACGCGCTCTTTTTGCTTTGTTTCTGATCTCATTGAGGGCTTGATAAGATTGATGTCATCAGAACCCGATGTAACTGGACCGATAAATCTCGGTAATCCAACCGAGATTAGTATGGTGTCTCTAGCAAACGAAATTATGACAATAACCGGCATAAAGTCGCCCATAACATATCTCCCGTTACCTGCCGACGACCCTAAACAACGAAAACCGGATATTTCTCAAGCGAAGCAGCTCTTGAAGTGGGAACCAAAGGTTTCGCTAAGGGAAGGTTTGTCGAAGACAATTTCTGACTTTCAAGCGAGACTTTAGAGAATGTCGGTGCACTCTGATTCTTTATGGAATAGATCGCTTAAGCGCATTGAGAATTTGAAATTATTTTGGTTTTTCTTTTTTCTCACTCTCATTCAAGTTTTTATCGCATTGCTCCTCGGTGGATTAACGGCGTTGGCTCCTGATGAGAATTACTATTCATCAGTTTTGTCTAACTTACATCAATTCAAAACCCTACAAAGTTTTCCAGGTTTTAATTTTGCTCCAGCGTTGGCATTGCATGTCTTATATCTTCCAGGGCACATTTTTTTGTTTATGGGTATCGAGCCAATCACCGCAGTAAGATTTGTTGCAATTTTCTATTCAGTTCTGACTTATATAATTATTTTCAAACTAGTTAGTGCTATTCGGCCATTTGAGTTCAAGATGAGCAGATTGTTAATAATCATATTTTCAATTCCCTCATTTTTGATTTGGCGAACGCTCGGATTACGGGAATCTTTTCTTTTCTTTTTTATTTCATTGCTATTGTTTTCGTTTCAAAAGTTGATAACTAATCAAACCGCCTTTCATGGATTATTGCATTTTATTGCCCTCTACGGGTTGTACATAACAAAAACCTATATCTTTCTCCTTTACGGAATTGCTCTTTTAGTTTTTCTTTTGTTAATGCTAATTACAAAGAGATTAAAGTCTTTTTTAGTCCATTCTTTAATTGCCTTATTAGTGTTGGCTTTTAATTATTCAACTGTATCGGAACTATTTCAGGGCGTTTCCAATACTGCGTTACTCACCCAAAATTCATTAGAATTCGAAGTTGTTGAAGAGTTGGGAACAGAAAACTCCACGGGAACAGAAAACTCCACGGGAACAGAAAACTCCACGGGAACAGAAAACTCCACGGGAACAGAAAACTCCACGGGAACAGAAAACTCCACGGGAACAGAAAACAGCATGACTTCTTTAGTGATTTGCAAAGAGATGAGTTCTCGAGACTCACCTTTGCTCTCTTTTGCACGGCAAATAGGGCTAACTCGCAATTTTGATAGTGCTTGCGAGGAGTTAAACGGCGAGAATTCCTTCATTACTCCTAGATCAAATAATTGGCGAAATTTCTTAGTTAGCGACTGGAGTAGCCCATTGAGCATTCTGGGAGGTGTGTTGAGATTTCTATTCATGCCTATGATCTTCAATGATAACGGAACAGCTTTCTTAAACCTTGCATCTGTCGAGGGACCATTGTGGTGGATAGTATATTTGTATGCGCTAATTTCAATTTACAATGGTTTGATTATTCGTCGAGGCATTCCACCCGTGGCACTGCTCTCAATAATTTTTGTTGCTGGTTTTTTGCTTATGAGCGCTTTTATTGAAACAAATCTCGGAACGTCACTCAGACATAGATCTATAATTCTAATTCCACTTTTGATCACTTATTTGGCAATACCTAAGCAAAAAGCTGGGGAATGAAATCATTAATTATCAAAGTGGCTTGGGCCGGGATCGAACCGGCGACCTAACGATTTTCAGTCGTTCGCTCGTACCAACTGAGCTACCAAGCCAAACAAGGTTCTGATCTCGGCCTTTAAAAAGGACGACAACAAAACCTTTGCGACCCGGACGGGACTTGAACCCGCGACCTCCGCCGTGACAGGGCGGCGCGCTAACCAACTGCGCTACCGGGCCTTAAGTAATTGATAAACATAAGTGGCTCTTATGTCACC
>Ga0164294_10005359_pt1 | contig 11043 bp, 11 predicted proteins | sample GEODES005metaG_FD_111479 | JGI IMG/M metagenome (GOLD analysis project Ga0164294, IMG submission 111479) | Oligotrophic lake water microbial communities from Sparkling Lake, Wisconsin, USA - GEODES005 metaG | ecosystem: Environmental > Aquatic > Freshwater > Lake | place: USA: Sparkling Lake...
GCTGGCGATCTTCTACGGCGGCATGGTGCGCACCACCGGCGTGCTCAACATGATCATGATGAGCTTTATCTCGATTCCTCTGGTTACGGTGGCCTGGCTGCTTGTCGGCTACTCCCTGGCATTCTCCGACGGCGGCGTGCGTGGTTTCGTCGGCGGCCTGACGCATGCCGGGTTACAGGGAATAGGTCCAGACACTGCGCGCGGTGCGGTTCCCGAACTGCTCTACGTCACTTTCCAGTTGAGCTTCGCGATCATCACCGCCGCTCTGGTCAGTGGCGCGATCGCGGATCGTGCCAAATTCGCGGCCTGGATGGTGTTCGTTCCGATCTGGTCGGTGGCGGTGTATGCGGTTGTGGCGCATTGGGTGTGGGCTCCTGGAGGCTGGCTGTTCAAGATGGGGGTGCTCGACTACGCGGGTGGGCTGGTTGTCGAGATCGTCTCCGGTGCCTCGGCGCTGGCGCTTGCACTCGTTCTGGGCCCCCGGATCGGTTTCAAGGTCGAGGCGATGCGTCCGCACAACCTGCCCTTCGTGCTTCTCGGAGTCGGTCTGCTGTGGTTCGGTTGGTTTGGATTCAACGCCGGCTCGGCGCTGGCGGCCGACGGCATGGCCTCGGCGATCTTGCTCAACACACTGTTGGCCGGCTGCCTGGGCATGCTGGGCTGGCTTTCGGTCGAACAGTTCCGAGATGGCAAGCCGACTACCTTCGGGGCCGCCTCGGGTGTGGTCGCCGGCCTGGTCGGGATCACGCCATCGTGCGGCACGGTGAACCCACTGGGCGCGGCGATCGTCGGCTTGCTCGCCGGCATCGTGTGCTCGTTCGCGATCGGTCTGAAGTTCAAGCTCAACTATGACGACTCGCTCGACGTGGTGGGTGTCCACTTCGTCGGCGGTGTCGTGGGCGTGCTCCTGATCGGCCTGCTGGCCACCGAAGTGATGACCGGTGGCGCCCAGGGTTTCTTCTTCGGTGGCGGGCTGGGTTTGCTTGGCAAACAGGCGATGGCGATAGCGGCGGTGGCCGGCTATGCCTTCACGGTGAGCTACGTGATTGCCACGTTGATCGAAAGACTCATGGGATTCCGGCTCAGCGCGGAGGATGAGGCCAGCGGGGTCGACTTCACTCAGCACGCGGAGACGGCCTACGCCGAGGGCGTCTACGGCCAGCAGCAGTCGCGCCGATCATTGTTCGCTCCGCGACCGGATGGTTCGGAAGCGGGCTGAGGCCGCCGACGCTGGCGAACCCCTCGGTACCATTTCGCGCATGCCCTTGGCCAATGGCGATCACTTCGCCGGGTATCAGATCCTCAGGTCGCTGGGTTTCGGGGGCATGGGTGAGGTCTACCTGGTCGCTCATCCGCGACTACCGCGGCACGACGCACTGAAGATCCTGCCGGCCGAGATGTCGGTGGACTCAGAGTTCCGGGCTCGCTTCAATCGGGAAGCGGAGCTTGCCGCCACGCTCTACAACCCGCATATCGTGGGTATCCACGATCGTGGTGAGTTCGAGGGCCAGCTGTGGATCTCGATGGACTACATCGATGGTCCGGACGCCGGAAAGCTGCTTCGCGAGCACTATCCGACCGGCATGCCCGCGGTCGACGTGGTCGAGATCGTCTCGGCGGTGGCGGACGCACTCGACTACGCGCATGGCCGTGGTCTGCTCCATCGCGATATCAAGCCGCCCAATATTCTGCTGACCAAACCGGACCGCGGCCGTCGTCGGGTTCTGTTGGCGGACTTCGGAATCGCCCGTAATGCCGCTGAGGTCAGCGGGCTCACCGACACCAACGTCACATTGGGGACGGTGAACTACGCAGCTCCCGAGCAACTCACCGGCGCGGTCATCGACGGCCGCGCCGACCAGTACGGCTTGGCTGCCACGGCCTATCACCTATTGACCGGGTCGCCGATGTTCGGCGCATCCAATCCCGCGGTCGTGATCGGTCGCCATCTGAACTCCCCGCCGCCCCGGTTGAGCGATGTTCGGCCGGATCTGGCAGCGCTCGATCCGGTGCTGGCCGTGGCGTTGTCGAAGCACCCCGGCGAGCGGTTCCGGACTTGCACGGACTTCGCCAACGCACTCGGGCATGCCACGTACTCGGGCCGCAACCGGCCGCCGCAACCCACAGTGCCTGCGCCGCCGCCTCGCGAGCAGCAGTCCGGCCCGCCTGGCACCTCGATCCTGCCTGTGGACTACTCCGCGGAGCGGGTCGAACCCCAACCGGTGTCCGCCCCCCAACCGGTGTCCGACACTGCGTCCCCACCGCGCTGGCCGTGGGCGCTGGCCGCCCTCGCGTTGGTGATGATCCTTGGTGCGCTGGTGTTCGCCGTATGGCCCCGAAGTCAACCTGAGCCGGCCACGATGGCTACGCCGACGTCGACGGCGCGTTCGTCGAGCGTGGTCGCCACCACGACGAGTTCGACGCCACCGGCGACCCCGGTGACCTTCGAGTCCATGCGGGATTTGGTCACCGACTTCTACGGCGAACTTCCCGGTAACGCGGTGGGTGCCTGGGACACGTTGGATACGCACTATCAGCAGCGCGCGGGTAAGGCGGATTACCTGAGTTTCTGGGGATCGATCGAGTCGGTGTCGCTGATCTCGGTCACCCCACGAGACCCGACCAGCGTCATCGCGCGACTTCGCTATGTATTACGTGACGGGGGGATCGATACCGAGGATCGGTGGCTGTCGGTGGTCGAGTCGGACGGGCGGCTTCTGGTCTATGACTCCGAGCGGATCGGTCCCGCTTAGTCGCCTGTCAACAGGTGGGGCCGGCAATACGCGCACATTCCCGACTCGAGGCTGGGATAGCCGCACTGCGGGCAGGTACCCACTCTGCCGGTCGGGGAGTACCCATGACCGCGTAGACCCGAGAGCACCAGATCGAGCTGATTGAGTTGCCCCGCCATGACGTGCAGCCGCGTGGTCAGTTGCTCACGCTTGGCTTCCAGGGCGGTTTGTGTGCAATGCAATTCACCGACCGGCACTCCGCTGATTGCGGGACCGGTCGCCCTGCCACGCTGCCACTCGATAGCTGACAACTCCCGGTCGAGTCCGTCGAGTTCGGCAGCGACACCGCGAAGCACGTGTGTCAACCGGTCGCGGTCAGCCTGCATCCAGGTCAGCGCACCGGAGTGAGCTGGCCGATCAACACCTGGTGCTGTGAATGCTGAGCCGAGCAACAGTAGATCCCTTCGAGCTCACTGTGATCCCCGCCCGAGGGGTCAACGAGGGTAAATTAGCACCGCGGGTGGCGATAGGTGAAATCTTTGCCAAAATCGCCGATCGGCGACGAATACCGGATGCAGCAGCAAACGGAAACAGCCCAGCCGAGTTGGCTGGGCTGTTTCGATCCGGTATGCCGACTCAGCCGTGTCCGACGACCGGGCAGCCCATATCCATGGTTTCGCCGGGGCCCGCGGGGGTGCGGGCCGCGGCGATCTGGCCGGCTCGAGTGAGTGGGTTCGGATTGTTGGCGCCGACCTGGGTGGCGGGCATCGCCATGCTGCTGCACTCCGTCGACGCCGTGGGTTCGGCAACGGCCGACGCGGCGGCACCGAGAGTCATGCTGCCCAGGAAAATCCCGGCGGCAGCGATGGGGGCGGCGATCGCGGCGGTGATGCGGCGGGTGATGGTGCGATTCATGATGACTCCTCTGGCGTTCGGGGCCGAGGTTTCGGCCGTGTCTTCACACTGGTCGAAGTCCGCCTCCGTGACTGTCGGGCGACCGGCCCTTCATGCGGGTGAGGTCCAGCGTCCACCGATTGGGGGACAGCAGCCTTAGTGAAATGCCGCCCGTTCAGCCGCGGGCGGCGGAGATGAATTCGTCGCGAAGCGCGGCCACATAGTGGTGGATCGAGCGGCGGCTATCGAAGGTGTCGGGGAAGGAGAAGGTGACGATGGTGGCGTCGGAGTTACGGGTCACCCAGACGTTGATCCCGCCTTGATTGAGGTCGTCGATGAACATCCCCAGGTTGTCGGCGTTCGCCGCGGAGAGTTTCCGGAAGTCGAAGATCGACACCATCATCGGCCGGCTGGAACCAGTGTCGTTGAGTTCGTCGGAGTCGACCAAGTCGAGCACGCGGTCGAAGGGCACGGCCGATAGGTGTTTGTTGGCATCGAAGGATTTCTGTGCTGATCGTGCTGTGCTGCCGAAGTCGTTCGCGATGACTTCGACGGAAATGGGAAACAGGCTCGCGTACCACCCGGCGCTGATCGCCTCGTCCTCGGTTCGAGTGTCCAGGGGACTCAGGATGTGAACGGTGCCGGCGTGAGTGAATTGGTGGTCGGCGATCGCGGTGCATGCCAGAACCCCACCGCTGAATCGTGCTCCGGCCCGGCGGCACGCATTGTCGAAGGCTTCGGTCTGCGCCGCATCGAGGAGTTCCACGGTGAAAGACCGCCCGGAACCGTCAGGGGCGCTACCCAACTCGAGCGGGAAACTCGGCCATTCACCGTCGGCTTCGATGGCGAAGTTCACCCAGTCTTTGATCGTCCGGGAGTCGCTGGTGAGTGTGTCGACTTCGACGTGCTGGCGCGCGGTGAAGTCTCGATAGCTGGTGGGGTCGGGCTCGGCCCCGCCGCTCTCGCAATTCAATCTCCGGTAGTCCTGAGCGATGTCGTGGTAGATCACCAGAGACGATGTTCCGTCGGTGTGCAGGTGGTCGATGTTGGCGTAGACGGTGAAGTGGTCATCTTTCTGGATGACGCCGAAGGTGAAGCAGTCCCATTCGAGGGTGTCGGGAGTTGCCGTGAGGACGCGCTCGCGGATCTGGTCTTGCTCCATGAATCCGAGCACCGCGGGGGAGAATTCGATGCGTCCGGGCGTAGCGATGGTGCGCCGGACAATGTCGCCTTCGTCGGTGATGTGGAAAGCGCTGTGGTAGGTGTCGTGGCGGCGCAGGTGGGCGTTGATGGCGCCGGTCATTGCTGCGATGTCACACCAGCCGATGACGTTCCAGGACGTCAGGATCAGCCGCGGGGTTCGATATCGAAGATTCCGAGCGGAGTGCGCTGAGCGGAGATGCTTCTCCTGCTGGAAGGTGGGCGGGAGAGACTCGTCAGGCGCCAGCGCCGCGAGTTCCCGGCTGTACGGCGACGCCGTCCATTCCGTGACGATTCCTCGTCCGGGGTTCCAACTGCCGCTGATGGAACCGATAGCGACCATGTAGGGCGGGCTCTCCTGTTGTGCAGCGCCGGTGCCGGCTGCGGCGATTGCGGCGCGGGGTGGCCTGGTCAGGAAAAAATCGTGTCCTTGGAAGGGTACCTGACATAGATTCTAGGATGCGTCGCTGACCTGCGGAAACGGCGACTGCGTGGGTTGCGGTGTGCTCAGCTAGCCCACCGGCTGTCTGCGGAGCCTCCTGTCAGGATTGAACTGACGACCTTTCGCTTACAAGGCGAGTGCTCTACCACTGAGCTAAGGAGGCGGGCGCGACCTTTTCGGTCGGGTTTCGTCGAGTTGGCAGCCTATCTGGCCGCAGAGGCACTGTGAGTCACTCGGCGTCGATCTCCGCGTTCAGCGCGCGCGACCCGGGCCGTCGGCGACCGGGCAGCGGAATGCGCTCGGCGATGTTGCTCAGCGGATTGACCACCAGACTCAGTGTGGTCACCGCCTCCCGCAGCGTCTCAATTGTTGGGGCCAGCGCCTCCAAGCCGGGCGCCAGCCGATTGAGGGTGTCGGCCACGTCGGCCAGTTGTTCGAGTGGGCCGTCTCGGGCGGTCAGTTTTTCCACCAGGCCGCCCTCGGCCAGTAGTCGGTCGGCTAGGCCGCCCTCGGCCAGCAGTCGGTCGGCCAGGCCACCCTCGGCCAGGATCTGGTCCACCAGGCCACCCGGTGCCAGGGCACGATCAAGTCCGCCGCCCTCGGCCGTCATCTGCTCCAGCACCCCGTCGGGTGCGGTCAACCGATCAATGAGGCCGTCTTTGCGCAGGAGCCGATCTATGGCGCCGTCCGGAGCCAGGGCCCGCCCTAGCGGGGCGTCGTCCTCGATGAGCAATGCGAACTTATTTGCGCGTTCGATGGTCTCATCGAGGCCCAGGAAATGGACGACCGAGTCCCGTGGCGACGGGAAGGCTGCGTCGCCCAGGTTGTCTTTGGCGTACTCGACGGCAGCTTCGGCGGCCAGCAGTCCGGCATCAGCCGCTGCCAGACCGACCCGGACCGGAGCGGTGGCGAGATCCACCAGTACCTTGGCCAGATTCATTCACCGATTGTAGGGGCCGGTACGTTGCGCGGGGTCAAACGAGAGCGGCGATTATCTTTTCGCGAGCATCGTCAAGGGCCTCCGGCGAGGGATGGCGATCGACGTTCGCGAATCCGAAGTCGGTCAGGTTGAAGGCCGGAAACACGTGCACATGCAGGTGCGGAACCTCGAGGCCGGCGATGATCACACCGGCACGCTCGGATCCGAATGCCGCGCACACCGCCTTGCCGATGCGCTGCGAGACTGCCATGACGTGGTTGAACAGTCCCGGTTCGGCGTCCTGCCACTTGTCGATCTCCGCGCGGGGGACCACCAGGGTGTGCCCGGGAGCTATCGGTTCAATGGTCAGGAACGCCACGACCTCGTCGTCTTCGTAGACGAATCGTCCGGGTAGTTCGCGGTTGATGATCATTGTGAAGACGGACGCCATTCGACCAAGCTTATTCGCCTGTGCGGCCCTGTGCCGGGGAGTCGCGACTTCGACCCGTCGACTCGTATAGTCGGCGACAGTCGGGTATCTGCGAGGGCGGTCCGAGAGGTAAAAAGCCGTGAGAGCAATAGCTGTGGTTGCGGTATTGCTCGGAGTCGCGGCAGGCGCCGCTCACCCGCCGGCGGCCGCTGCGCCGTCGGTGCGTGCGGATGGGCCATTGATCATCGCCCATCGCGGCGGTACCGGAGATTTCCCCGAGAACACCATCCTGGCCATCAACAATGCGGTTCAAGCTGGTGTCGACGGCCTCTGGCTCACCGTGCAGGCCAGCAGAGACCAAGTGGCGATGCTCTACCGGCCCACTGACCTGTCGTCATTGACCAACGGTGCCGGACCGGTGAATTCCAAGACGGCTTTTGAACTTCAGCAACTCAACGCCGGATTCAACTTCGCCGGCGTCGACGGCTACCCGTATCGGGAGAACGCCATCGGTATTCCGACACTCGAGCAGGCCGTATCGGTGGTGCCTGCGGACATGCCCCTGTTCCTTGATCTCAAGCAGCAGCCCGCTCAGCCCGTCGTCTCCGCGGTTGTGGACGTCTTACGCAGGACCGGCTCAACCGCGCGCACAGTGGTGTATTCCACCGACGCTGGCATCACGGATCTTGCTGTGCAACAGGCGGATTTGAACGTTGCCGAAAGCCGTGACCTCACTCGTGAGCGACTTCTCAACATGGCGCTGGTCCATCGGTGTGAGCCCGCCCCGAGTCGGGGGATATGGGCTGGCTTCGAGTTGTACCGCGAGGTCACCGTCACCGAGGCGTTTACGCTCGGAACCGGCGTCTCCAAAGTCGATGCGGAACTGTGGGATCCGGCTTCGGTCGAGTGTTTCACCTCCCAACCCGGCAGCCGTGTCATGGGCTTTGCGGTCAACACCTACGACGATTACCGCTTCGCCGCGAAGATCGGACTCGATGCCGTTCTGGTGGATTCACCGCGGGCTGCGCGGCAATGGCGACAGGGATGATGAGCGGGCCGGCCCTCGGTCAGCCGGCCTCGGGCGCCTGTCCGAACTGCATTGCCTCAAGGTTCCAGTAACCGCGCAGATTGGTGATCAGGCCCTCGTCATTGACTCGGTAGCAGAACACCCCGCGAACAGTACTGGTCGTGCCACCCTCGAACTCGCTGCGCAGCACCAGGATGTGGGCGGCCTCGTTGGGCGAACTGGACGGGAAGGTCTCTTCGCAGGTGACTCGCAGGGTGTTGGCGGCGATGTTGGCGTCGTAGAACGCCGCGAGGGCTTCTTTGCCGCGCACTCCCAGACCGTCGGGGTTGGTGTAGGACGGTCCGATCGGATCCTCGACGACGACATCGGGCGCCATGAGCGCGAGCCAACCCTCGCGGTCGTGGGTCTGCACGCACCGCCACGACTGCCGGGAAGCGGCCAGGGCGGGCGTCAGCTCGGTGGTCTGCTGGGCCATGCCAGTCCTCAGCGATCCTCGTCGGTAAAGCGGATGACGCCGCGAATGTTGCGGCCCTCCAGCATGTCCTGGTAGCCCTCGTTGATCTGCTCGAGCCGATACTGACGGGTGATCATGTCGTCAAGGTTGAGCTTGCCGATCTTGTACATCGACAGCAGCTGTGGGATGTCGTAGTGCGGGTTGCCACCGCCGAAGATGGTGCCCTGCAGGTTCTTCTGCATCAGGGTCAGCATGGCTAGGTTCAGCGTGACGTTGGTATCGAGCATAGAGCCGATGGCGGTCATCACGCAGGTGCCCGATTTGGAAGTGATGTTCATGTAGTTGTCGACGTCAGCGCCGTCGACTTCACCGACGGTGACGATGACTTTCTTGGCCATGAAGCCCTGGGTCACTTCGGCCATGCCCATCATTGCCGACTCCATGTCGGGGTAGGCGTGGGTGGCGCCGAACTTCAGGGCCGCATCGCGCTTCCACTCGACGGGCTCGATGACGAAGATGTTGCGGGCTCCGGAGATCACGGCGCCCTGCAGTGCGGCCATGCCGACTCCGCCGACACCGACCACCGCGACGTCCTCGCCGGGCTTGATTTGCGCGGTGTGGGTAGCAGATCCGTAGCCGGTGGTGACACCGCAGCCCACCAGGCAGGCCACTTCGAACGGAATGGAAGGATCGATCTTCACCACCGAGGACTCGTGCACCACCATGTAGGGCGAGAACGTGCCCAGCAGGGTCATCGGGAACACCGGTTGCCCCTTGGCGGTGATGCGGTGGGTGCCGTCGGAGATCGCCACGCCTCCGAGAAGTCCGGCTCCGAGGTCGCACAGGTTGCGCAGGCCGGCCTGACACGACGGACACTTGCCGCACGACGGGATGAACGACAGCACCACGTGGTCGCCTACCGCCACGCTCTCGACACCCTCACCGACCTCGGTGACGATGCCCGCGCCCTCATGGCCGCCGAGCACCGGAAAACCCATCATCGGGATGCCGCCGGTGACCAGGTGGTGGTCGGAGTGGCACATGCCGGAGGCTTCCATCTGGATCTTGACCTCGTTTTTCGCGGGGTCACCGATCTCGATCTCCTCGATGGTCCACGGCTGGTTGAACTCCCAGATGAGTGCGCCTTTAGTCTTCACTGCAAACCTCCGACTGGCTGTATGGCTGAAATAGAACGTGTTCTCGTTATGTGTCGCATCCTAGGACCTGACGGTTGTCACGTCACCAGATCGGCACAGGCGCTTGCCCGATGGGGTAGTAGCCGGGCAGTTTTTCCCCCGCCAGGCTGCGCTGAATACGCTCCTGCATGCCGGTGGACAGTTTCCCCTCTTCGATGAGCTTCAGGTAGAGCTTCTGCACGTGACCGAAATCGAAGAAGTCACGCTGCCACTCGATCAGCCCATCGGCATTGAGACGGAACCAACTCCCGCCGATCCCGTAGATCGTCGCCTGATTTCCCTCGGCATCGGTAGCGACCTGCTTCCAGAAGCCGACCACCTCGCCAATCTTCTCGTCGATGAGCACCTTCTGGTACGGGTAGCTCCACCCCTCGAGGCCGGCCATTTCCAGGCTCAGCGCAATGTCGCGGATCTCTTCGACTCCGACGCACATGACGTCCTCTTTGGGGCCGATGTTCCAGCCGTAGGTGGCGTCGGGCGCATAGAAATCGGCCAGTGGTTTCCAGTTTCCCTCCGCTTCGGCCACGCGGTTGGTGGCCAGCCACCGCTCTACGAAGTTCTCCAACTGCTCTCTGGGCAATGAGGTCACGTTTCTAATCCTCTTTCTCGATGATGAACAGCGCCCGGGTAGGGCATGCCTGCACGGCCCGTTCGATCTCGGCCCGCGCTTCGTCGGGGGGGTGGAAGTCGATGATTTCGACGGTGCCGCGCTTGGGTACAGAGAAGTAGTCCGGCGCCTCCAGTTCGCACATGGCATGGCCCTGGCACAGGTCTAGGTCTAGTTCGACGCGGTAGCTGCCCACTGAGTCGACTCCTAACCGGTGCGCTTGCGGTATCGGACCAATGCGGGCCGGGCGAGCTGGACAACCATTTTGGAGTGGTCGTTGCGGTAGCTTTCGGGCGGCTGGGCCATCTCGAAATCGTACTCGCGCAACAGGACCGAGAAAATCGCTTTGATCTGAATGGTGGCGAACGCGGCACCGACGCAGCGATGTCGCCCGGCGCCGAATGGAATCCAGGTCCAGCGTTGCAGCACATCCTCCTCTCGCGGCTTCTCGTAACGCTCCGGATCGAAGGTGTCAGGTTTGGGAAAGTCCTGGGGTATCCGATTGGAAATCGCCGGCGAGGTCGCGACGAAGTCGCCTTGGTGGATCGGGTAGCCCTGTACCTCGAATTCCCCCTGGGCAACCCGCATCAGGATGATCAGTGGTGGGTGTAGCCGAAGGGTCTCCTTGATCACGTTCTCGAGTTTGGGGATTTGCCGCAGTGCATGGAAGCTCACCTCCTGGCCGTCGGCGTAAAGCTCATCAAGTTCGTTTCGGACCGCGGCGTAGATGTCGGGATGCCGCATCAACTCGATGAGAGTCCACGACGAAGTTCCGGAACTGGTGTGGTGGCCGGCGAACATCAGGGAGATGAACATCCCGGTGATCTCATCGGCGGTGAACCGCGGGCGGCCATCCTCGCCCGGGATCGACACCAGCACGTCGAGCATGTCGCGGTCGGATTTCTCCTGGGGTGGGTTGGCGATCCGCTGTTTCATGATCTCGTCCACCAACCCGACCAAGTGCTCGCGCGCCTCGTCGCGGATCCGGAAGCTCTCGATCGGCAGGTACGGGTCGACGTAGCACAGGGGGTCGGTGCCGCGCTCGAGGAGGTGATAGTAGTTCGCGAAACGGGAATCGAGTTGATCGCGGAATTTTCGTCCGATGAGGCAGGCCGTCGAGGTGTAGATGGTCAGTTCGGAGA
>Ga0164294_10005360_pt1 | contig 11042 bp, 16 predicted proteins | sample GEODES005metaG_FD_111479 | JGI IMG/M metagenome (GOLD analysis project Ga0164294, IMG submission 111479) | Oligotrophic lake water microbial communities from Sparkling Lake, Wisconsin, USA - GEODES005 metaG | ecosystem: Environmental > Aquatic > Freshwater > Lake | place: USA: Sparkling Lake...
GACAAGCTTATCCTTCGTATCTTTATACTTTGTGGCTAATTCTTTATGAATTTGTTTAACTTATTATGGATCACCTCGAACTTCATAAAGTAATTCTTATCGATAAGAATTACTATGAAGTTCGTGGTGATCCATAATAAACAAATTCATAAAGAATTAGCCACAAAGTATGAAGATACGAAGGATAAGCTTGTCAAGCAAAACCTAGTCATTGCTCAAACGGAGGAGCTGAACATTTCGACACGCATTCTCGTGGAGAGTTCTCTTCAAATTCTCATTTTCATCTTTTTTGACTGTACATTCTCAATTTTCAACTGGTCGCAAAGGTCGTGCAGTCAAAAAAGATGAAAATGAGAATTTGAAGAGAACTCTCCACGAGAATGCGTGTCGAAATGTGCTGCTGGTAGCACAGGTTCAAACTCTCTTATCCAGGGACTCTCCTATTTTACTGTCAGAGCTTCCGGATCCAAGACACGATTCAACACAACGGGTGACCCAGCTGTTCGATCTGATCTGGCCTCTGTCCTCGCAAAGCTCAAGCTTACTAGCGAGCACACGGACACGCTGTGCTATTTAAAGGACTGCCCACAACAGGCCTGGGGCTGGGATGACTGTTGAGCAGTAGGATTCTTCTATTGTGGACAATGATGAAGATAAGTCTAATTATGACGATGAGACAGCTGTTGCTTCTCTTAAGAAGGAGTTACTCGAAGCTTTAGCTTTTTCCGTTCCGCCGCCTGATGATGGTCTGTGGAGAAATCAAGCAAGCGGTAGGCTCAACCAAATCTTCTGCATCGGTGTAAGAGGACGAGGCTGAGGGAGAGACCGAGGAGGAGGTGGCGGTGATCACCAAGAGAATGTCCAAGAATGCTTTGTAAGTGTACTGCCAACCTGGAAGATGTAGCCATGCTTTTAATGTATTGTGAACTTGGAGAAAAATTCTCTCTGTAGAGGGTCTATATGCTTCATCTGATGTTCTTACTCATTCTATATCTCTCTTAATAAAAAATTCTCTGTACATTATTATTCGCTGCGATATTGAACTGTACGGGGAACGGCTGGAAACGTTATTTTTTCATGCTGCTTCTGCTTGGCAATATTTAAACTGGAGCCATGGAGGAGATTAATGCTTTGAACGACAAGGTCCATCGAGTTACAAAGGCGCTTGAAGCGATCCAAACAAAGGTCAATGCACAGGAAGACGAGGTTTGAATGCACTACACAACGCACACACGCACGGAATACAAACACGACATGTGAATAACTGTCACATACACACTAGATCAACCGCCTCTCTAAGAGAAGGATCGACAACAGCAAGAGACAGGTTGAGCTACGAACCTCAATCGACTGTCAGAATTTGGTGCTCCAGCAAAATTTCCGCGAGCTTCAAGAACTGTGCAACCAGACGAGAACCCTAGAATTGGAGGTCGAGTGTGACGAATCATCGCTCAATCATTTATCACTCCTTATTACCAAGTCAACTGATGATTACATTAAGTTCAGTGAGAGAAATAGATCTTGTATCCAATCAGATGTGGAGCAGTTAAAGGAAAACAACTTCTGGTTAGTTCAGATCAGCGACTCAATCTGCGAGAGGGGGAGCATGCAGCAACTTCTGGCGGACACGAGGGTGTCTAAGAAGCTGTTCCAAGAGTCGGAGGAGAGAAGACTGCGACAATCGCTTGAACTTGAGGAGATCAGACTGTCCTACTCACTCAGCGCCCGTCGAGATCATAATTCTCCGGGAGCCAGTGAGGGTATGCTACAATTGCTATACATGCTGAATCATATGCGATGTGACAGCTCTATGTGACATCATTATACAAGGGTATCCTAGCTATGGCTTCAACGATGCAAGAGCCTATTCAAGGAAGCCGGAAGGCAGCATGAATCATCTCGATTCATCGCCAGAGGCGACTGCTTTCATGGTCCATGCGTCTGAGCCATTACCTCAGCGCGATGAGGACAATACTAGAGGCGACCACCCTTCCAGTCATAGATACGACTCTCACCATAGCTACAATCACTATCTAGGAGAGCAGACCTTTCGAAACGGGAATGGTGAAATAAGTCTGGCTGAATGGCCGAATTTGAGCGAATGTGGGGGTGGAACCGAAGACATGTCCCCGTACAGCTGCAGCTCTCTGCATGTGTCAAGCAGAGTGGTCACTACCGATGTGAGTTCAAAATCGGACATGCATGAAGCCGCAGCTGATGATTGTTTGTGTTACTCTATAGGAATGCGATGGGACAATCTACCAAACAACAGAGAAGCATACGCACGTCGTGTATGGTGCCGCGGTTAGTGACGAATATCTGCAGTCTTCCTTCATCGACAATTCTACTGAGCCGCCAACCAAGGACTTTAGAAGTGAGCGACCGAATGCATCGAAGTTCCCCGCATTCGTGAGCCAAGACATTCAGCAACCCAAAGATAGACCGTGGTTCCACGAGTACAAACGCAGAAGGACGAACGAAACCCGATCTGATACAGAGTGCGTCGGATACGGGAAGGGGTCTCGTCTGCTGGCACCGCCCGTGTGCATCGACCTCAAATCGCAGTCGAGTGGCTCGAGAGGTCGATTCCAGTCCGGCCTGTCGCTTATGAGAGGCTGCATACCCTCTGACCAGACTCCTCACGACATACAGAACTCCCACTCATGATAACTGCACTGCACATCCTACATACATACACAGTAGGGTTTACGCAATTTAGACTTCGAAGGTGACAGTAATTTCAACGAATACAAACATCACGTAGTTGCAGCGCTCTAGTCTTGAACGAGGTAGATATGTCTACACGCCCAGCAAGTGTCCTTCTCAGGATACTGCTTTCAGAGCTTAAGTTAAGTTATCGTCATAGCGCTGCGTACTTCAAAGTGACTTGAACGATTCTCTGGATTCATCTCACCTCAACAACTCATTCTCTTCTACTGTCCCTACTTTGGATGTGCAACTTAATCACTGCCTTCAGCCTTTTCTTGGACAAACTGCTGGAGATATTCGAGTCACGATCTGTGAGCCTCGTAAGTGCGTCCCCGATCCGCTGCTTCTGGCGAGCCATCTCCTGACGCACCGTAGACAAGTAGCTCCGGTCCCGAGCACTGCTGCTGTCGAGGGAGCTTCGACCGTTGGTGATCTTCTTCTTCGTGTCGCCGATATGGGTGCATCTGCTTCTGGATGAATTCAGATGCTTTTCCAGTAAAGATATGCCCTGTTGCTTCATCAACCTTTTTGATAAATTTAACTTTGACCTGAAATAGATGGTTCGCATAGGAGTCAGCTTACGAAACAGACAGTACGGAACGGCAGAGGAACGGCCTGAAGATTTTTACTGAACAGTGAAGTCCGTAAAGTGTATTTCCAGTCAGTTCCATCAGTATTTATTATCATGACACATGAGATAAAGCGTTTAGAATCGAGAGACCATTGTGGTGATACTGTGCCGCTATTGATCCGCAACGCAGCTCGAGTAGCTTCCACAGCTGACTGCCATTTCAGCTGCTCCACTCAATCCATGGTCACTATAGCGTTAGTGGTCTTCGTTGGCGATGCTGCCAGAGGCGTGCTGTTCCCTTCTCTTTGGCCTCGTATTCAATCGTTCGGAGGAAAGAAAGTCCATCAGGGCATCGCTGTAGCATCCTTTAGTTTAGGGCGTATCGTCTCGTCTCCCTTGTTAGGTCGGTATTCCGAGCTGTATGGTTATCGGCAAGTCCTCCTTGGATCGACTGCCATCTACATGCTCGGGTGCTTTGCTTATTTGTTTGCTAATTCTCTCAGCACTATCTTTCTAGCTCAGTCGATTATAGGTACTAACTTACTATTTTGTGGTCATCACACTAGCTGATCGTCATGTCCTGCCTAACTTTAGTATGCAGTAATAGAACATGCGTCATTACTTCAGGGTTTGGAGCTGGTACCTTGGGAGTCACTCGATCGTACGTGATCGACTGTACTGCGAAGCATGACCGGACTGTCTACATCGCGTACTTGACAGCCATCCAATACTGTGGCTTCACCATGACTCCTCTCTTCGGGGCCTCCCTGTCCTCGCTGGGGACCGATCCCTGTTTACTGCCAGTGGGCCTTTTGCTTCTCCTGAGCACTGCCTGTATCGTCTTCCTATTAATAGCCTTCGAAGATATCAGTCGCGACAAGGTTTGTGCTATAGAAGTCTTGATAAGATCTCTTCGATCGTTCCGTCCGTATTCGTCATCGAGTCATCATTCCTCTCACAGCACACGGAATCTGCAGAGGAGGGCACAAGAAGAATAGACAGCTGTAGCTCAGACGGTGTGCTGAGACGACTGTGGGTGAACATGCAGGCCATGAGCTCGGCGGATGCTATGATCATGGGCGGCTGCATGCTGAACATCGCGACGAAGGTATGTATGACAAGTGACCTATCTTCCTAAACCGTCTGACCTATCATCATCATCATCATCATCATCATCATCTCTCTCTCTCTCTCTCTGCAGGGATCTATCGGCGTGTTCGAGACGTTGTCAGTGGAGTACGGCGCGACTCACTACGACTGGGAGGCCTATCGGACGGGCCGCCTCGTGACGCTGTGCGGTGCCGTCGGGTTCGCCTGCCTGCTCAGCTTCTCGACGCTACTCAGTCGCATCAGTGACGTCAACTTGGTCCTAGTCGGCATGTCAATCATGGCCGCTGCGTGCCTGCTGTTGGTGCCTATCGGAGCTACGCAACCCACGGAAGGGCAGTTTCTCGGCTCTGTGCTGCTCATGTACGGCGTCGGCTATCCAGTCGGACACACGGCTTTAATCGGGGTCTTCGCGCTGATGATGAAGACAGGCCGACAGGGGACTCTCATGGGATACTTCGGATCCGCCGGATCTCTGGCACGAGTGGTGTTTCCCATTCTGGCAGGTGTGCTGAGCGACATCTACGACGACACAGCCATCTTCCTCGTCATGGCAGGCCTCCTGCTGGTCTCCGCAGCCATCTACAAGAGCTGTCTGGACACCGTCATCGAGGTCATCGAAAGCTGAGTACTCTCCACACCTCGCTACGTGTATTCTTATTATTTACATCAATGCTTAAGACCATTAGTCTACGAAGCTTTGCTCGTCTACCCGGGTCTATGCTTAAGACCATCCATCGAAATCAACACCAGCTCTACGATCCACAGTACTCTATTGTATATACACAGTATTCCGGTAGAGATCCCCTAGTCCTCTTCGCTCGTTCATTCATTCCATCAGACCATTAGAAGCGAATGGGCTCACCTCCTACAATTGCGAGGAGGTATCATGAGGGGCACAGATGTATGCGATGCGGCACAATACGATACACGGTACATGACATACACTAAGAGTCAACACACTTACGAGGGGCTGCTGCAGGACCATGCGCTGCTGCTGACTCAGGAGCCACTCAGATAGGATGGCGGGATCGTCGAACCAGTCCGCCAGCTCGGCTGCCATTGCCTTGGTGACGTCGAAGAAGTTCTGTCCGACGAACCAGAAGGGAGAGTCCCTGCTCTTGATGGAGGGGCTGTCGGAGGAGGAGTCCGTGAGGGGGAAGGTGGTGCTGGAGCGGCGGGACTCCGGATCGGACAGGAAGCACTGGTTGCGGATAATGCAGAAGCTGTTGGGATCCAGACCGGCCCGCTTGATTATGTCAGCCGCTTCGGCAAAGACGGCACTCGTCAGCGACTTGCTTCGGGAGTATAAGAAGGCGCCTTTGTAGCTCCCCTGAAGCGTGTGTCCCGTGTAGTACACCAGCTTCAAGTCCGGGCTTTCGAGGATGCCTTCGGAGCTGCTGCCGGTACTGGCCACTAAGCCCGAGGTGGAGGGCAGTCGGTTGGACTCCCCCAGTATGTACCAGTTCTCCCAGAAGGTCAGTCCGAACATCTCTCCCCTAGACCGCAGGTGGGGAACCAGCGGAGGGCTATTGTTGCCGCTGCTGGACACAGCCTCGACGACAACAGCTTCATTGGGCTCGCCAGTTTCGACCACCTGCATCTCCTCCTCGATGGTGTTCTGCAGGTAGCCGGGACTGGTGGGGCGAGGGATGCGGAACAGGGCCTTCATCCGCAGCGAAGAGGAGTCTATTTTCTCAAAGGAGTTAGTCTGGCAATCGAAACAATCGTACCGCGAGTCTAGCCCCATCACTTTGTACCAGTTGCCCTCTAGACTACCGGCATCGAAGGAGGACAGCGGCCGGTGCGGCAGGTCGGACAGCTGGTCCTGGGACCATCCGACCGGGGACTCCTTGCCGGGTACCTTCACGCAGTCGTGCTTCTCCACTGAGCAGGACAGCATGCTGTCGAGGTTCCGACTGCCGAACTTGGCGAAGCATCCGGTCGAGCACATGCTACCCCCTTTACACCTACAGTATGTAACGGGTAGATGCAGTGATGCTATAGCTGCTGTCGTTGCGATTGTCGGTCATCGCTACAGATCGACGTTACCTCGCTAAGCAGGACAGCCCCTTCAGGCAGGTGGGATCATTGCCGCACTGTGCAGTCTCGAGTCCACAGTCTCGGATGAAGCACGTCGCATCCACTCCGATCTTGTTTCCTTCAGCAGCGTACCTTGCGAGCTCATCGTCAGCAGCTGCAATAGTGCTAAAATTGACAGCGACGATAGCCAGCATGATCCCAATCGACATAGCGGCCTTCGATACTCCAGCAAAAGCCATCTTGACAAGCGACTTTAACATTTGTTGAGATTCTGTTTCTGATGATATTGCCATCGCCCAATCAGCCCGCCTCACACCCATCCCGACAATAGTGCCGACTTTCCTCATTCCCGAGCAAATGTATGAACTACTATGCTTTAGCGGGTATGAGTCGCCCATCAGCATCGTAGATACCCATATGAGGAGTACAACGCGCAGCTGGAATGATATCAGAAGCATTCCAACGATCCGCAATGCCTCAGATGCTGTTGGCAATAGCTTTCTGTGTCATTAATGCCAGTCCATCAACCTTGATTCAATTCTGCTGATGACAAAGCATGAAATTAACTTACGACCCTCAGAGAATGAAATATAAGCATGAAATTCATCATTTCTCTAGTGTGCATTGCATGCTCGCTTCAGCGGCACGTGCTCTCGGAGTTGCTGCAACCCAGCATGACAGCATCTTGGAGGAAATGGAATGCTGCGGCCGCTGTTTCCATCGCGTGGCTTGCAGGAGGCGATGGTCTTCTGCCGAGTAACAGTCGGGCAGCAACTACCGGCGAAGTTGCTCTGGCAGTCTATTCCAATGAGAGGTTCGGCACTAGTCTGAAGTACCCTTCTGGTTGGGAGGAGAAGACTGGTACTCTTTCTGGCGATCGCTCTGTCGTCGCGTTCACCTGTCCCGACGATAAAGACACTTCGGTATCTTTGGTGTTCTCTCCCATACCCGCCGACTACAACAAGTTGAACAGCTTCGGCGGCAAAGACAATCTTAGACAGTACCTTCTGCCTTCAGGCGACGGGATCTCCACCAAGATTGTCGACGAGTACGTCAAGGGGGAGTCGTACTTCCTGGAGTACGTAGTGCAGGCCGACCTCCCTGATGCCGCTGCCTCGATAACAAGGCACGTCGCCTCAGTGTTTGCATTGCGGCCACAGGAATCAGTGGTGGGACTCACCGTCCAGACGAAGGAGGACACCTACCCCACCTACAAGGATGTCTTCTCCGCAGTGATTCCGTCCCTCCTGGTGCAGTAGGAAGTTAATTAAGCGAACTCGAAACAAGGTCTTCGGCTAAGCTAAGCTACAGTTGCGCGGCGACTGTACGATAGAATTGCAACATCTCAGCTGTTATCTGTGGCTGCACTGCACGAATGGCTGCCTCTAGGTGCGAGAGCGACAGGGTGCTGCGCCCCTCCTCTATGGCCAGCATGGCAGCCTCTGCACAAGCAGCCACGATCTCCGCCCCCGAGAAGCCCTCCGTCAGGCGCACCAGCATCCCCAGGTCCGAGGGACTGAGCGCCCCCGCGGGCATGCGGTACAGCTCCAGCTGTAAGATCTGGTCTCTCGAGGCTTCGTCGGGCGGGGGCACATAGATCTATTAGTGAAAGTGAGTAACAAAGTTACAGTACATAAGAGCTCTATCTCCGAACACTAGAACCGTGGCACCTTGCGGTCAATTATCCCCGGCCGAATCAATGCGGGATCCAGCATGTCCGGTCTATTGGTCGCTGCGATCACAATTATATTCTTCAAGCCCTGCGCGGTGGTACAGGTCACTGTTGTTAGTCACTTGACAGTCGATGTATCATTCGCTGCCTTCAATACATGCTGGATCTACCTGCACTCCATCCAGTTCGGTCTATAAGCACAAAACAATGATGGATATCACAACAGCGTCACAGTAAGTCAAGTGATGCAGTTCATATTCATACAGCTGCTTATACAGACAAGACACAGACCAGCAGCTGGGACAGCACTCGATCGCTCACTCCGGACGAGGCATCCCCTCTCCTGGAGGCCAACGCGTCGATCTCGTCGAAGAACACGATCGCGGGACTCGCAGCTCTGGCGCGGCGGAACAGGGTCTGCACGGCCTTCTCGCTCTCCCCAAGCCACTTGCTGAGCAGCTCAGGACCCCTCACTGTGTGTGTTTGTTTGTCGGTGGGCATCACCATCACTATCTCTCGAGTGCAGCAATAACTGCGGAGTTGCGAGTCACCTGCCAGGAAGTTCATGGAGCTCTCCGTGGCCAGAGCCTTTGCCATCAGGGTCTTGGAGCATCCAGGCGGGCCATACAGGAGCACCCCCCTGGGAGCAGCGATCCCGAGAGCGGCGAATATGTGCGGCTTTGTGAGAGGCCACTCCACGACCTGTCCAGGACATTGCGCATCAGTAGCTCATATACATTAAGGCTAAGGTCATACTGCTGTACCTCTCTGAGGGACCGCTTGACCTCGTCCATGCCGCCTATGTCGGACCACCGCACCTTCGGCACCTCGATGGCCACTTCTCGCAAAGCACTTGGTTGTATTTTCTTCACTGCCAACATCAATGATCGCTCAGTTATGATTGGACCGCGATTGTGCGTGGACTGTAACTGAGCGGGGCTGACAGCTGCCTCCGTTAACGAAAGCGCCTGCATCAATACTTCCATCGGCTTGTCCTTTTCCGCACTCGAAGTCGCGACACCATCGAGAGCAGCACATCGGCTCTCTTTCCACGATAGGTGCGCAGCCTCCTTCACCACGCGGACTAAATCAGACGCCACCATGCCGTGCGCTTGCTGACTGAGTGCCCTCACAATAGCAGCAGTAGCGATATCGTCACAGGTAGAGTCATCAGTATCAGAGCGAGTCAGGTGTGTTCCGCTCAGCTGTAGTACGCGCTGTAGAATCTTCACCCTGTCCTCCACTGTGGGAGCACCGATCTCGATCTCGCGGTCCATGCGCCCGAACCTGCGGACCGCCGCATCTATGTCATCGACACGACTGGTGGTGCCGACGAAGAACACCGGCGCGATTGTACTCACGTAGGGAGACGATACTCCGTCCATGAGCGATAACAAGCACGCGACTATTCTCTTCTGCATATCCGATATGTGGGGGCTGTTCCTCGACAGACACAGCAGGTCCATGTCGTCCAGCACGATGCAGCTCGGAGCTAGGGACAGCGCCCTCTCGTAGGTCGCCCTCAGCTCTCTCTCCGCACCGCCGTCCGCACTGCTCAGCAGAACTCCATGCGACAGCTGCAGCCAGCGACAGTTCAGGGCAGACAGCGCAGTCCTAACCAGCAAGCTCTTCCCACCCCCCGGAGGACCTGTGACCAGTAGCCCGCGGGGAGGTCGACGCAGCCCACTGCCATTGGTCTCTCCTGTCCCCATGTCCCTGCCCAAACCCGCACTGATGGTTCGGATAGCTGTCCGGACCTGCTCATCGTACCCGGAGAACACCCGTCGGACTGCATCCAGGACGGAGTCTTCGGATGGGAGCAGTCGATCGCTGCCGCAGATCAGCGAGGGGTGCGATGCATCCTGGCCCTTGTCGGATGAGATCAACCGCACCGTCGAAGTGCTCCTCATCATGAAGAAGCGCCTCCCACTCTCTGTGTATTCCGATGGAGGGACAGCAGACTTGTCCACCGCGCTGCTCTCCAATTGCACTATCTGTGTGAAATGTTTAGCCGATGGTATGATCTCTCATGAGAGTGAGATGACATGAGGCGCACCTCGAGTTGGATGGACTTCGACCTACTCGTGACAGCTAACTGCACGCCCGCAGTCAGAGCGGTATTCGCCAACATGGAACTCAGCATGTGCTTCAGGGAATGCGACGACTCTAGCCCGCTGCTGCTGCTGTCTATGAGGTGGCCCCTGCTGTGTCTGGAGGACACTACAGCCGTCAATCCAGAGCAAGGCGTTACCTGAGCCCTTCAGCAGTGTAGCATAGAGGACGATTCAGGGCGAGAGCAGGAACTGTCAGGGAGGTTGCAATCATACCCAGAAGGAGGCGGCGACACTCTTATTCGGTATGTGTTGTTGTTGGACTTAGGCACATTAGGCATCCAAAGCTTATGCATGACCGCAGAACCCTTTTTGAGCTTGCTGTACATCCACGCCTTGCATAATATGGAGACGGACTGTTGCGACCCACTGGCAGGAGCTTGGAACTCTACGAGCACCAGGGAACCAATCTTGGCTTTCAGGGCTTGACAGTCGCTATGGTGAAGCAGCAGCTTGTCTTCGTTGCTCAGCTCCATATCCTTCTCCACCACCTTGTTCTGGAATGTAACAGACAAGCACAACATGATGATACTGGAAAGTTAACTTACGATTAAAAAGCATATACTGTACGTACAGTACACGTAACTTAACTTGCCGTGACCGACCGCTCTCAACATTGACCATGAACATCATGCCCTCGAGGGACTGCAAAGTCCCCTCCTATTCGGATGGATTCATGTCCATCAGCACGCATTGCAGGCTACAGCACATAGTGGCGGCCCATCTTGGAGCACGGACTGCACTAGTTGACTCCGATGGAAATACAGCTGCATGACAACCTTATACTGAAGCTCCAATATTCGAATCGACCATCCGGTGTCAGATGATA
>Ga0164294_10005363_pt1 | contig 11040 bp, 11 predicted proteins | sample GEODES005metaG_FD_111479 | JGI IMG/M metagenome (GOLD analysis project Ga0164294, IMG submission 111479) | Oligotrophic lake water microbial communities from Sparkling Lake, Wisconsin, USA - GEODES005 metaG | ecosystem: Environmental > Aquatic > Freshwater > Lake | place: USA: Sparkling Lake...
GCATTGGCAGACATATCCACTATTCAAGGATTTGAACTACATCCAAGGTTTGGATATAGAACTCGGATTTACCTACATATGTGGGTGGTGAGGGACTCGAACCCCCGACCCGGTGATTAAGAGTCGGTCTAAATAGGTTTTTAAGCGTACTTAGTCGTCTCTCTTAGCGTGAATTATACGCGTGACATAACTAGAAACGTAGAGGGGTGTTAGACAAGTGTTAGACAGTTTTATAAGTAACCCATTGTGCAGGCAGTAGTGAGAGCCAATACGGCAAAAATTGAAATCCCTGCTACCCACGAAAAGAGCTTTATAAAACTAATGGGTTCACCCTGTGTCCTAGTTACAAAATAGAGAAAGCCTGCAACAACGAGCAAAAACACCAATGAGCCAAAATTAGGGTGTGGTGCGCACATGGAGTCCATACATAAAGGTTAATCCGTACACCGTGCATACGTACACTACAAAACGGTAAATAAAAGTAGGGGAGACTATCTAAGCCCAACACCTCAAGCGCGCCGTTCTGCTAGGCATACGGACGAGTCACCCCTACCGGCTCTAATTATTGCGAGCGCGACGAGCTAGTTACATAACGGTACCCCTATCGTTTTTGCGCTCGCCTAAACACCCATGACTCTCCCTGACTCTTTTACCCTGAAAATGGACACAATGGGACGAACCGTCTAATTATGGTTTTAATCGGTTTCTTTCGGTACGTGCCGGGGAGAGGTAAAGTCAATGAAGAATTGAGGGGTAGACACACACCTAGAAAAAGAGTCTAGTTATGTCTCTACGTTTCACACTTAGGAAACAAACCTAAGAAAGTTTCTTATTCGGGTATCTTAAATAAGTTTTCGACGTCCCACCTTGCACGTAGCTCGTTTAATACTTCCGAGATTTCCGGCGAGGGACTTAACTTAAAATCGTTTTTCCCTAGCTGATTAGGGTGGCACTTATCGCACTCGTAAGTTAATTTACCGTCCTTACCGACAGACGCTTCCGGCCATAGGCGCGTTACTTCGTCACAGTAATCACCACCGCACCACTTAGGCATAGACGACGACTCACCTACCTTTTTAACGCCGAGTAACACGTCAAGGAAATGCGTTAAGAGTCCGCCCTTACTTCCGGCACCGTGCCAATTCTGCTTCGCTAAATAGTCTCCTATGGCCTTAAAAGGTGTTCCCTTACGTTCCAACTCATCAAGCTTTTTCTCGTAATTTATTCCGGGTTTAATGTAACTACGAAACTCTTTAGGCAAGTACTCAAGTAATTTATTAAAACGTATTTCGTCTATGGAGTACTTATCGTACTTAGAATTACTTAACGTACTTATGGGGACAAGCGAGCCTGACACTTTCGTATCGCTAGCTTTACTCTTTTTAATAACAGGCACGTCACTTTCTAATTGAGAGCCTGACTCTTTAATCTCTTTAATGTGTAAAGCAGGCTTGTCACTATCTGAAAGACGTCTAAGGTGATAGATAGGACGAAACTCGGCACGTTGGTTTCTATAGCCGGCTTTCGGTTGGTCAATTATTCCGCCACCCTTTAATTCTTTTAAGGCACGGTTTACACTCTGACGAGAAACTCCGGAAATTAGTATTAGCTCTTTTTCGCCGGGGTAGGCGGTACCGGTCTTTTCGTTATAGCGGTAGCAGATAGTCCGGTAGACGTTATAAGCAGTAGGAGAGTAAGACTTACCGTCCGGTCTTTTAGGTAGGCCGGATTTTAGGAAAGACTCATAAACGCGGTTACTCATAACGCACCGGTTGAGGGTGCGCGGTCATAAGGGACTAGGCGCTCGCGAGCGCGTCCATAAACGCGATTAAGTCTTGCTCTCGAACCCTGACAGACTTTCCAATGTGGACGACGTTTAAGCGTCCCTCGGGGTTAATCTCGATTACTCCGCTAGCTCGTCTCCGGTTTTTGATTTCACGGTAGAGAGCTGAGCGAGACATACCGGTACGGGCGCTAACTGCCGTCAATTTATGCAGGGTAGGCGGTAAAGCGGTTTCGGTCATAGGTGTATTTCTTTCGTGTCGGGTGGCCTCATTGTGTTCCACGTAGCACTAGTATACAGTTAAACCGCTAGGAAAGCCTAGCGGAATAGGTAGAAATGCCTAGCGAGTTAATAGGAGAGTTTCCGCGTGGATACACCCTCAATACCCGGTCTCTATACAGCTTTAATTTTTGCCGGAGACGCTGAAAGCACGTTATTCGAGGGACGTGTAATTCCTAAATGGTTTAGCGGTTTATTTTCTTTCGAGGATAAGCAAGTCATAGATAAGAAAACCGGAAAAAGTTATCCGAAAGATGAAAATAAGACGTGGGACGTAAAGTTTCGAGTAGCAATTAGCGAAAACGGAACGCCCTCACTTTATAGCGTAGAGGTTAATGGCAGTTTTAGAGCAGTAAAGCTAATGAAAGTTTCGCCCATTAAATACCCACCGGATTTATTTATACCTAAAGGCACCTTTAAGCCTAGCGAGCGCGACTTACCTAATTCCTTAAACCGTGAAAGCGTTGAGCGTTGGCAATTAAAACTCGTCGAGCAATACCGTTTCCAATTACTCGAGTTAGCTCTATGGCTCGCGATTAGTAGCGTAACTCCAATAACCGAGGGTAATAAAACCTATTGGAGTCTTACGGAAAAGAGTTTCGACGCTAACGAGATTAGAGAGATTTCTAAGTTAATCGGAAAACGTATTCGACAGAAAATTACACCGGATTTTCTTAAAGAGGTTGCAGAGATTTACACCGAGGCAGGATTACAGAAAGACGACCCGGTACAGGCTTTAATGCGTCGCTATAAATGCGCGCACCGTACAGCTTCGGAGTATGCAACTAAGGCCCGGGAAATCGGATTACTGCCACCGACAGAGCCGGGAAAAGTTACCGTTAATAAACCTAAAGCTAGAAAGGGGAGTAAATGACAAGTAAAACAAAACGTAAAACCGTTAAAGACGGAATAGCGTTTACGGGTAAGTCGTGGTCTTATGTATTACGGATACCCAATAACGAAACCGGGAAAACTAGCCCTAAATGGGTAGGCGGTTTTGACTCTGAGGAAAGCGCACTACTAGCTCGAGATGAGGCACGTGTAGCCCTTAGACGGCGCACCTATGTGCCACCTAGCGAGCGCACCGTAGGAGAGTTTCTCTTAACGTGGTTACACGACGTACATAAGCAACAATTAAAAGCGACCTCGTTTAGCTCTTACGAGAAAATCGTACGACTTCACTTAATCCCCGGATTAGGCAGTATTCGTCTAAGCGACCTAAAGCCGTCGGACATACAGCGTTTCTATTCTGAAACAGTAAGTAAGACAAAATCCAACGGTGAACAATTACAGCCCCGGACGGCTCAATTCGCCGGTGCAATTCTTAAAAAGGCTATTAAGTACGCCGTAGAGGTTGAGGGTGTCTTAATGGTTAATCCTGCTTCGCGTGTGCCGTTACCTAAAACTAATCCGGAGATACCGGCACCGTGGACGTTTAGCGAGTTAAACACTTTTCTAAATGTAGCTAGTGACCACCGGTTATTTTTCTTTTTCCGACTTAGTGCCTATACCGGCGCTCGCCGTGGAGAGTTACTAGCTCTACGGTGGACAGACTTCGACGGTAAAGCGATTACCATAAATAAAAATCGAGGGTTAGCCGGTAACGTCGTGGTGGAACAAAACACCACTAAAGGCGGTAAAGGTGGACAGAGACGCGTCGCACTCGACCCGGAGACGGTAGAGCTTTTTAGCGGACACCGTAAACGTCAATTAGAGGAACGTCTCTTAATGGGGTCGTCGTGGACAGAAACCGGTTATGTATTCGTACGCGAGGACGGTCTACCCATAGACACCGGAACACCTACTCACGTATTTCATAAGCTGACTAAGAAAGCCGGATTACGTTTAACTCGGTTACACGATTTACGACACTTACACGCCACCGAGCTATTACGTTTAGGAGAGCCGTTACACGTCGTAAGCGACAGACTCGGACATAAAGACCCAATGGTTACGGCAACTATCTACGCGCACGTCTCTAATGAGCAGGGAGAAAGCGCGTCGCTTACTTTCGCTAATGGGTCACGTAACGCTCTTTAATCGAGGGGTGTTAGACAAGTGTTAGACAAACTAAGAAAATAGAAACGACTAAGTACGTTTAGATTTAGATTTAAGGCTCGGGCCTGCACTTATAGTGTGGGTGGTGAGGGACTCGAACCCCCGACCCGGTGATTAAGAGTCACCTGCTCTACCAACTGAGCTAACCACCCGAGGCACACAGACGCCAGAAACGCTTGAATGCAGGGGGAAACCTATCAGGAACCTGCGCCTTGTCGCACATCCCCGACACCCGCATACTTAATTCATGAGTCTGTTGGAAATCAGGATCGCCCTAGTTCTGGGGCTTCTTGTGGCGGGAATAACTCCCATACAGGCTGAATCAGCTACCACCGCACTCTCTGTGATCGAACAACAGGTTACGAAAGGGCGTGCAGCCAAAACTGGATACACACGTGCCCAATTCGGACAGACATGGGCAGATGTAGATCGCAATGGTTGCGATACCCGTAACGATATTTTGAAGCGCGATTTAACCGGCGAAGTTTTTAGGGAAAAAACCCGTGATTGTGTTGTCGAATCCGGAACTTTGATCGATCCATTTTCGGGGGAGACCATCAACTTTGTTCGAGGAAATACCAGCAGTATGGAAGTTCAAATCGACCACGTAGTTGCGCTATCTAATGCCTGGCAAACAGGTGCCTTTAAATTGAGCATCAAAGATAGAACCGCATTTGCAAATGATCCGATGAATCTGTTGGCGGTTAAGGGAAGATTGAATTCACAAAAAGGTGATGGAGATGCGGCAACCTGGTTGCCACCATTAAAGAGTTTTCGGTGTGATTACGTATCTCAGCAGATTGCGGTGAAACTTAAATACAAGTTGTGGTTTACCGCGCCAGAGAAAGAAGCGATGATTCGAATTCTGAAAAGCTGTCCGGAAAAGGTTTTACCTAAAGGTTAGTGCCCATCCTTGAAACGCTGGTATGAAGCGTTGATTTCGATTTCTGCTTCATCATGTCCAACCCATTCGCCACCTTGCACAGACTTACCTGGCTCTAGTGTTTTGTAAACTTCAAAGAAGTGCTTGATTTCTGACAATTCATAAGCTGGTACATCATTTAAATCCTGCAGATATGACTTGCGAACATCACCTGCTGCAACACAGAGCAGTTTGTCATCTCCGCCAGCCTCATCAGTCATATTAAGCATGCCGATTACACGACAAGAAACAACGCAACCAGGGAAAGTCGGCTCATCCAACATGATCAGCGCATCTAGTGGATCGCCATCTTGGGAGAGTGTGTTCTTAACAAAGCCATAGTCATAGGGATAACGAGTTGAAGTAAAGAGCATGCGATCTAGGCGCACCTCACCGGTGATGTGGTCGATCTCGTACTTGTTACGTGATCCCGCTGGGATTTCAACAACGACGTCGAAAATCATTTCAGTCCGGCTCTCTACTTATTGGTGCAAAGGTTTTCCTACTTTAAAACTTGGGGTGAACGACGGGGCTCGAACCCGCGACATCCCGGACCACAACCGGGTGCTCTACCAGCTGAGCTACGTCCACCATGAGTTGCTAAGTCTACCCGTTGTTAAGCGGTGGTTGGCCCCTCATTTTGTGCTGAGATAAAGACTGCTTGGCGGTAATAAGCCAACTCTGCGATTGAATCTTGGATGTCACCAAGGGCGCGGTGGTTACCGGTCTTTGCAGGAGCGGCAAAGTAAGCCTTTGGAAACCATCTGCGGGTTAATTCTTTAATCGATGAAACATCAACGGTTCGGTAATGAAGGTAATCATTGAGCAATGGCATATCGCGTGCAATGAAAGAACGATCTACACTGACCGAATTTCCTGCCAGAGGTGATTTTCCTGGTTGTGTGGATGCACTTTCTAAATATGCAATGACCTTGGCTTCAGCCTCGGCAACCGAGATGCCATTTGGAATTTCAGTAATCAGACCAGAAGTTGTGTGCATCTGTGTGACAAATTCATTCATCCCAGCAAGCTGTTCTGGGGTGGCCTGGATGACAACATCGACTCCATCACCAATGACATTTAATTCAGAATCAGTCACAAGGACAGCGATTTCGACCAGTGCATCTTTTTCAAGGGAAAGACCCGTCATTTCGCAGTCGATCCAGATCAGGTTGGCTTGTTCATTGGGCATAGGGGCAACCTTAAGGGGATAGGGGTGATTTCACCTTTTGTTAACCTTCTAGACACCTTCGGTCTATGTAAAAAATCCCCAATGTGTACAAGATTCAGGCCATGACTTTGATCGATAAGCCCTCTGCGGCCATCCCGGCGCCTCGTGAAATCACGACCAAGCCGCGCATATCGGACAAAATTTTCCGCGGAGTTGTAACAGCTGGTGGATTATTTTCCTTGGTAGTTCTAGGCCTGATCCTTATCTATCTTACTTATCAGGGTTATGACGTTTTAAAGTCCCAAGGGTTTAACTTCATCACCGGAAGTGCTTGGGAAGTCGTAACAGATGATTCAGGCAACATTGATTACGAGGCAACCGATTTTGGTCTTGCAGCGATGCTTATCGGAACAATTCTTTGCGCGCTCATTGCTGTGATTATTGCTGTTCCTATTTCGGTATTGGGCGCTTTGTATTTAACGTTTTACGCACCGACAGCTATTCGTAAGTTTATGGTTTCAATCATCGATCTGATGGCAGCTTTCCCTTCAGTGCTCTTTGGTATTTGGGGCTTCTTTGTATTGATGCCAAGTGCCGAATATTGGGCGAAGCTTTTGAACAAGTACTTAGGCTTCTTACCATTTTTTGAAATGCAAGTTCCAGTTTTCACTCGCTCACCATTTGTCGCGGGTGTCGTTCTTGCCATCATGATCATTCCAATCGTGACATCTATTTCACGCGAAATCTTTGGACAAACTCCACTTGATCGAATTCAAGCTGCTTACGCTTTAGGTGCAACACGTTGGGCCATGATCAAGGCAGTTGTTATCCCTTACGGCCGAAGCGGTGTAGTAGGTGGAGCAATGCTTGGCCTGGGTCGTGCGATGGGTGAAACCGTTGCGGTGTACACAGTTCTAAATATTGTTTACCAGATCAACTGGCAAGTGCTTCTTGGTGCTGGTGGAAACGTTGCATCCATGATTCTCCTAAAGTTCGGAGAAGCTGGAGAAGGTGAAATCAAAGCACTTATGGCTGCAGGTCTAGTTCTGTTTATTTTGACTTTAGTAGTTAACTCAATTGCAGATTTGATCGTAAAGAGCACGGGAGCAAAGGGCCGATGAGTACTACTGTTGCAATTCCAAAGCCAGGTAAGCCTTGGACGGCCACACCTAAGCAACGATTGATTACTGCTGGCATCTACTTATCCGCAGCCTTAGTTTCTTACATCCTTGTTGCAATTACGCCCATGAAGGGCAAGTTGGCTTACTTCACCTTGTTCTTCTTCGCCTCAATCATTATTGACTTCGCTGCCAGCTACATGCAACGCGGAATGGCAAGTGCTAAAGATGCAATTGCTCGCGGTTTTGTAACGGTTGGAATTACCTTCGCAGTTTTGCCGATCTTTAGTATCTTGTTTGAAGTTGTTAAGCGCGGATACAAAGGTTTGGGTTTTGGTTTATTCACCAACGATATGAGCGCTGCAAGTGTTAACGATCCGCTTGGATCAGGTGGCTTACTTCATGCAATCCTTGGAACCTTCCTTATGGTTGCCATTGCATTGGTAGTTGCAATGCCAATTGGAATTTTGACTGCAATTTACTTAACTGAAATTAAAGGAAAGTTTGCAGTACCAATTAAGTTCTTGGTTCAAGCAATGTCTGGTGTTCCTTCAATTGTTGCAGGCTTGTTTATTCTTTCAGCCTATGTCTATCCAATAACTGGTTCACTTTCCGGTTTTGCTGGATCACTGGCTTTAATGATTTTGATGATCCCAACAATCGCCAGAACATCTGAAGAAGTTTTGCTGTTGATCCCTAGTGACCTGCGCGAAGCTGGCGTTGCCTTAGGTGGTACTCAGTGGCGCACAGTTGCGCTAGTTGTAGTACCTGCGGCAAAGAGCGGATTGGTTACCGCATTAATTCTTGGTATCGCCCGCGTTGCTGGTGAAACTGCTCCTCTGGTACTTCTAACAGGCGGTGGAGAATCCGTTAACTTCAATGCATTTGACGGCCCAATGGGATCACTTCCGATCTATATCTGGAAATGTTTTGGACAAGGAACAGAAGAGTCAATCGCACGTGCATGGTCAGGAATTCTTGTGCTCCTTGTAATTGTTCTCGCCTTATTTACACTGGCACGCTTTTTGAGTGAGAGGAAAGAAACACGGTGACAACTAACGAAAACGAGGACAAGATGGATAAGACAACGACCAAGCCTTCTTCACTAAGTGATGTTGCAGCGGCCAAGCAAAAGAAGGTACCTGGCGAAGGTTCACTAGGCGTCGGTCTTGAAGCTCGTGGTGTCCACGCCTGGTTTAGCGGTAAGCATGTGTTGGATGGCATCTCGCTAGATTTTTGGTCAGGAACTGTCACTGCGCTAATCGGTCCTTCAGGTTGCGGCAAGTCAACCTTTATTCGCACACTCAACCGTATGCACGAGTTCATTCCAGGTGCACAAATGGCTGGCGAGGTTTTGCTTGATGGCAAAGATATTTACGAATCAGGTACAGATGTAACAAAGATCCGCCTAAAGGTCGGAATGGTTTTCCAAAAGCCAAACCCATTCCCTTCAATGACAATTGCGGAAAACGTTTTGTCTGGCCTCAAGCTAGCTGAACTCAAGTCATCCAACAAAGATGAACTACTAGAAGATTGCTTAGAGCGCGCTGGTTTGTGGTCTGAAGTTAAAGATCGCCTAAACGCTCATGGTGGATCGCTTTCAGGTGGACAGCAACAGCGTCTATGTATCGCTAGATCACTTGCGGTAAAGCCTCAGGTCTTGTTGATGGACGAACCATGTTCAGCCCTTGACCCAGGTTCAACTCTTCGAATTGAAGAAACCATCTCACAACTTTCTTCTTCTATGACGATCATTATCGTGACCCACAATATGCAGCAAGCAGCTCGTGTATCGGATTACACAGCCTTCTTCCTGTCAGATGGTGGTCCGGGTTCAATGATTGAAGTTGGCCCAACTTCTGAAATATTCTCTCGTCCGCGAGATCAACGCACTGAAAACTATGTAACAGGTCGTTTCGGCTAAATCTCTTTACCCTCTGTTCACTTAGTTTTTACCCTGTGTTTGTCACCTATCAGTCTCGAATTAAGCCTGCATCCATAGGTTTGGCTCTGTATTCGTTCCACATCTACACCAACCACTTATAAGGGGAAATAATCGTATGAAGATCACAAAGTCATTAAAGATTGCAGCTGCTGCTCTAGCTCTGTCATTCTTTGCAGTTGCGCCAGCATCTGCTGTTGGACTAACCGGCGCAGGCGCAACATTCCCTGCTCCATTGTTTGATAACTGCAAGGCAGGATTTGCTGCAGACACAGGACACACATTCACCTACGGTCTTGGTGGTTCAGGAACTGGTCGCGGAAACTCTGACAAGGGCGTTGGCGATATCAACTTCACTGACACAGCACACAAGGCAGCAACACGTGGTGCGAACGTAATTCACGTACCAGTTGTTGCAGCACCAATCGCTGTTTTGTACAACCTACCAAACAAGTCAAAGACACTTAATCTTTCACCAAACACAATCGCAGGAATCTTTGCAGGAACAATTACAAAGTGGAACGATCCAGCAATCGTTGCTGATAACAACCGCTCAATTAAGACAATTGTTTACCGCAAGAACGCTGACGGAACAGTAAAGCGCGATGCAAAGGGCAACCCAGTTGTTCTACGTACCGACAACCGTACTGCTTACTACACACTTCCAAACCAGACAATCAAGGTTGTTTACCGTTCAGATGCTTCAGGTACACAGGGTAACTTCACTGCATACCTAAACGGTGTTGCACCATCTATCTGGACGAAGGCTGGAAACAACGCTTTCTCATCAACATTCCCAGGAAACCTAAACGCTCCTGAAAACCTAGGTCGCATCACAGGTGCATCAGGTTCATCAGGTGTAGCAGTTCAAGCAGGCAAGACTCCTTACTCAATCACTTTTGCTGAAGCAAGCTATGCAAAGGCACAGAAGCTAGGTCTTGCAAACATTCAAAACGCTGCAGGTAACTTCCAAGCTCCAGATGCTGCTGGAACTTCAGCATTCCTAGCTGGTGGAAAAGTTGATGCAAACGGATTTATTGACTTCGACTACAAGACAACAGCACCTGGTGCTTACCCACTAGGAATCGTTTCTTACGCACTTGTTGATACCAAGAACCCAAATGCAACAGCAGTCAAGCAGTTCCTTAACTACCTACTAAGCGCTAAGTGTGTAAGTACTACACCTGACTTCGCACTTATCGGTGGAGAATTGCTAGCAATCAACAACCGCCAGATCGCAAAGATCACAGGCTAATAGCTTAAAAATCGAGGGTGGAAAACGGCCGGGTATATCCCGGCCGTTTTTCTTTTCCCATCTATTTAGAGACTGATGTAAAGATCGCAAAAAGCCACTGCGCGCCTGGCAGGAATCGAACCTGCGACAACCCGCTTAGAAGGCGGGTGCTCTATCCGACTGAGCTACAGGCGCCTGTAGGAGGGTCGTAATGCATAGTCTACCCGTGACTACCACTAAGGTTTCATTCCATGGCTGAGTTCATTTACACGATGAAGAAGGCGCGTAAAGCGCACGGTGACAAGGTCATCCTTGATGACGTCACGATTATGTTTTATCCAGGGGCAAAGATCGGCGTTGTCGGTCCCAACGGTGCGGGTAAGTCCACCGTCTTGCAGATCATGGCCGGATTACAGCAACCATCAAATGGTGAGGCATACCTAACTCCTGGTTACACAGTTGGAATTTTGCTGCAGGAACCAGTTCTGGATGAAACCAAGAATGTAATCGATAACGTTAAAGAGGGTGTGGCA
>Ga0164294_10005364_pt1 | contig 11039 bp, 10 predicted proteins | sample GEODES005metaG_FD_111479 | JGI IMG/M metagenome (GOLD analysis project Ga0164294, IMG submission 111479) | Oligotrophic lake water microbial communities from Sparkling Lake, Wisconsin, USA - GEODES005 metaG | ecosystem: Environmental > Aquatic > Freshwater > Lake | place: USA: Sparkling Lake...
CAGAACAACATCGCCGACTTCCTGAAGCAGCTGGAGACGGCAGACCTCACCAAGCCGATGTTCCCGGCGCAAAAGCAGGTCCAGACAGGCGGAGCTGCCCAGTGAGGGGCCGGATCACGATGATGGTCGGCGCCACGCTCGCGCTGGCGTCCTGCGCACCCAGCCTGTCGTCGAACCGCTATACCGCCGGCCAGGTCGGATCGGTCAATCGCGCGGTACGAGGCCAAATCATCGCGGTCCGTGCCGTCACTGTCGACAGATCGACCGGGGTCGGTGGTGCCGCCGGAGCGGGTGTTGGCGCAGTGGCCGGTGCCTCGCTTGGGTCGAACACCGATGGTTCGATTGCCGGGGCGATTGTGGGAGCGGTCGTCGGCGGGATCGCAGGCGCGGCGCTCGAACGCGAAGGCTCCAAAGCCCCTGCGCACGAATATGTGATCCGCACCGAGAACGGCGCGCTGCTGACCCTGGTGCAGGGGGAGCCCGCCATCGACAACGGCGCGAAGGTCATCGTGCTCTACGGATCGCCGTCCCGCATCATCGTGGACACCAGCTTATGAGCGCCGTGAAGATCGACGACGACTTCGTGCGTTTCGGCTCAAAGAGCTACGCCGTCTCCAAGATCAACAGCATCGAGGTCCGCGAGCACCGTCCTTACGACGTGACGCCATCCTTCTTCCTGGCCGCCATCACCATCTTCTTCGGCATTCTGGCTTTAGCAGGCCTTGCGTCTGGCGGCTCCGGTCTCGCCTTCCTCGGATGTCTGATCGCCGGCGTCGCTACGGTGATCTTATGGCTGCGCGCGCAATATCGCGAGTTTCAGCTGTTCCTGATGACGTCGTCCTCCGAGGTGCAGGCCTTCGTCTCGCAAAGCGAGGAGGAGGTCCTGGCGCTTCAGGACGAGATCGAGGCAGCGATCGTTAGAAACGCTCGGGGTTCTCGCTAGAGCACCCAGGACAGCCATGGATCATCCGATGGTGGTGACCATGGATCGTAAGACAGATCGGTTGGCGAGACGCCGTCCGTGAAGATGCCGTGGATGTCGCCGGTGATGAGCGTCGAGCCATCGTCCTCGAACGTGAAGCCGATCGGCCCGCTGATCGTGTCGGGGCTAAAAATCTCCCGGCGCTGAACCCAGTTCATGAGCTGGCTGAGCGCATCGCACTGATCGTCGTAGCGTGCGTTGGGGAAGCCGAGCAGCTCCGCCTTGAACTCGGTCAGCCAGCCTGCATCCTGCGGAAGCAATAACCGCCCCGCCTCGATCTGCGCGGCAGCTCCGAGCATCCGGGATTCCTTGTCGGTATCGGCGGTGCGGCCGAGCGGCGCGGGCACGCCGCTCGGCGTCTCACTGCGCAGCGTCTGGAGTAGCTGCGACCCCGAGGCGTGATCCTCGATCAGCAAGGTGGTTGGATGCCATTCGCGAGCGAGCCGGATGCAGTGACGCTTAAGCTCGGGAAATTGCAGCCGAGCCCGGTAGACGTCGAGTACGCGGATCTCGCGCCGTGTGACGATCGCGGTCACGCAGACCGAGAAGTCATTGTGCGCACCATCCTTTGTCGCGGTGTCCCACGACTGCACGATGAAGCCCGGCGAGGCGTATGGATCGAAATCCTCGGCATAATATTTGAGCCAGGCCGCCTGCACGGTGTTACCGAGTGCGGGCAGCGGGTCCTGCAGATATTGTGCGACGAAGGCTGCTGAGCCCATCGACGCACGCAGTTCCTGCAACACGTGCAGCGGCTCGCGCGCCGGATGGAGCACGTCACCACGACGGCGATAGTGGCACTTGCCGTAGGCGAGCGGGATGATCTCGTCGTCGGGCGCGATCGCGGGCAGGTTCAGACGATCCCAGCCACCCGCTTCGAGCAGCATGCCGGGCAGATCATGCTCGTGAAGACGCTGCATGACGACGAGGATGGCACCGGATGCCTTGTCGTTGAGACGCGACGACAGGGTGGATTTATACCATTCGTTGACCGCCTCGCGCAAAACCTCGGAATTGGCCTCATCTGGCTTGATCGGGTCGTCGATGATGATCGTGTCGCCACCACGCCCGGTGAGCGTTCCGGTGATCGAGGTCGCGAGACGACCACCGCCCTGCGTCGTTTCGAAGTCGTGCGCCGCCGATCGCTTGGCGGAGATGATCGTGCCGGGGAACAGCGCGCGGTACCAGCCGGACTGCATGATCGCGAGGCACTCGCGCCCGAACTTGGTCGACAGCTCATTCGAATAGCTGACGCAGACGAAGTTACGCCGGGGGTCGTGCCCCAGCATCCACGCGACCCAGGCCACCGAGATCATCAGCGATTTGAGGTTGCGCGGCGGCAGGTTGATGAGGCTGCGGCGCGATGCGCCGCTCGCGACCTGATCGAGCACATGCGCCATCGCCCCAAGGTGCCAGTTCCAAGCGAGCTGGTCGCCCCCGCGGATCGTCGAGAAGGCTTTGCGCAGGAACGTCGGGAAATCCCGACGCATCATGGTCTGCAGGAAGAGACGCGGATTATCGGGGCGCCGTGTCATTGCTCGACCTCCGATGCGTTCTCGTCATGGGAGTCGAGCAGTGCTGCGATCGCGTCCGCCTCTTCCGTGCCCTCCGACCCGCCGAGGAGAAGCTGCTCGAGCAGCATCTGATCCGCGAGCGAGAGCGTCTCCTTCGCCGTGCCACGATCCTCGATGCCGAGCACCTGGAGGATCATCGGCATCAACAGTTGGGTGGCTTTGAGATCGCCAGATGCGGCGCGGATCGCGAGTGTACGCACCATCAGCCGCTGGCGCGAGGCCGTCACCGGCTGCTTGTTGATCTGGATCGTGTGCTTGGCGTCGAGCTCGGCGGCCAGATCGGTCTTGAGACCGCGCGAGCCCTTGCTCCGACCGTTGGGATTCCCAGACTTGCCCGGCTGGAACTGGGAGTGCTTCGGCGGCTTGCGGTAGCCGACTTCATAATCGTCAGCCATCGATCGCCTCCTCGTCTGCACGATCGGCGGCGACCTGCTCGAAGGTGCGACCATCGGCGTGGACGATGCCGAGACCGGTACCGTCGGCGAGACGACGGAGCGCGGTGTCGACGAAGATCGGGTCGAGCTCGATCGAGGCTCCGCGGCGAGCGGTCTTGTGCGCGGCCAGGATCGTCGTGCCGGACCCGCAAAACGGGTCAAGGATCAGATCGCCGCGGTTGGAGCAATCTAGGATCGCATCCACGACCATTGCAGTCGATTTGATCGTGGGATGGTCCGCGAGATCGCGCTTGCGGCCCTTATGGAAGCCCGTCGCGCCGGCATATTCCCAGACGTTCGTCCGCGAGCGCCCGGTATCGCCCAGCCCGAAATTGTTGACGTGCTTGGCCTTGCCCGACTTAAAGATGAAGATCAGCTCGTGGCTCGATCGGTAAAACGAGCCCATGCCCGGCTGCTTCACCCAGACTGCGACATTCTTGAGTTCGGAATAAACGCCGTTTCCGGCGTCGAGCATCTCCCCCACGTGGCGCCAGTCCATGCACTGATAATGGATCGAGCCGTCGGCCGAGAAGCGAACGCAATTGCGAAACACCGCGCGCAGGAAGGCAATCAACTCGGGCGAAGTCTGCTCGCCCGACATCATCAAAAACTCGCGATGCTGGGCCTTGCCGAGGCCGGAAACGTGGCCGGCGATGGGCACGCCGTAGGGTGCGTCCGCAAAGATCATCGCTGCGACATCGCCCTGCAGCAGAGCCTCGTAGCTTTCGGCGAGCCGACTGTCGCCGCAGTACAGACGGTGCGGACCGATCAGCCACAGGTCGCCCAAGCAGGTGATGGGCTTGGCGTGGGGATCGGGGAGTTCGACGCGCTCCTCTTCGTCGGCCTTCGCCTCCGGCAGCGAAAAGTCGAGATGGGCCGTGGTAAAGCCTGTGGGCTCGAGCGCGTAGCCGCTTTCGAACAGTGCGTTCAGCTCCTTGGTGAGCTGATCCTGATCCCAGCCGCTAAGCTCCGCGATGCGGTTCTCGGCCAGCGCGAAAGCGCGGTAATCCTCGTCGGTCATGAACTCGACGCGGATGACGGGCACTTCCTCGATACCGCCCTCCAGGCAGGCATAATAACGACCGTTGCCGGCGAGGATTAGGCCGCTGCGATCCACGATCATCGGCACGACGAACCCAAACCGGCTCACGCTCGACAGGATCGCGCGAAGGCTCTTCTTCGAATGCTTGCGGGCGTTGTTCGGATCGGGTGTGAGATTCTTGATCCGCACCATTTCGATGTGCGGGTGGTTCGCTAACGGGATAGTCATTGTGGGCTCCTTCAAACCGGAGCCGACCCCAATAAGCACGTTTCAGCCGAACCAAACCACAATAAGTATGCGGCTGCGAAGAGCCTTCAGCCGGACTTCAAAACGGCGTGATCGTCACGCCATATCCGGGCATGAACATCTCAAAGCGCATCGATCTTCCGGCATACTTCTTGCGCACCTTGAGGATCGCATCGACGATTGCGGTTACCGTGATGGCGGGGTCGATTTGCCGAATGAGGCTAATCGCCAACTGTCCCATCGCATTGGCTGCTTGCGGTGCGTATTGATGATCCTTCTTCTTGGTCACGAGCACGGGCACGCCGGTACTCTCCTGAATGAGCGCGACCACTGCTCCGAGGTGAAGCTTCAAAACCCTGTCCTTGGGACGATGGTTTCGGGCTCTAAGACGACGAACGGCCTCGCGCTTTCCCGCTGCAAAGTCTTCCGGATGCGGCGGACCGTTGATGCCTCGATCCCTGGCGTGCTCGCCGGCCCAATGCGTGATCACCAGTCTAAGCTCGATGTGTCTGGGCATCGGCTGCGAAAAATCGCCGCGCTTTACTTGATCTCTCAGGGCCGCAAGCTGCTCGTTAAAAGCGTTGGGTATACCGAGGCTCAATCTCCAGAGTTCGTAGCTTCGCTTGATGTAAGCGACCTTCTTCCTAAGCTCCGCGGTGATCTCTGCAACGCGATGCGGATCAGTGACGACGTTTCGTCCGCCGGCCACTTCGATCGGGACATTCTTGAGCGGCACCATCGTAAGTCTCCGGCTCGCATTATGTCATGTTAAGCTCGCTGCGGGCTGAACAATTTATCTTAAAGCGCGGACGAAACTCCCTGCACTGGCTTCGTAGGGAATCGCCTATGGACCCGCTGAGGAAAAAGCTCCTCTATCGTTCGCCCTCAGCCAGGCGATCGCCGAATTCCCTGTAGAATCCCTGGTGAGCAGGGAACGATCGGCGCAAAATCGCGAGTGGGTACTGTGGCCCTGAGCGACAGAGAAACGGCGGCAAATGCGCGAGTTCTCTCTAGGCGAGAGTTTTCTCGCAGTACCCAGTCGGGTAGAAAATCGCCGGCAATGCGGGAATTTTAGCTTGGACGCTCGGCGCCTATGCGGCGGTGGCAGATTGACTGGCTGCTCGCTCAGACGTTCGAAGCACCGGGAAACAACCCCAATTTTCCGCCACTTTCGATTTCTCTCAGTACCCCATTCCGAATTTTCTCAGAAAATTGGGTACTAGAGACGAAAAGTTCGCACTGTCACGACTGCATCGCTCGCAACTTTTATTGTGCTATATCAAGGACTTGCTGGCTGGGGCGGGAGGATTCGAACCTCCGAATGACGGTACCAAAAACCGTTGCCTTACCACTTGGCGACGCCCCAACAGCCGGCGCGCTTATAGTGCGGCACGGCGATGTGGGAAGGGGTTAGAGCAGCCTCAGAAAAGCCGCTCGGTCCAGCCGTGCGGATCGGGGGCTTCGCCGCGCTGGATCGAGACCAGCTTCGACTTCAGCCGCTCGGAGAGAACGCCCGGGCCGCCGTTGCCGATCGTGAAATCGTGGGTGCGGCTGCGGACGCGGCCGATCGGGGTGATCACCGCGGCGGTACCGCAGGCGAAGCTTTCGCGCAGGCGGCCTGCCTTGGCATCGGCCTCCCACTGGTCGATCGCATAGGGCTCCTCGCGCACCGTCACGCCCTCGTCGCGCGCCAGAGTCAGCAGCGAATCGCGGGTGATGCCAGGCAGGATCGTGCCGGTCAGCGGCGGCGTCTGGATCGATCCGTCCTCGAACACGAAGAAGACGTTCATGCCGCCCAGTTCGTCGATCCAGCGACGCTCGACCGCATCGAGGAAGACGACTTGGTCGCAGCCTTCGGCGATCGCCTGCTGCTGCGCCGAGAGGCTGGAGGCATAATTGCCGCCGCACTTGGCAGCGCCCGTGCCGCCCGGCGCGGCGCGGGTGTAATCCTCCGACACCCAGAGCGTCACGCTCGGCGCGCCGCCCTTGAAGTAAGCGCCGACCGACGAGGCGATCACCATGTAGAGATATTCGGACGAGGGCTTCACGCCGAGGAACACCTCGCTCGCGATCATGAACGGGCGCAGGTAGAGCGCGCCGCCCTCGGCCTCCGGAATCCAGTCGCGATCGGCCTTCACCAGCTGGCGGATCGATTCGAGGAACAGGTCCTCGGGCAATTGCGCCATCGCCAGCCGCTCGGCCGATTCGGCGAAGCGCTTCGCATTGGCATCGGCGCGGAACAGGCCGGCGCCGCCATCGGGCAGGCGATAGGCCTTCAGCCCCTCGAAAATCTCCTGCGCATAATGCAGCACGGCGGTCGCCGGATCGAGCACCAGCGGCGCGCGCGCGCTCACCTTCGCATCGTGCCAGCCTTTGTCCTCGGAATAGCGGATCGTCACCATATGATCGGTGAAGACGCGCCCGAAGCCCGGGTTCACCAGCAGGTCCGCACGCTCGTTGGCAGTGACCGGGGTGGCGTTGGGTTCGAAGGCGAAGGTCAGGTCGGACACGGGCCGGGCTCTCTCACTCTTGTTGAATCCGAACCTCTCGGGCCGGTTGCCCGCGCGTAGGACGCATGGCAAGAAGGGTCAATATGGCTGTCCCTCCTGCTTCCCCGCTTTTCCTTCGCGAAACCGAAATCCGCCGCGGCGCCGAGCTGCTCTACTTCGGTTATAGCCACCTCTATCGCGGCACCGATCGCAAGCTCGCCGATAGTGGCCTCGGCCGCGCCCACCACCGCGCGCTCTATTTCGTCGCGCGCAGCCCGAATCTGACCGTCGGTTCGCTGCTCCGCCTGCTCGGCATCACCAAGCAATCGCTGGGCCGCGTGCTGACCGATCTCACCGACAGCGGCCTGATGGAGAGCCGCCCGGGCGAGGAGGATCGCCGCCAGCGCCTGCTGCGGTTGACCGAGGCGGGCTCCGCGCTCGAATCCGAATTGTTCGAGGCGCTGCGCGAGCGGCTCGGCGCGGCTTATGCCCAGGCGGGGCAGGATGCGGTCACCGGCTTCTGGCGCGTGCTGGAGCAGCTGATCCCGATCACCGAGCGCGCCCATGTCGCGGAGCTGGAGCGCAGCAGCGGCTAAGCTGCGGCCCACCGCAATTCCCTGTCCCCGTTCAGCAAGCAGAAAGGCAATTTGCCCTTGACGACTACATCCGTAGTCATTTACTGACTACGCCCGTAGTCGGAGACTCGGACGATGATGATCGGTGAAGGCGAACTGGCGGTGATGGAGGTGCTCTGGCAGCAGAGCCCCTTGACCGCGCAGGACGTGGCGGAGCGGGTCGATCCGTCGCGCGACTGGAGCGCGAATACGGTGAAGACGATGCTCAGCCGCCTCGTCGCCAAGGGCGTGCTCGCGACGCAGGAAGATGGCCGCCGCTATCTCTATCGCCCGCTTCTCAGCCGCGCCGATTATGCCGGACGCGAGACCCGCCGCTTCGCCGATCGCCTGTTCGGCGGTCGCGCCGCACCGCTGATCGCGCACCTCGCCGAGGGCGAGGGACTGACCCCTGAAGACATCGCCGAACTGGAAGCCCTGCTGAAGGAGATGAAGCCGTGACCCAGTGGCTCTCCCCCGCCTGGACCGTCGAGACGCTGATCGCGACGGCGTTGCTGATGACGCTGGTGCTGGCGGTTCGTGGGCCGGTGCAGCGCCATTTCGGCCCGCGCATCGCTTATGCGCTCTGGCTGCTGCCGGCGCTCCGCATGATCCTGCCGCCGCTTCCGGGCTGGCGGGTGATGGCGGTGCCGGTGATCGCGCTGACGCCCCAGCACGCCACGGTCGGCCTCGTCGATCCGGTCAGCGCCGCTAAGCTCATCGCCGAGACGCCGAAGGACCAGATCCTCACCACGGCACCGATGCCGATCGAGGCGGCACCGCGCCTGATCGAACCCGCCCCGCTCGAAGGCTGGGGACATCATCCCGTCCCCGTTCCCGCCTCCAGCGCGCTGGACACGCTCGGCTCGGTCAATTGGGCCGCGATCGTCGTGGCGTTGTGGCTCTCCGGCGCGGTCGTCTTCTTCGCCTGGCAGATGCTGCGCTACCATCGCTTCCTGCGCAAAGCGCTCAAGGACGCGAGCCTGCTCAGCCGCGAATGCGACATCGACGTGCTGGTCAGCGCGCATGTCTCCGGACCCGTCGCCGCAGGCATCCTGCGCCGCCGCATCCTGCTGCCGAGCGACATGCTCACCCGCTATTCGTCGGCCGAACGCCGCCTCGCGCTGAAGCATGAGGCCGCGCATCACGACCGGCTCGACATTCTCGCCAATCTCGTCGCGCTGACGATCGTCGCGCTGCACTGGTGGAATCCGCTCGCCTACAAGGCCTATCGCGCCTTCCGCGCCGATCAGGAACTGGCGTGCGATGCCACCGTGCTCGCCGATGCCGCAGCGGGCGACCGTCTCACTTATGGTCAGGCCGTGCTCAAATCAGCCTCGGGGCGGATGCCCGTGATGGCCTGTGCGCTCAGCCACAAGGACCAGCTCAAGCAAAGGATAACGATGATGGCAAAGGGACCCCAGGGCGCATGGCGGCTGGTCTGCGGATCGATGCTCGCGGTGGCGGCGGTCGGCGGCGGGCTGCTGATCACGGCATCGGGCCAGGCGCGGGATGCGGATCCCGTCGCAGCGCCGACGACGCCCGAAGCGCCGACCACACCCACGACCCCGACCACTCCGGTGACTCCGACCACCCCAACGACGCCCGTCACGCCGACGACGCCCCGGCACTATGCGGTCATCGTCCACAACGGCCATAGCCGCATCGTTTCGGCCAACGATCCCGAGGCGCGGGCAGCCCGCCGCGTCGCACACGATGCAGAGCGTCAGGCGCGCGATGCCGAGCGCGAGGCGCGCCTCGCCGGTGACCGCGCCGCCGAAGCCGGCCGCCGTGCCGCCGAGGCAGGGATGCGCGCTGCCATGGCCAGCCAGCGGGCCGCCATGGACGGCCAGCGCGCCGCGATGCGCGTCCAGATGGCGCATATGGCGGTGCCGCCCATGCCACCGGTGCCGCCGGTCCCCGATGTGTCGGCGATGGTCCACGCGTCGCTCGATCGCAGCCGCGCCGAAATGGCCGCACGGTGCGCGGCGCAGGGCGTCAAGATGCCCGCCGGAGCCGATTTCGGTGCGCTCGCGACCTGCGGCATGCATCTTCAGGAGACGATCCGCGTCGCCCTGCGCAGCGCGCGCACCGCGATCGAGCGCGACCGTAACCTGACCCCCGACCAGCGCGCCCACGCCCTCGCGGGGCTGGACAGCGCGATCAGCGAGATCGATCGCGAACCGCGCCACGACTGAGCCGATGTAGGAGGCTCGCGGGCACGCCGAGCCTCCCTTTCGCCCCCGCGCAAAGCGAAGGTGGTTGATCCCGCCGCACCCGGGGGCGATGAGGGGGGATGATCTCCTCCGCGTCGATCATCACCACGCTGCGCCGTCAGCTCCGCGCGAGCGAGGCGGCGCTGATCGTGCTCGCGCTGCTGCTCGGTTGCGCGGCCGGGCTGATGACGCTGACGCAAGAAGCCATCGCCCATTTCATGCAATCGACCTTCTACGGCATCGACGTCGACGATCGCCTGAGCGCCGAAGGATCGATCGAGCCGTGGCGGCTGATCGCATTGCCCATTGGGGGTGCGGCGCTGGCGGCGTTCAGCTATTTCACCCGCAACCGCAGGCGGGCGCCGGTCGACGTCGTCGAGGCCAATGCGCTGCACGGCGGCGTCATCCCGATGCGCGACAGCCTGACGGTGTCGGGGCAGACTTTGATCTCCAACGGGGTCGGCGCTTCGGTGGGGCTGGAGGCGGCCTATGCGCAGATGGGCGGCGGGCTCGCTTCGGTCGTCGGGCAATGGCTGCGGCTGCGGCGGAACGACCTGCGCGTGCTGGTCGGGGCCTGCGCGGGAGCCGGCGTCGGCGCGGCATTCGGGGCACCGCTGACCGGAGCCTTCTACGCTTTCGAGATCGTGATCGGGGCCTATACCCCGGCCGCCATCGCCCCGGTCGCGACGGCGGCGCTGGCGGCGGCGGTGACGGTGCGGGCACTGGGCGCGCCGGCCTATCTGATCGTGCTGCCGACCGCCGAGCCGATCGTGTCGTCCGATTACTTCCTCTACGCCTCGCTCGGGCTGATCTGCGCTTTGGTCGGGATCGGGATCATGCGCGCGGTGACGCTGATGGAGGCGACGGTGCGCCTGTCGCCCCTGCCCGATCTGTGGCGGCCGATCGTCGGCGCGCTGCTGCTGGTGCCGATAGCGCTGACGACGCCGCAGATCCTCTCGGCCGGGCACGGCGCGCTCCACCTCGATCTCACGCTGAAGCTGAGCCTCGGCTTCCTCGCCAGCGTGTTCGTGCTGAAGGTGATCGCCTCGGTCATCTCGCTGGGCTTCGGCTTTCGCGGCGGGCTGTTCTTCGCATCGCTCTTCCTGGGATCGATCGTCGGGCAGATCTTCGCAGGCCTGGTCAACCTGCTGCCCGGCGCCTCGACCGTGAACCCCGGCGATGCCGCGCTGATCGGGATGGCCGGGCTGGCGGTGTCGATCGTCGGCGGACCGTTCACCATGTCGATGCTGGTGCTGGAGGCGACGCACGATTTCGCGCTGACCGGCACGGCGATCACCGCATCGCTCTGCGCGAGCACTCTGGTGCGCGAGACATTCGGCTTCTCCTTTTCGACCTGGCGTCTCCACACCCGCGGCGAGACGATCCGCAGCGCGCGCGACGTCGGCTGGATCAAGTCGCTGACCGCCGGCCGGATGATGCGCCGC
>Ga0164294_10005365_pt1 | contig 11039 bp, 14 predicted proteins | sample GEODES005metaG_FD_111479 | JGI IMG/M metagenome (GOLD analysis project Ga0164294, IMG submission 111479) | Oligotrophic lake water microbial communities from Sparkling Lake, Wisconsin, USA - GEODES005 metaG | ecosystem: Environmental > Aquatic > Freshwater > Lake | place: USA: Sparkling Lake...
CCTTCCACGACGGAAGCGAAAACCTGGTGGCCTTGCACGCAACGGCCCGCTACGACATCAAGGTCATGGTGTCGCGCGATCTGGCCGCCGTGCTGTCGCCATGGCGCAAGATGGCCGAGACCGCGGGTGTGGCGCTCGCGCTGCTGCTGGCCATCAAGTTCGCAGCCATTCATCTGGTGCAGCGCGCCGATCGACGCCACCAAGAGGCACGACGGGCTTTCGAAACGCAGTTGGCGCGCTCGAGCAAGCTCAAGTCACTGGGCACGCTGGCCGGTGGCGTGGCGCACGATTTCAACAACGTGCTCACCGGCATCGTCGGCTTCGCAGAAATGGCGCGCGACGCCGCCGTGCCGGGCAGCGATCAGGCACGCCACCTTGACAAGGCTCTGCAAGCAGCGATGCGTGGCAAGGCGCTGGTCGAACGCGTGCTGTCATTCAGCCGTGGCGCAGCGCGGGTGTCGACGGTGTTCGAACTCGAACCGGTGGTCGACGAGGTGCTCACGCTGCTGTCGGCCTCGTTGCGCGCGGGGGTGGTGCTCGAGCGCGCGTTCGAAGCACCGGGAGCGTGTGTGCGCGGCGATCCGACCCAGGCCTTTGAAGCCGCGCTCAACCTGTGCACGAATGCCATGGAAGCCATGCCAGGCGAAGGCCTGCTGAGCGTGCGGCTTGAAAGGCAGCACGTGAGCGAGCGCCGAATCCTGTCGCACAGCCAACTGCCGGCCGGTGACTTCGTGGTGCTGAGCGTGTCAGACCAAGGCAGCGGTATTTCGCCCGACGTGATGGAGCACCTGTTCGAGCCGTTCTTCACCACGCGAGCGGCACAGTCGGGCACGGGCTTGGGGCTGGCGGTCGTCTTCGGCGTCGTTGCCGAATTTGGAGGTGCCATCGACGTGCGCAGCCAGGCGGGTCAGGGCGCTGTTTTCAGCGTGTACCTGCCGCTTTGCCAAGACATGGCAGCGCCTGCGCCCTGGCCACAGCAGCTCATGCAGCCCAGCAACGCCAGCGACTAGACGCGCGGCCGCGCTTGATTGCAAATGCAACACGGCACGGCGCATCACGAAACACCCCGGACGCACAGCCCCACGAGCATTACAGCTTCGTTGTGCGAGGGGCATCCGGATGGGCGAACAAGCCGATGACACATCGCCTGCGCGGCTGGTCATCAGCCTGCGATCGGGACCGCAAGAACGCACAGCCGGGTGGCACGGATTCGCCCGCGCGGTGGCCAACGTGCGCAGCCTGGTGTCGGGAAATCCTTCGCCAACCCGCCAGGCGCCCACCTCGGTGCAGATCGATGACCTGCAGGGCCACAACTTCCTGCGCATCGACAGCTGCCCACCGGTCATCGACTTTCGACTGCCGCCTGGCACGTATCACGTGACCGCCTGCCGGCAAAGCGCGCTGCGCCGCTACACGGTCACTCTCATCCAAGGCTTCACGGCCAAGCTGCCATTGCGCATGCCAGGGCGTGAAGGCGCCGAGCCGCGGCCAGGCGAAGCCACCCGCCAGTCAGACCCCGATCAGGCATGAGCGTGATCACGCTCATCCACGACTTTCAAGAAACGAATACCAATCGCCCATGGGTCAAGCCAAGCTCAAGAAACTCGCCGGGGTCTACCCCGACACCTCGCGCATCGACACCTTGTCCTGTGCTGCAAAGGCCGTGGCCACAGTGGCTGCAAGGCGGCATCAGGACCACGGCCGCGATTGCGTGCGCCAGGCCAAGTTGCTGGCCGCGTTGCTCAACGACATCGGCATACCCGCGAGGGTCGCCATCGGTCACGTCGCATGGCGCGTGGGCGCGAGCCTGGCCGATGTGGTGGCGCACAACCCCAAGGCCTTCGACGGCCCGCCATCCATTCGTGAGACGGACGGATTCGAGGGCCATGCATGGGTCGAGGTCACAGGTCTGATCGTTGACTCGACCGCCAACCAGTGGGAGCACAAACTGCAGCGGCTCGGCATGGTCAACGGCCTCAAGCCCACGCTGGAGTGGCCGCAAGACGTGCTGGTGCTCAAGCAGGGTCGCCTGAAGAAGTCACTGGAGTCGGTGCTGCGAGCCCGGACCTTTGCAGCCCATTACCAGGCGCTCGATGGCTTCAAGCCTGCGCTCGATCACTGCGAGCTCAGCCCCGAGGACGTGACCGAAGTCAAAGCCGAATTCGAGTCAACGGCCCGGCGCAAGGATGCACTGCCGCGTCTGGCGTGACTGCTTCAGCACATGGGCGGCGGCTGGCCTGAAAGGCGCCGCGGTGCAAGCCTGACCCTCACCCCGGCCCTCTCCCGCAGGGCGGGAGAGGGAGCCAAGCCACCATCGCCCGCTGGCGGGAGATGGCAAATCAAGTCCCCACTCCCCGAGGCAGAAGCAGCTTCATATTCCCTCTCCCCGAGGGAGAGGCAGCTTCATATTCCCTCTCCCCGAGGGAGAGGCAGCTTCATATCCCCTCTCCCTGAGGGAGAGGCAGCTTCATATTCCCTCTCCCCGAGGGAGAGGGCTAGGGTGAGGGTGATGGCCCCAGGGCCAGAGCTCCAGCCGGCTGATGCCATCTGCCCCGCGGCGAGCCGGCAGCCGGACCGGGTGCATCATCCACCGGGCAGCCGAATCATTTCGCTGCAAGCAGATCCCCCCACCCATTGGAGAAACGTCATGAAGCGACTCTCATTGATCAGCAAGCAAGCAGCTGGTGCGATCACGCTTGGACTTGCGGCCTTGTGTTCAAGTGCCTTCGCCACGGAAATGAAGATCAACCTCAGCGGCGCACAAGAGGTTCCGCCGGTGACCACCTCAGCCAGCGGCAGCGCGGTGATCACCCTGGCTGCAGACAAGTCCATCAGCGGCAGCGTGAGCGTGACGGGCATGCAAGCCACCATGGCACATATCCACGAGGCCAAGATGTCCAACGGCAACGGCCCGGCCATCATCAGCCTGAGCAAGACCGGCGACAACGAGTGGTCGATCCCTGCCGACACCAAACTCACCGACGATCAGCTTCAAAGCCTCAAGAGTGGCAATCTGTATGTCAACGTCCACAGCGCGACCTTCAAGTTGGGCGAGATCCGTGGACAACTGAAGTAGCACCGGACAGCCCGGGGGCGTGGCAGCAGGCAGCGGACTGCGGCGAGCCCTCACCCCTGCCCTCCCCGCGATCGGGAGAGGGAGCCAAGGCGAGTGGTCTCTCCGGCCACCCTCACCAGCAGGGCCGCTACCCTCACCCCAGCCCTCTCCCGCGAGCGGGAGAGGGAGCCAAGGCGAGTCCCCTCTGGCGTTTGCGGGAGCGGGGGCCAAGACACCATTGCCCGCTTGCGGGAGATGGCCATTCGCGTCCCCTCTCCCTCAGGGAGAGGGCCAGGGTGAGGGTGATGTCCATCGGCAGCCAGAATTGACCCCTTCGGATCCTTGAACTCTTTGCGGAGTTCGCGGGTCAACGAACGGCAAGGCGGCTGCCTGCAACTCACTTCAAAGGCCATCATGCAATCCATTGGCTCCCCACTCATGTGGTCCTTGTTCGCGGCGTTCGTGCTGGTTGCGCTGCTGGTGGACTTCTTTGCGATGAGCAAGCAAGGCGCGCACCGCGTCAGCACCCGCGAAGCTGCGATCTGGTCGCTGGTTTGGGTCGGCGTGTCTTTTGTCTTCATGGGCTGGCTGTGGTGGCACCTCGGCGGCACCGGCACCGACGAGGCTGCACAAACGCTGGCCAATGCCAAGTCGCTGGAGTTCCTCACCGGCTACCTGATCGAGAAGGCGCTTGCGGTCGACAACATCTTCGTGTTCCTGATGTTGTTCACCTACTTCGCGGTCCCGGCCGAGTTCCAAAAGCGCGTGCTCATGATCGGCATCCTGGGCGCGCTCGTGCTGCGCGCGGTGATGATCCTGGTGGGTGCCTGGCTGATCGCGCAGTTCCACTGGATCTTGTACCTGTTCGGTGCCTTCTTGCTGTTCACCGGCATCAAGATGTGGTGGGCCGCCGGTCAGGAGCCTGACCTGGACAACAACCCTGCGCTGAAGTGGATTCGCAGCCGCTTCAAGATCGCGCCGAACTACGACGGCGAGAAGTTCTTCACCATGGTCGACGGCGTCAAGATGGCATCGCCGCTGCTGGTGGTGATCGTGCTGATCGGCATCGTCGACATCGTGTTCGCGGTCGATTCAATCCCGGCCATCTTCGCGATCACGACCGATCCCTTCATCGTGCTCACCTCCAACGTGTTCGCCATCCTCGGCCTGCGCGCGATGTATTTCCTGCTGGCCAACATGCACGAGCGCTTCCACCTGCTCAGCTATGGCCTGGCGACCGTGCTGGTGTTCATCGGCGCGAAGATGCTGCTGATCGACGTCTACAAGATCCCGGTGGTGTTTTCGCTCGGCTTCACCGCAATCACGCTGGCGGTGACGATGATCCTGTCGCTCAAGATCCCGCCCAAGGGCAAGCCCGGCGGCGCCTACCCGTTTGGCTCGAAAAAGCCCGACGAGCGGACCTAGAAAGTCCAGAACCCCGACGTTCACCTAGAACAACTGGCCCTGGCCATCCGGGGCGGCCGGGGTGCGGCGCTTCGGCTTCGTGGTGGGCGGCAAGCCACTTTTTCGTGACCCGTGCTTGTGCTGGATGGCGTCAGCCTCGGCGTGTGCCTGGCTGGTCCGGCGCAGGCCGTACAACTGATCTTTCGCTGCAGCCACTGCCGTGCGTTCATCGACGATGGGCGCTGGGTAAGCCACGGTGCCGATTTCGGGCACCCACTGGCGGATGTAGTGCCCTTCGGCGTCGTGATCGCGCGCCTGCTTGGCCGGCGAATAGATGCGCAGCGTGTTGATGCCCGTCGTGCCTGACTGCATCTGCATCTGGCTCCAGTGAATGCCAGGCTCGAAATCAAGGAACTGGCGCGCCAGAAACAGCCCCGGCTCGCGCCAGTGCAACCACAGGTGATACGCCGCAAAACTGACCAGCATGGCGCGCATGCGGAAGTTCAACCAACCGGTCGCGCGCAGCTGGCGCATGCAGGCATCGACCATCGGGTAGCCGGTGCGGCCCTCGCACCAGGCCTGCAGGCGAGCGGCGTCCACCGGGCTGTCGTGAACACCATCGCCTGGGCGCAGCCCATCGGCTGTTCGCGCCACGTTGCGCCACTCGATGGCCGGTTCGTCCTCGAGCTTTTGCATGAAGTGACAGTGCCAGCGCAGCCGGCTGGCGAAGCCGCGCAAGGCGTAGGCCAGCTCGCGATCGGTCGTGGCAGCGATGCGCGCCTCGGTGGCCTGGTGCACGCAGCGCATCGAGATCGTGCCGAAGGCCAGGTGCGCGCTCAGGCGGCTGCAGCCCTCGGCCGCGGTCAGCGGGCTGGACAGCGCGCGGCGATAGTCACGGCCGCGGCCGCCGAGAAAGCTGTCCAGCGCAGCCCATGCGGCACGCTCGCCGCCCAGTGGCAAGGGCGCACACGGATCGGGCAGACCCCATTCGCGCAGGGTGGGCACGGCCGCAGTCTGCGCGTCGATCACCGACTTGAAGCCGCTGGCCTCAGGTGCCTCAGGCGCATTCATGCGGCTTGCCCATCGGCCGGCCCAACCGGTGCGCGAACGCAATCGCCGCACCACGCCCGTTTGCGGCGACTCGACCCATTCAACGCCCTGAGCGCGGCACCACTCGGCCACCGCCAAGTCGCGCGCAAAGCTCCATCCAGAGCCGGTCTCCTCGTGGCTCAGGAGATGGGTGAATGCAAATTCGCGGCGCAGATCCTGCAGCACCTGAGGCATGGCGCCACACCGCACCAGCAGCGGCAGCCCGCGCTGCGCCAGATCGCCCTTGAGTTGCGCCACACAGTCCAGCAAGAAGGCGACGTGACGCGGATCGCATTCGGGGCTGGCCAGCCATTGCGGCTCAATGACCACCAGACCCAGTGCGTTTTCGAAGCGCATCGCCTCGGCAAGCGGGGCATGGTCACGAACGCGCAGGTCGCGCTTGAACCAGACCAGCGCCGCCGGACCCGTCACGGCGTGTTCCGCATGCGGCAGCGCAGCGGATGGGAGATCGCGGTGCGGAACACGTCCTGGCAGATCACGGCTCGGTTGCCGTTGGCGGGCGCGGTTGGTCGGCCACCGCCGCAGCGACGGGCGCACCAGCCGACGACAGCGGCGCGTGGCACATCTTCTGGCCGTCCCACTGCTGACCGCACCAGCAGCGGCCCTCGGCGTCGATGATGCAGGTACCGCTGCCACAGCAGCGTGGGTCTTCGCTCATGCCTGACTCCTCGTGATGAATTCGAAACTTTGGGCTCGGGTCATTTTGAGCCAGATGCCGATCAGTGACTGAGCGGAGCTGCTGCCGGTGCTGCAGCGGGATTTTCGGTGGCGGGTTTGCATGCGAATGATTAAACTGCATGCAAATTTGCCGATCAAAGGAAATGACGATGGCCATGCTGACCGTGCGCAACATCACCGATGAAGTCCACCGCGCCTTGCGCGCGCGAGCGGTTGAGCACGGCCACAGCATGGAGGCCGAGGTGCGTGAAATCCTTGAGGCTGCGGTCAACCCGCAAGAACGGGTCAAGCTGGGCTCGCTGCTGGCCGAAGTGGGCAAGCGGGCCAAGCTGAGCGATGAAGAATTTGCCGTCTTCGACCAGGTGCGCAGCAAGGTACCGGCCCGCCCGGTCAGCTTCGAATGATCCTTCTGGACACCAACGTGGTGTCGGAGCCTTTGCACCGGGCACCCGATGCCCGCGTGACCAAATGGATCGACGCCCAGGCCATCGAAACGCTGTTCTTGTCGGCCATCACCGTGGCCGAACTGCGCGCCGGCATGGCACTGCTGCCTGCCGGCAAGCGCCGCTCAGCCTTGCAGGAAAGTCTGGAGACGCGTGTGTTGCCGCTGTTCGCCGGCCGCGTACTGCCGTTTGACCTGGGCTGCACCCCAGCCTATGCCGAGTTGATGGCCAAAGCGCGTGCGACGGGGCTGGCCATAGCGAGCGCAGATGGGTACATCGCCGCCATTGCCACAGCCAAGGGCTTGACCGTAGCCACCCGAGACACAAGCCCTTTCAAGGCCGCCGGTGCCAAGGTGATCAACCCCTGGCGGCCTTGAAAGCTGGCGGTCTCAGAACTGGATGGACTCCGGCCACAAGAAGTACGCCCCGAATCGACTCTTCTCCACCTTCACAGCCCCAGCTGCAATGGCCCGTGCAGTCAAGACATGCTCGTCGCCCTGCTCGACAAGATAGCCCGCCGAGACAAGTCGCTCAAGCATCGCCGGGGCTCCTTTGACGCTGGGCTTCGCAGCCAACTTGGACGTCGATAGGCGGCCTTCATGGGCGTCGGCTTGAACATGGTGGTCCCGTTCGTGACCAGGGGGCTTCAGCTCCTGAGCCGGTGTGGGCGCCATTTCTGCACCGGGCGCTTGCGAAGCGCCCGGTCCCTTGAGCCCGAACTTCCCCGCCCAATGGAAGGCGATCGGTTTGTGCAGCCGTGCGATTTGGTTGGCGAGGTCTTCCAGAATCTCTGAGCTGATGAATTTCCCCATCGACATCAGCGTCGCTGCGGCTGATTCTTTGTCGATGCTGCGTTCGATCAGATCACGCAGTTGATCGGACTTGATCACCCGGTCGAGGCCGTCGAGCTGTGTCTGGGGGCGACTGATTCGAGCGCCCTTGCTCACAAGGATGACGCTTTGAATCGTCGGTTTGAGCGTCAGGCCGAGCCGGGTGGGCAATTGCACGAGGCCGCTGCCGAGGATGGCCTGCAGGACGGCCACGTGTTTGCGGTTTTGCTCCAGTGGAGACGGCACACCATAGGGTCGACCGGCGTAGAACCCGGTGAACTCGCCCTGCTCGTTGATCGCAACGCCTTCGCTGAAGTGCTTGGACTCGCACACCCACACCTCGAGCGAACGGCTGATCAGCAGGTGGTCGATCTGAGCCACCCTGCCCTGGTGTTCGATCCTCAGGTCGTGGATCACGGCCCAGTTGCGCGATGCCTTGTGATGAAAATCGATTTCGTAGGCAGCCTCGGCTTCGCCCTTGGCGCCGGCGCGAATGTTGCGCATTTCCTTGTCGATAAGGGCGCGCGTGGGAGCCGCGATCCCCGGCACCGCCAGCAGTTTCTGAAGCGTGTTCAGGTCTTGACTTCGATCAGTAGCGGCCTTGATAAGCATCTGTACTCCGAGAGGTGGACGGATTGAACCAGACGAGTGACGAAGGACCGTGACAACGGCAAGTCACCAGATCCCGCTGAGAAGTTCTGCCGGGCGATGCGCGACGGACTCGACTCAGATCGTGCCGCCCCAGCAGACATTTATGGCCATTGACACCCCATTTATTTATGGTTAGATTGGCCATATGAAGGCCGGTCGCATTTTCCATGACAAGACGGTGCTGGCCGATGGCGCCATTGTCGAAATGACGATCTGGCAACTTCCGGAAGCATCATCTGAACGACCGCACGGGCTGAAGTACAGCCTGTTTTATGGCCGAAACGGGTTGCGCATCGTTGGATACGACAACGAGCGCGGCAAAGGCGATCACCGGCACGTGGGCGAGGTGGAAACCCGCTACCGGTTCGTGAGCGTGGAAAAACTGGTGGCTGATTTTTTGGCCGATGTTGAAAGGGCGACGAATGAGCACGACACCTAAGGTTCAGGTCAATGTAGGCAGCTTGGGCGACATGGGAAAGCGCTTTGCCCAGGCATGGAATCGGGCCGCTGCGGGTGAGCAGGTCGAAGAAACGCACGTGACGTTTCTCAACCTGCAGACCATGCTGGACACCCTGTCGCCCCGGCGTCTTGAGCTGCTACGCCATGCGCGCCAGCATGGGGCTGGCAACGTCAGGGAACTGGCCACTGCACTGGGGCGCGATTACAAGAACGTGCACCAGGACGTCGCGGTGCTGGAAGCCACTGGCTTGCTGATCCGAGAGGGCCGAAAGTTGTCGGCGCCCTGGGATGAATTGCAGGCGCATGTGTCGTTGCTTCCCACCTGAGCAGAATCCGCGTGGCGCGGGCTCAGCCAGAAAAAAGCCCTTCGCCATGGGTGTGGGAAGGGCTCGGTCTGACTGGAGGAGCGCACACCCGTTGGGGGTCGCGGTTACCCGCAGACCGAAGTGATCATTCGATGAATCTAAAGGCCCGCAATGGCCGAGGTAAGGCAGCCTTGTAGCAGGAAGGTGGCGGCAATGGGTTCGCCGGGAGCCGGCACCCATCCAGTCGCCCCGAGCGATGTTGAGCCGAAGATCAGTGGAATGTCGACGCCTATAGGTAGTTCGATGGTGGCCCGAAAAAGGTGTAGCCCGCCAACGGTGCCCCTTCGTAAATCCTTGACGGTTGCGATCGCAAGATGCAGTTCCTGCGCGTCTGATTGGCTGGACAGGTCCAGAAGGATGCTGTGTCCCGTCTCGTAATAAGCCGACAAACTCGCAGCTATCTGGGGCTTGTTATTCGAACGCTCTGCTAGGGCGGACAGCGGATGAATCGAGACGCCAAAGCCAGCGAGCGAGAAGTCCGCCGATTCGTTCTCGACGTAGTCGTGCCCGTTCAGAGGGAAGAGTGGATCAAAGCAAGCCATGTCTCTGCCATTGATCCGGAGGTGAAGGTAGCCTTCAACTTGCCCTTCCCAAGGCGTATCTCCGACCACCACGGCGCTTATCCGCGCCCCGTCGAGGACCATCGGGTAGTGGGAAACAAGATTCAGGCTGCCGCTGGAGTTCCGCGCAAGCCACATGATGGCGCTGACGAGTTCCGCCCGATAGATCATCGGTTGGACGATCTCGTCAACGGGGGCACAGCTATTGGGCGCACGTCCAACCTGATCGAGCACCTTGTAATCATCGAAGTGCTCCAAGAATGCCGAGGTCGCGGCCGATAAGTCCTTGTTCAAGGCTCGCCAGTAATCGCCAAGGCCAGTCTTCACAGTGAACTCCTGTTTGCAGTAATGGAGAGGGACTTCTTCGAGCACCGAAAACTCAACTCCTCAGCTGTGAAACGCTGAGTCGGATGGCGAATATCCCCCCAACTGAACCGCCCCGGTTTTTGAGGAGGCTCCAACTCTTGAGAAGATGGAGCCATGAACAAGTCAACGAAGTTCTCACCTGAGGTCCGTGAGCGGGCCGTGCGGATGGTGCAAGAGCACCGCGGGGAATACCCATCGCTGTGGGCCGCGGTCGAATCGATCGCCCCGAAGATCGGCTGTGTGCCGCAAACGCTGCTGGGTTGGGTCCAGCGTCATGAGATCGACAACGGTGTGCGCGCCGGCGTCACCACCGCCGAGGCTCAGCGCGTCAAGGAGCTCGAGCGCGAGGTCAAGGAGTTACGCCGGGCCAACGAGATCTTGAAGCTGGCGAGCGCGTTTTTCGCACAGGCGGAGCTCGACCGCCGACTCAAGTCATGAGGGACTTCGTAGACAAACATCGGGGTGTCCACGGGGTCGAGCCGATCTGCAAGGTGCTGCAGATCGCCCCGTCGGGATATCGACACCATGCAGCACTTGGGCGTAATCCCCAACGGCGCTGCGCTCGTGTGCGGTGCGACGAAGCGCTGGTGCCTCAGATCGAGCGCGTGTGGCGGGCCAACCTGCAGGTCTACGGGGCTGACAAGGTGTGGCGGCAACTCGCACGAGAAGGAACGGCCGTGGCGCGCTGCACCGTCGAGCGGCTCATGCGCCGGCACGGCTTGCGTGGCGTGATGCGTGGCAAGGTGGTTCGCACCACGATCAGCGACGCCAAGGCGGCGTGCCCGCTGGACCGGGTGAACCGACAGTTCAAGGCCGATCGGCCCAACCAGCTTTGGGTGTCGGACTTCACCTACGTCTCGACGTGGCAGGGCTGGCTGTATGTGGCCTTCGTCATCGATGTGTTCGCCCGGCGCATCGTTGGCTGGCGCGTGAGCAGCTCAATGCGCACGGACTTCGTGCTCGATGCGCTTGAGCAAGCGCTGTATGCACGCCAGCCCGAACGCGACAGCGCCTTGGTCCATCACTCGGACCGCGGCTCGCAATACGTGTCCATTCGATACAGCGAGCGCTTGGCCGAGGCTGGCATCGAGCCCTCGGTGGGCAGCAAGGGCGACCGC
>Ga0164294_10005366_pt1 | contig 11037 bp, 8 predicted proteins | sample GEODES005metaG_FD_111479 | JGI IMG/M metagenome (GOLD analysis project Ga0164294, IMG submission 111479) | Oligotrophic lake water microbial communities from Sparkling Lake, Wisconsin, USA - GEODES005 metaG | ecosystem: Environmental > Aquatic > Freshwater > Lake | place: USA: Sparkling Lake...
CCTGGATTCAACCCTCCGGGACGTGATCAGCCTCCGTGCCCGCCGGACCAAGACCGGACTCCTGCGCTACTCCATTGTCGATGAGTACGAGGGCATCTTTCTTTACCCCAAGCTCCCGTCCCGGGATCCCCTTACCTTGGGCCAGATTGTCGATTGGATCGACCAGACCCGGGTCGAGGATAACCCCGATGATGGTTACGGGCTCGGCCTGACGTACACCGTGAGCAACCACTCTCAGGGCGACCTGGGCGACCGCCTCGAATTTTTCACCACCGTGGAGTCCGAGCTCTACCCCCAACTGAGGGAACACTACCGCAAGCTTGCGTCCGAATGGGTATTCCAGAAGTTCGTCGAACACCAGGAAAGTGAAACCAGGGCCGGCCTAATCAAAAACCTGATTGAGGAAGGAAAAGCCACTGACGAGGCAGATGCTGCTACCCTTCTCAAGGAACACGGCTTCTGAAAATAACAACACCGACCACCTAAATAAAACTGATCAAAAGGAGAAAATATATGAATACCCGCGAAGCAATATGGACGCTAGTAAAGTTGGCATTCATCATCATAGCCAGTTGGTTTGCCATTAGCGGTGGATGTGCAAAGGGTAGAGCGGATGATGCAATCTGGAATGCAGACGGTTCCTATGCCGGCCATACCACGGATAATGGGAGTTACTACTCAGTCTGGGGAGTAAACGGAGCCTACAAGGGCCATATCGATAAAGATTGGGTCAACCCCTACGTACCCAAAATAGATCGAGGGAGAGAATGAAATCATATCCTCAACCTCTTCTTGATCCGCCCCCCCCTAATACCGTGATTGTCCCACCCCTGTATGCATATTTGGGTGCATGAACGAGCCAAGGATGTATTCAACTAGGCCTCAGAAATTATTCACTAAGCAGGCCGTTTTAACGTGTCCTAAAGCATAAAGGGCTTAATGGTAAGTGAGTACCTTTATGCAATTCCGTATATATTGATTACCAATACTTTATGAATTACCGTTACTCCGGCCACGACAGCTTTCCATGTCGGTATACATGGCTTCCCAAGGCCGTACGCGGTCTAGGATCGAATGAAGAACTATTTTCTGATGAAGATGCGGCCATGGTAGCGCTTGGCGTAGGGAAAAATATGGTCCGTTCCATACGCTTTTGGGCTGATGCAGCAGATATTAGCTCAGAACGAAAAAACGGTACTGGTTTAAATGTTTCAGAATTCGGCAAGCAGCTCTTTGGAGGCCGTGGGCACGACCCCTTTCTCGAAGACATCCAGACGTTATGGCTAATTCATTGGAAGTTTTCAACGAATGTAGACCAACCGCTTTTTGCATGGCACTACATGTTAAACTTCTGGCACCGCCCAGACTTCACAAGGGCAGAAACTATCGTGACTCTTTCGCAAGAAGCAAAAAGATTGGGCAAAAGCCTATCTGAGGTAACGCTGGATCATCATTTCACGACATTTCTTCATACGTATGTTCCAACAAGGGGAAAAAAGGGAGAAGTCCAAGAAGATAATCTAGACTGCCCGCTGACAGAGCTTGAGCTCATCGAGAAGATTGGCGAACGAACGCACGCTGATTCTAATCGACGCGAATCTATTTATGCTTTTCGGATCGAAGAAAAGCCTGAGATTAGCCCTGATTTATTCACCTACTGTCTAGATGACTACTGGTCGAAATGGCACAAAAATGAAAAGACCTTAAGTTTTCGAGAAATAGCCATCGGGGAAGGAAGCCCAGGGCAAGTATTCAAGTTGCCAGAACAAGCTATACGCGAACGTTTAGAACGCCTCGAGTCCACATCTGACGGAGCATTTATTTTTCACGAGTCTGCAGCACTACAGCAAGTCGTTCGACAAAAACCAACATCGCAAAGCAGCCTGGTTGATAAGATTTATCAAAGCGGAAACTAATATGTCTGAAATCAAGATTTCACAGCTTTTAAATATCCAAAAGCGCTTTTTGCGCTCCACACAGCTTGATCGAGACTTTCACGATCCTGCAGCTCTTCAGGGATATGTCGTTACCCCCCAAGCCCAGCAGAGCTTTGCTCGTATCGCGGAAGGATTAGAGACAAAGTCCGGCCAACGCGCTTGGCGTATCACAGGAGATTACGGATCAGGAAAGTCCAGCTTTGCACTTCTCCTGGCACAACTCTTTTCTGGTAAAGATTCTAATTTACCACCACAGATTCGGAGGTCGCTAGACCTTTCAAGAGTACGAAAAAGTGATGCACGACTTATGCCAGTTTTAATAACGGGCTCCAGGGAGCCTTTAGCATTATCACTGGCTCGTTCACTTTACGGTGCACTTAATGAAGCTTTCGATTCCCGGTCGAAATCCAAGACGCTGGATGACCTTAAGGCAGTTTTCAAGAATCCAACACCTTCACTCTCCGACCATGATGCACTCCAGTTTTTGGTAGAGGCAAATAAAGAACTGATCACGAAGAAACGCGCACAGGGCCTCCTTGTAATTCTTGATGAGCTAGGCAAGTTTCTTGAATACGCGGCTTTTCATCCTGATCGTCAGGACATTTTTTTGCTTCAGCGTTTAGCCGAACTCTCAACTCGCAGCGGAAAAGAACCCATCTTCACAGTCGGCCTTCTTCATCAAGGATTTAATGCTTATGCAAACCAACTTTCACAGGCTGCCCAACGTGAATGGGAAAAAGTCGCAGGGCGATTTGATGAAATTCTTTTCGATCAACCCTTGGATCAAGTTACCCACTTAATTTGCTCCGCTCTTAATGTTTCGCAAAAACTAATCCCGCGTGGGATCGATTCGCGATCTAGCCAGGCCATGCGAACAGCAATCACCTTAGGTTGCTATGGCGCCGCTCCGGCTAAAACGTCGTTGGCAGATGCAGCCTCCGGACTCTACCCACTTCACCCAACCCTAGTTCCGGTGCTGGTAAAACTTTTTAGCCGCTTTGGTCAAAACGAGCGTTCTCTTTTCAGCTTCTTACTTTCTACTGAACCTTATGGGCTGCAAAGCTTTGCCCAAAACTCCGCTGGTCCCAAGAATTTCTACTACATCCATAACTTATTTGACTACGCTTCGACTAATTTTGGCCATCGACTAAGCGTCCAAAGTTATAGAAATCACTGGAATCACATAGATTCTCTCGTTCGGAGCTTTCCGTCCGAAAATGAAGTAGAAATCGCTATTCTCAAAACAGTAGGCCTTTTAAACCTACTAAATTCCCCCGAACTAATTCCTACTGACGATCTACTTGTATTAGCACTGGGTGGACAAGGCGACGAGACAGAGAGGCAGGTGCGCTCAGCGATTCAGAGGCTTCATAAAGAGAAGCATGTGCTGTACTCACGCGGACGGTCAGGCGGCTACTGCCTCTGGTCACATTCAAGCGTAAGTTTAGAAAGTGCATACGAAGCCGCTAGCCGCGCAGTAGGACAACCACAACGAGTTGCCTCTCAAGTCATCGAGCTTCTTGATGCCAGGCCTATTGTAGCTCGTCGCCACTACATTCAGACAGGGAATCTCCGTCACTTTAATGTTCATTATTGCAGTCTTCTTGAATTACAAAAAACCATCGAATCACCGACTGAAAAAGCTGACGGAAAGATTATTATTCCTCTTTGCGAATCACAAGAGGAGGTGAACCTTGCCCTTGAAGTCGCAACAAAGAATCAACGCCCTCATCTCTTAATTGGCATAACAGACCCCCTAGCCTCTCTCTCGGGGCTATTACTTGAAGTGCAGAGATGGACGTGGATTGAAAAGAATACCCTTGAGTTAAAGGATGATCGCTACGCGGCTGAGGAGGTTGCCCGGCAACTGTCCTCTGCAAGACAGACCTTGGATAAACGTGTTCAGCACTATGTAAGTCTAAACCAGTCTAAGAGCTCAGCCGGCACTCAGATCAGGTGGTTTTCCCATGGAAAGCGGATTAATATCAGCTCAGCGAAAGAGTTTATTTCGCACTTGTCGGATCTTTGCGACGACCTTTTTGATCAGTCCCCAAAGATCCACAATGAATTAATTAACCGTCGAAGCATAAGCACAGCTGCTGCTTCTGCAAGAATGAGGCTGATCGAAAGAATGTTTGCCAAAAGCGACAAAGAATTCCTTGGAATGGACCCCGCCAAAAAACCGCCTGAAATGTCCATGTACCTATCGTTAATACGACATGCTCAACTTCATGTGCCGTCAAATGGCGCCTGGAAGATTCAAGAGCCTTTAAAGGAAAATGACCCAGCAAGGCTCCGCCCTACCCTAGCTAGATTTCGAGAGATTCTTGAATCAAAGCCAGATCAACGCATTCCTATCCAAACTCTTTTTGATGAACTAAAAAGACCCCCTTATGGAGCCAGAGATGGGATTCTACCTGTCTTATTGGTTTTGATGCTTCTTGAGTACCAACATGAAATTGCTCTTTACGAAAACGGCACGTTTGTCAGCACGGTTGCTAGTGAAGAAATTCTCCGCTTAACCAAAGCCCCTGAGCTTTTTGAACTACAACTTTGTCGTGTTCAGGGGGTACGTAGGGATTTGTTTGAAAAGATCTCCGAAATGTTGGGTGTTAAACAAGGCCCCAAACAAGCGGATATTCTCTCTGTGGTACGACCCCTCTGCGTTTTTGTCGCTGAACTTCCGGAATACACTCGTCTCACACACAATATTACCAAAAAGACTAAAGCAGTACGTGACGCCCTATTATCCGCAAGGGAGCCGGCAACGCTCCTTTTCCAGTCACTCCCCGAGGCAATTGGGGCGAAACCTTTTACCCCGGGAGACACTTCGCGCACAAGTGGCGCAAAGATTCAGGAATACATCCATGACTTAAGAGGAGCTCTCGATGAACTAAAGTTATCGCTTCCTCAACTTAAAGATCGTATCCGAAAACAAATAGTTACTGCTTTTGAACTGCCTAAAATGAATTCTCAGTCTTACCGAGATAACCTCGGCACAAGGGCAGCAGATATCGTCGTTCATGTTTCCGATATGGACTTAAAGGCCTTTTGCCTTCGCCTGATGGACAACTCTTTGCCGGAACCCGAGTGGCTTGAATCCCTTGGGAGCCTACTTGCCACTACTCCCCCTTCTCGGTGGAAGGACGCAGATGAAGCTATTTTCACAGAACGACTTACACCGATCATTCGTAAGTTTAAGCGAGTAGAAAGTCTGACGTTTCATGCCGCTAAGACGAAGCAACAGTCGGCCACATTCCGCGTAGAGTTAACGACGAAAGAAGGACAAGAAAAACAAAGAGTACTCCACTTGCAAAGCGAAGAATGCAAAATCGCAGATATCCTGGAGAAAGACCTATTAGCCTTGCTCCAGAAACACGAAAACAATGTAGCTCTTGAAGCGCTATCAAGAAGCCTTTGGAAACTTCTAGGAGATCCTCATGACTGATCTGCCAGAAACCAAGCCTGTTCGTCACATTTTATGTCTCTCAGGGGGCAAGGATAGCACCGCACTTGCAATTCATCTTCGTCGTACACGACCCCACCTTAACCTTGAATACGTATTTACGGATACCCTCAAAGAGCTCCAGGAAACCTACGATTACCTAAATCGCCTTGAGGCTCTGCTAAATATAAAGATTATCCGGTTGAATGCTAAAGCGGGATTTGATCACTGGCTGACAGTTTTTGGCGGCCTACTTCCCTCGCCCCAGATGCGCTGGTGCACGAACATGCTTAAGTTAAAACCGTTCGAGGATTACATCGGCGACCAACAGGTCATTAGCTATGTGGGCATACGTGCTGACGAAAACCGCACCGGATATATCAGCACTAAAGCAAATATTACCCCTACCTTCCCTTTTAAAGAAGATGGCATCGACTACGCAGGAGTGATGAAGATTCTTAACGAAAGTGGACTTGGACTGCCTCCTTACCTTAAGTGGGGTAGATCGCACTCTGGATGTTTTTTCTGTTTTTTTCAGCAGCCAATGGAATGGGTCCGCCTTCTTGAGACCCATCCGGATCAGTTTGAAGAAGCCATGAAATACGAAAAAGTCGGCGAAGAGCCAGGAAAGACATTTACCTGGATTCAGGGAATGCCTCTTTCAGAACTACGCAAACCGGAAACGATAGCGGGGATAAGAAAACGATATGAAGAACGGCAGCAGCGCCTAAAAAAGCAACGAGGGAACAAGTCACTCGTGGAAACTTTAGGTGGCCTCGAAACAGATGAGGAAACCTCAAAGGCTTGCCTGATCTGCCAGCTATAAAATACATATTATATTTTTGTGACTTTTTCCGATCTACTTTCACGTTGCGATACTGAGGTTTTTCAGGGCTTTATCGGGGAATCTTGCACCCGGCTTTTAGAGCTACTAGATCCAAAATTGTCGTCGCCTTCCTTATTGCGCCGATTGACAATTGATTCTATTGGCTCGCACGCCTTGCTGCAGAATTCTAAATATCGAGAAAAGCTACTTCCGCTACTTCGACGAGATGAGGCAGCTAGCCTTTGTCTTAAGCTTCAAACTGGCGAGAGTTCAGACCCGTATGCGCAACTCCTTTCTATTAAATTCCCAAGGAATTCCCATAACGAATCTGTACTTTTCAAGTTTTTCGAACTCCCACCTTTAGATTCAACGAACACCGAAGTTGAGGAATCGGAAACAGGAGTTTCCGGAAAGTACCAGTTATTTGATCATCAACGTAGAGCATCCCGGCAGGTTTTAAGTCTAATTAGATCTTCACCATATCGCGTTCTACTTCATATGCCAACTGGATCAGGAAAAACAAGAACGGCAATGAACGTTATTGCTAATCATCTTCGCTCTACTGAACCTACAGTGGTCATATGGCTTGCTTCCAGCGAGGAACTTTGTGACCAAGCTGCTGAGGAGTTTAATGAGGCTTGGTCCGTTTTAGGTGATCGCCCTGTGACTTTAAAAAAGTTTTGGGGGAGCCATAAACTTAATCTTGATGGCTTCAATGACGGAATACTTATCGCAGGTCTACCTAAACTCATCAGACTGGCCGACCATGACTTTACTAAAATTGGTCTGCTAGGAACAATAGCCTCATTGATAGTTCTCGACGAAGCACATCAAGCAATTGCTCGCAGATACAAGCACGCCATTGAAGCCCTTTTGGCACATCATGCAGATTCAGCACTTATCGGACTTAGTGCGACTCCAGGAAGAACTTGGAATGATGTTACTGCTGACGAGCAACTTGCGATCTTTTTCAGTAGGCGAAAGGTAAACCTTCAAATTCCTGGTTACTCAAATCCGGTTGAATACCTTGTTGAAAAAGGATATTTGGCAAAAGCCAGTTTTTCTACCTTGCTTTACAAATCTGGCTTAAAGCTAACAGATGATGATCTTAAGAGGCTTCAGAATGCTTTAGACGTTCCTGATCATATCCTTGAGACACTTGCCGAGGATGAAAAACGCAACCTGTCCATCATTACAAAGGTGGAGGAAATGATAAAACGGCATAAGCGAATAATCGTATTCGCTTCTTCTGTTGCACATGCCCATTTAATAACAAATGTACTTCACGCACGAGGGCATGAGGCATCAGCAATAACGACTAGAACTCCGGCACAGGACAGAACTCGGAGCATCGATGTTTTTAAGTCAGATAAGCCTAGCACGATCGTGTTATGTAATTATGGAGTTTTAACTACGGGCTTTGATGCCCCGCAAACTAGTTGCGCGATTATTGCGCGACCGACCAAGTCCCTAGTTCTTTATAGCCAGATGGTTGGACGAGCTATTCGAGGCCCCAAGGCTAAGGGAAATGAACAAGCGGATATTGTTACGGTTATCGACCAACATCTTCCCGGCTTCGGCGGAGTAGCAGATGCCTTTTCAAATTGGGAAGATATTTGGACAATTCCCACTTAACAATATATAAAAGACTCAGATATTTATGGCCAACAGTAATTTTGACATTGTTCCAGCGCACCTAGCCGTTAAGGCGATGCAGGACAGTGGTTATAAAAGCCCTGCTTATGCAGTGGCTGAGCTAATTGATAATGCCATCCAGGCCGGTGCTAGCTCTGTAGAATTACTTTGCGTTGAGAAGAGCGGGTTAGTCCAGGAACGACAACGCTCCCGGATCGAGAATCTAGCTATTCTCGATAATGGTTCAGGGATGGACTCAGATACACTGCGAGCTGCACTACAATTTGGAAATGGAGGGTATTTGGATCATAACAAGCACACTGGTATTGGCCGCTTCGGCATGGGTCTTCCATGCTCTTCGATTTCCCAAGCTCAACAAGTCGAAGTCTGGAGCTGGCGTAATGGCCCTGAATCTTCAATTTATTCATATTTAAATGTAGACGAAATAAGTAATGGAACCCTCGGCCAAGTTCCCAAACCTGAAAAGAAACCCATTCCGCGTTTATGGCTCAAGAATGGGAAAACTTTCAAAAAAACTGGCACTCTTATTGTTTGGTCAAATATGCATCGTCTTGTTTGGCGCTCATCTAAAACGATTATTGATAATTCAGAGTTTCTTATTGGAAGAATATACAGAAAATATATTTCAGAAGACAAGGTATCGATAAGAATGGCTGCTTTTGATGACGCGAAACCCGGACATGCTGAAATAGAAAAGTTCGCGCTACCTAATGACCCTTTATACATAACAAAAAAATCTTCGTGTCCAAAACCTTTTTCCGATACGGCCATGTTCTCCCCTTGGGGTACCCCCCGTAAATTTACAATTAGCCATCGCGGACGTGAGCACACAGTAAAAGTAACATGTTCACTTGCAAAGAAAGAGGCACGTGAAAAAGATAATGCCGGACATTTGCCACACGGCCGCCATGCTGAAAAGAATATTGGTGTCTCAATTATCCGCGCGAAACGTGAATTAGATTTAGATCCTGGCTGGGCAATTAGATATGATACCAGAGAGCGTTGGTGGGGCGTCGAACTAGATTTCTCACCAGGACTTGATGACCTTTTTGGTGTTACAAACAATAAACAAGCGGCAAATAATTTCTCTGAATTAGCAAAGATTGATATCGATGATTTGCTGGAAAAAGGCCAAACAATTCATGCGCTTCAAGATGAATGGAAAGAAAGCGGTGATCCTCGAAGCCCGCTTCTTGAGATTGCCCAATACATCCAAAAGCAGGTAAAAATACTAAGAGAATCAATCAAAGAGCAACAGCGCAGCATTAGAAAGAAAAAGCGTCATGACCAAACACTAGTTGAGGAAAAAGCAACTACTGCAACTAATGAAAGAAAGTTGGCTGGTTTTATAGGGCGTAGTGACGCATCGGAAAAACTGCCTAAAGATCAGAGGATCAAAGAACTCACGAAAGACATGACTGAGGATGGACAACCTCAGGCCTTAGCCTCAATTAAAGCAGCCGAGTTAATTGATAGCGGTTTAAAATATGAGATTCACGAGGCAAATATTGAAACTCCTGCCTTTTTTTCTGTTAAACAGGTTGCCGGGATTTTAAAGTTAACGTTAAATACATCGCATCCCGCTTACGATAACCTTGTTGAAATACTAGAAGAAGACGTTGATGGAGCTAGCAATGAAACACTTCGTGAAAGACTAAAAAATGCCCTTGATGGGCTTAAACTACTATTGACCGCCTGGGCCCGTTATGAAGATGAGCAGCCCGATGGTACACGACGTGAAATTGCTCAGGAGACTCGCACAGACTGGGGCCGTGTAGCGCGCAACTTCCTTAGAGACCGCCGATAGGGCTCAAAATGTCGGAACTTGTTTGGTCGCCGGTTTACAAGATTTTAGAAGAACGTGTTCAGAGTAGTGATAATATTATCCTTATTCTTGTTCCGTTTGCGAAATTAGCAGCACTTCAGAAGCTTCATTGGTTAAATTCTAAGAAGGTTAGGATAAAAGTCGTTTGTCGGTGGCGACCGGAAGACATAGTTGCCGGTGTATCCGATCTAGAAATCTACCCATTTTTAAAACAGTCTGATTGCGAACTCTACATTAACTCGAATATTCACCTTAAACTCTACGTTTTTGCGTCAAATACTGCCTTTAATACCTCCGGCAATATGACATTGCGCGGTCTCGGCTATAGCGAGAACGCTAATATTGAAGTGGGCAACATGGTTTCCCTCACCACTTCTGATTGGACCAAAATTTATGATGTCATTAACTCCAGCCGATTAGTAACGGACAATATTTATCAGCGTTTTAAAGAATACTCTGCCCAACATACCCCTGTTTCCCGGCCACTTCCCCCCATTGACCTAATGCCGGCTGCAAAGTCATATACGATATCATCGCTTCCTGCCACTGATTCACCCAAGAAGTTGGCTGATTTTTATTTTAGTCATGAGCAACAAAAAGAGTCCCTTGAGGATATGAGACGTGCCGCTCATGATCTCGCGATTTTTGGCATCCCCCCGGGATTATCTAGTAGCGACTTTGATAAACGGTTAGGCGATGCGTTTAGCAGAACGCCTTTTGTGACCGATTTTATAGCTTTTCTAAAGAATTCACGAAGCCTCCGTTTCGGAGCGGTCAACGACTGGATTCATAATAAATGCGAAGATGTGCCGCTTCCTTATCGATGGGAGATCAAAGAGAATACACGAATCTTTTATGATTGGTTGGTACATTATCAACGGAACATTTCATGGGACCGCCCGAACCATTCTCAGGTGATTTACTGGAAAAAGGGGTCGCGCGACTAAGAGCCTCCATGGCCAAAATGTTTCCAGAGGTCTTTCCTGGAACAATCGATCAAGGTAATCCCGAGTTCGTTGTTTATCAGGCATTGCGCTCTCTTCCCGATGACTATGTTGTCTTTTATTCCAAACGCATTATGGGTAATGCCTTTTCTAAGGCAGAAACGGAAATCGATTTTCTCATCTCCAACCAAAAAGATATTGTTATTTGCCTCGAAGTTAAAGGTGGTCTGATCTCTTACGACGGTGTTAGAGACAGCTGGTCTCAGAATGGGAAACCCATGGAAAAGTCTCCGGATCGGCAGGCCACTGCCGCCGCACATTCCTTGATTCGGGCACTTTCTCACGAACTCAAGAATGTAAACACAGGATGGGCGCTATGTTTCCCACAATGCACTCTTTCCTCA
>Ga0164294_10005367_pt1 | contig 11036 bp, 11 predicted proteins | sample GEODES005metaG_FD_111479 | JGI IMG/M metagenome (GOLD analysis project Ga0164294, IMG submission 111479) | Oligotrophic lake water microbial communities from Sparkling Lake, Wisconsin, USA - GEODES005 metaG | ecosystem: Environmental > Aquatic > Freshwater > Lake | place: USA: Sparkling Lake...
ATGGCGCGGCCGATGCCGCCACCGCCGGCGCCAATGCCGTCGGTCGTCGCCGCAGCGGAAAAGCCGCGGCGTGGTCGCCCGCCGAAGAAGAATGAGACGGTCGCCCCAGTGCTGCCTGCGCCGCCCGCAGGTCGAGGCATCCGGGGACCACGCGAAATGGGTCTGTCGCGAGAAGACATCGCAGCTGCGCCGGGCTTCCGCTCGTTGCAGGCCGCGTCTGACACGGCGTACCAAGAGATCGACACGCTGCTGGCGTCGCTCAACTTCGCCAGCCGCGAGTATGAAGTGCGCGTCGAGCGCATCGAGCCAAACAAGACGCGATCGGGTGTGGATTGCAGCGGCTACTTGGCGACGCACCACGACCGCATCAAGGTCGAGGACATTGAGCGCTCATACGGCGGCGGGCTGTTTGTGCTCAAGGTGTTCGGCCCCCACCCGATCACGGGCCGGCAGGGGATCATCAAGCAAGAGCGCATCCGCATCGCAGGTGAAGCGAAGATGCCGTCGGACCACGACAACGTGATCCGCGAAGCACAGCGAGTAGCCCAAGGCAAGCAAGATGAGGTCGCAGGCATGATGCAGTCGGTGATCGAATCCCAAGAGCGCGCCTCACAGCGGCTCTTGCAAGTCGTCGAGCGGAACAAGTCCGACAGCAGCAACGCGCTCACGCAGTTGTTGCCGGCGATCTTGCCTCTCGTCGAAAACCTGCTCTCCAAGACCTCGGAGTCGACAAAAACGCTCATCGAGTCACAACGGGTGGAGCGCGAAGAACGCCGACACGAAGAAGAGCGCCGCCGCGAAGAGCAGCGTCGCGAAGAAGATCGACGACGAGAAGAAGAGCGAGAGGATCGACGACGCGAAGAAGAACGTCGCCGCGCTGAACGTGACGAAGAACGGCGCCGGTACGAGGAAGCCAAGGATCGCGAACGCGAAGACCGGGAGTCACGTCGTCGCGACGAAGAAATCAAACGCGAAGAGATGCGCGAACAGCTCAGACGCGATGAAGCGGAGCGCCAGCGACGGCATGAAGCCGAAGTGGCAGCACTGCGCGAGCGGAACAACAGCGAGAAGGAACAGTTGCAGCTGATGATGAAGCTGACGCAAGACGCGGCAGCGAACAATCAGTCGATGCTCATGCAGTCGATGCAGTTTCAGATCGACACGTTCGCAAAGCGTGCCGAAACAGGCGGAATCGACAGCCTCGCGAAGCAGCTGCTCACGCTCAACAGCCTGCGCAGCACGCTCGCGGGCGATGATGCACCGGAATCGACGCTCGACAGAGTGATGGAAGTCGGAGAAAAGCTGGCGACGACGATGCTGCCGATTGCGCAGCAGGCGATGGCAGCGCGAGCGCAGTCCCGATCAGCGGCGCAGCAGCAGCAGCAGCAGCAGCAGGCGCCGGCCATGCAGGTGCCCCCGCCGATGCCGTTGCCGAAGCCCGTGGTGCTCGACCTCGGGCCCAGGATGGCCGCGCTGCCGGCGCCGTCCGAAGTCATCGCGAACCCGGGTGCCCCGCCGCCAGAGAGCGCCGACAGCGGGCTGGAAAACGACCTGAAGCAGCTGACGCTGCCGACGGGCGACGAAGACTTGGTCAGCGCCGCGGTGCTGCTCGTGAAGAACATCGATCTGTTCGTGCAGCAGAACATGTCACCGGAGCAGATTGTCGACCAGATTCTGATACCGTTTGAGGAAAAAGCGCCTGCGATGATGTCGATGGCCGCGGGCCTGGGTGACGGCGACCAACTGTTCGCGTTCATCCAGACAAACGTGCCTTCTGACTGGGTCATTCTCTCGCCACGGGGCGAAGAGATCGTGTCGAAAGCGTTTGAGCTGTGGACGAACGGCGACGACGCAGAAGAAGACGAGGTGGCGTGATGGTCGAGATCCACGCGAAGGCCGCCAAACACGGTCACAAGCCAAAGCGGCCGAAGGTCGACACCGGCATGGAAATCGAGCAGCTGACTCGGCAGCTGTTCAAGGCGTCCGTGGAAAAGTGGTGCGTTGAGAACGTCGAAGAGAAGGTCGACAAGGATGTCAAGGGGAACGCGGTTGACAATCTGACCGCGTTGTTCGGCAGCGCGATTGAAACCATGATTGCGTCAGCCACGGACTGCTACTTGGACTCGGCGCTTGTCGAGGAAGAGTCGGACGACGACCAAGAAGAAGACGAAGACGAAGAAGACGAAGACGACGACGACGAAGACGAGTGAGACACCGCCCGGGCACCACCCGGGCGGTTTATTTGTGACGTAGCAATGCGGCGACGTAGTCTTGGGGCATGCAGGCCATGCGCGGAACAATCACGAAGAACCCGTCGCTCGATGACACCATCAACGCGATGCGAAAGCTCGCGCACGATGCCAAGAAAGACATGGGCATCATTCGGCTGACGCGGGACATCGTGCGGGACTTGCAGCCCGGCGACTACAACGGCGAGATCCTGGCGATCTATCACTGGGTCTGCCAGCACATCCGCTACGTCCGAGACATCAACGACGTCGAGCTGGTGATCTCCCCGCAGCGGATGTTGCAGCTGGGCGGCGGCGATTGCGACGACATGGCGACGTTGCTCGCCGGCATGCTGATGTCGATTGGCAACGAGTGCCGGTTCATGGTCGTCGGTTTCGAGGACAAGAACCCAAGCCACGTCTTCTGTCAGGTCGCGTTGCGTACCGGCGATGCCGGCGGCGGCAACGTCAGCGGCGGTCGCGTGTTTGCCACCGTCGACCCGGTCGCCGACGACGGAACAGCGCTGATGCACCGCCGCGTCGGTTTTGCACGCGCGTACCCTCTCTGATCACGTCGAGGACGCCATGATTTGCTCCGTCTATGATCCCTCTCGGCGTATCTACAGCTACTACGACTGTGCCGGCACCGCGCGCGACCACGGCATCACGGGCACCAAGTTCCGCAAGCCGAACCGCGCACCCGATATGTGCCCCGGGCTCGGCGCGCAGGCCACCATCGGGTTCGCCCCCGAAGCGCTCGCGTTCATCCTGCCCCCAGGCGCGCAGCCGGTGGGGTCTGGTACGAGGCCGCGGGGTGTGATCGCCGTTCGCGCGGGCGGCGACCCGGCAGCCGCCATGTTCGCCGATCAAGGAGGCAGCGGCCCGGCGCTGCGTGGCGGTATTCTTGCGGGATTTGGCGACGTCGGCGAGGCAGTTGTGCTGCCGACGACCCCGCCGGTAGAAATCGACCTCCGGCCCAAGCTCGGACAGGTCGTGCTCGCGGCGTGTGTCGCCAGCATCGTTGGTGCATTCGTTCAAAAGGTGCTCAAGTGAATCGCCCCGAGTACAGGTGGTACGTCGTCGACATTCACGGAATGAACATCGAATCGGGCTGGCCGGACTTTGTTCAAGCGTCCCAGCGGGCGAAGGACTTCATAGATGAGGGCGGCGTCCCCAAACTGATGAAGAAGCCCGCCGTCGGCGAGCACCCGAACACACGCCAGCTGCCCCCCAACGACCCGGCAAGCTGGCAGCCGATCCGCAAGAACCCGCGCAAGAACGGCGAAGAAGTGTACCGTATGTGGCACCGCAAGGAGCCGCACAACAGGTTCGTCGTCAGTGCTGGGTGCAACGACGACGACGGGATGGTCGGCATCGGGCAGGCGCACAACATCATTTACCGCAGCGGCAAGTGGGAGTCGGGTCGCAAGACCAACGACTACATTCACCACTTCGACAGCAGGCCGTCGGTCTTCATGCTCGAAAAGAAGCTGCCGGCGAGTTCGCGAGGCACGGCGGACAAGACCGTGGGCGCGTTGCTCGCGGGCGCAAGCAACAGCGACGGGCAGATTGAGGTCGCCGAGCTTGCGACCCCCCTCTCGTTGGGCCTGGACGACGGCGACGACGGCGCGGACATCAAGATTTCCAAAGGCGCCAAGGTGTACGGCTGCGTCGACCAAAAAACCGTGATCATCCACGATCCGCACTGGAAGCTCATCGTCATCAAGGGCGGTCGGATGCACTTTGACGAACGCGGGATCGTGTATTGACGGTCTGCGTAGCGTAGCAATCAACCTTGGTAGGTTCTGCTCATGGCTCTCAAACGGCACCGACGCAGCATGCGTGCAAATCCAGTCGAGCTGCTCGTTGTCAACCCGAGCAGGCCGACGCACCACTCAAACCCTGAGTGGGCAAAGTCGCTTGGTCGGGGGATGTACAGCGGTTCTCGCTACGCCGCGGAATCGGCGCGCGACATTTATCGTGGTGTGCGCGAGGCGCACACTGCGCGCAGTGCTCGCAGTGCAGGTGTCCCCACAACGAATCCGGGTTCTTCGCGGCCCGCAAAGAAGAGGAAGTCCACAGTGGCAAAACCCAAGCGTGATAGCTCCGGTCGGTACGTCTCCAAGAAGGTCAAGAGCAAGAAGCGCCGTCCCAAGGGCAAGGCCAAGGCCAAGTCTCTTCGCCGTCGCGCGGCAATCTACGTCATGGCGAATCCAAGCAAGAAGAAGCCTGCGAAGAAGAAGCGCGTGAAGGCCCGGCGTCGTGCGAGCGTGATGCACGCCAACCCGGCCAAGAAGAAGGCCGTCAAGCGCCGTCGCCGCGCCGTCATGGCGAACCCGGCTCCGAAGCGTCGGCGTAAGCGCCGCTCCGTCAAGGCGAACCCTCTCTCCCGTCGCTTCCAGAAGCGCGCGAAGCGCACCGTGGCCGTGCTGAAGAAGCGCACCAAGAAGGCTCCGAAGCGTTCGATTCGTCGTCGCGCTCTCTCGGCCCAAGTCCGACGCGCCGGCACGATCCTGACCTTGGCTCGTTCGCGCTCCCCCGCCAAGCGCATCCGCCCCGCAATCCGTGGATTGCAGCGCGCCATGCTGCTGAAGAACCCCAGCCTCCAGGGCGTGCTCGCGACTGCGAAAGCGTTTGTGATCCCGTCTGTCGTTGCCGCGGCCAGCCTCGGTGGCATGGCGTTGGTCGGTGCGAAGATCGCCGACATGCTGCTCATGGAGGACAAGGCCGGCGTCTCTACGCTGAAAGCCGAATACATCGACAAGGACAACAAGCTGAAGCCGATGGCGAAGTACGCGCCTGCGGCCGTCACAGCCGGTCTTTCCGTCGTCGGTCTGTTCGCCGCGAACGCGATTGCTCCCAAGTACCGCGGCGTCGTGTTCATCGGCGGCATGATCGGGGCCATCCTGCAAGCAGTGCTCGCGTCGGATGACCCAGCTTCGCGCGCGGCGGTGGCGAAGGACGCGACCATGCTTCAGCAGGTCCGGCGCTCACTGGCTCTCGGCGAGTACACGACCGTCGGTTCGGGCATCTTCCACGGCGTCGGCGAGTACACCACTGTTGGTTCGGGCATCTTCCACGGCCTGGGTGAGTACACCACGGTCGGAGGCGGCGCGGACAACTCCACCGAGTTCGCGGCTGACTCGCTGCGCGGCCTCGATGACTCGTCGCAGTTCGCCCCCGGCGAAGGTGGCGTTCTGTCGGGCGGCATCTTCAAAGCCTGACCCCACAAACCCTCGCTCGTTGACGCGAGCGAGGGTTTGACCCTCTCCCCCCTCTCAGCCTCTCGGAGTATCCAATGGCCCGTCGCAAGCACCGCCGCAACCCGCGCGCGAAGTACAAGGTCCGCCACGTCGTCCTCAAGAAGAACGGGGCGCACCGCCGCCGTCGTCTGCGCCGCAACGGCCCCGAAGCGGCGGGTTCAATCGCGGCTGATGCAGCCCTCGCCGAGATGGGTGGACCCGACACCTCGGGAATGAGGTCAGTGGACGGTGGTCGTTCTTCCGCCCCCTCCCGCTTTGACTTTTCAAAGCCCCGCGGCTGGAAGGCGGACTTCAGAAAAGCGATCAAGCGCGAGGAAGGCAAGCAGCGCAAGCGCGTCTCGTCTGCCTTGGAAAAATCGGCGAAAGCCGCTCGTGGTCGCGCCAAGCGCACCAAGGGGCTCGGGAAGCGCACGCAGACCGCGCAGGCTGCTCGGCTGGCCGCTCTCGCTGCTGTCGTCCGTCACAGCGGGCGCAACAAGGCGCTGAAGAGCCCGCTGATCAAGGCAATGACCCTCAAGTCAAACCCCAGCATGGAAGAAGTCAAGATCCTCGGCATGCAGGCGGTTGCAGGCGCGGCCGGCTTCGTCGGCATGGCGGCCATCGGCAAGTTCGCGACCGACATGTTCCTGATGGAGAAGAAGGAAGGCGCAGCGTCTTCTTTGAAGGCCAGCTACACCAAAGACGGCAAGCGCGATGCGGTGGCGAAGTACGCCCCCGCTGTCGGTACCCTCGCGGCGACGCTCGTCGGTCTGTTCCTGCTCTCTGGCAAGACGAAGTACGCGGTCGGCCTCACCATCGGCGGCATGAGCGCTGCGATGTTGCAGGCTGTCCTCGCCAAAGACGACCTCCCGGTCGAGCTGGCGAAGGACGCTTCGCTGGCCGATAAGGTCAAGAACCACCTCGGCCTCGGTGAGTACACCACCGTCGGCTCGGGCATCTTCCACGGCGTCGGCGAGTACACCACCGTCGGTCAGGCTCACCCGTTCCGTCCCCGCAACTTCGGTGACGACCAGATGGAATGGGCGTCGACCGGCGGCCTCGGTGCGATGCTGGTGGACCGCGGCGGTGCGGATAACCGCTCCGAGTTCGCCCCTGGCGAAGGCGGCATCTTCTCCAAGACCCCGCTGCTCTCGCGCTGAACCAACTCTGATGTTCCGGCTGCACAATCCTGTACAGCCGGTCCTTCACAAAACAGGATGCCACCTGTATAAAAACGTAGGAAGGTTACGGTAATACAATGCCAAGGTTTGATGGTGCTCGTGAACGTATTCACCAGCCAATGTGGGATATGGCCGTTCGTGGTATCGGCGTGTCCTCGGTGATCAACAGCGTTCGTCTGTTCGCCAACCCGAACACTTCCTCGGAAGAGTTCACCAACATGGCGACGGCCGGCGCTCTCCAGAGCGACCAGACCTACGTCGTGAAGGCGATCCGCGCCCTTGAGTTCTTCCAGAGCCTCAAGGACGAGTCGGCTTTCGGTGCCTACGGCAACCCCCAGTTGCTCCCCAGCCTGAATGGCCCCAGCGTGGCTGCCGACAACGACCGCGCTGCCGACCTCTACAACCTGCTGTCCTACGGCTGCCACCTGACCTTCAAGGCCGGCGAGAAGGACCAGTTCACCTCGCAGCTGGTCTACACCCCCGCTGGCATGGGTGTGTTCGGTTCGACCTCGGTCACCAACCGCAACATCATCAGCAACGGCTGGCCCAGCCACGAGAATGTGCTTTTGCTCGCAAAAGATATTCCGTTGCCTGCCCGCCAGGGCTTCAGCGTCCGCTTGGACTTCTTCCCCTTCAAGCCGATCAACGGCTCGGTCCCCGGCGCTGGCGCCGGTACGACCGCTGGCATTCAAGCCAGCGAGGGAGTGCCCGCGGCCCAAGCGACCGCGTACACCGCCGCTCTCGATCCCCTCGCATATTTGAATGCCTTTGACGGCATCAAAATGCTGGGCGTGATCCTGGATGGCATCAAGACTCGTGACGTTCAATGATGCAATATACAGCGTTGTTCTCAATAAACGCTGTATAGAAAGAAAAACGGCCCTTCACGGGGCCGTTTTTCTTTTCCGTTGTGTCGTAGCAACGGGCTGTGGCAGGATGCGCGGCAAGTGAATCACGGGTCGTTTCTGACGACCAACCCCCCTGCGAGGCCGCATGAGCCGCACGAAGCAACCCGACTACGACGTCAAGCCTGACTTCGGTACCCTGCTCGACAAGCATCGGCAGCTTCCGTTCAAGCGTTTCATGGATACGATCTCGGCGAAGTTCGCGGACATCAACGACATCCTGAACGAGCCGGCCCCCGCGGACCAATACCCGGGCAAGATCATCCCGTACGCGCTGCCGCTGCTGTACGGCCCGCTGCCGCTCGTTTCGGCGACCAACCCACCCGCGACGCCCGTCATCGCCCGCAACGGCAACGCGCTGATTGGGCGCGAGCTGACGTTTGAAGTGCAAAGCCTGTCCGCCTACGGCTTCATCAACATCGGCTACACCAGCGACCCTGGCTACGACGTCCCGCGCGTCGGCCCGGTCGGCGACATTTTTGACAGTGTCGCGACCCAGAACGGGGGCGCGATGCCCTTGGACTTCTTCGGCGGCACGTTCGGCGCGCTGTCGTCGACGATCAAAAATGAAATGAACATCAGCTTTGACGTCGAGCTGTACGACCGCCTGCGCGGCCGTCGACTGCACGAGGGTCGGCTGCCCGTCGAGCTTTTCCAAAGCGGGCGCATCGCGCACCGCAAGATCGCAAGCCCGATCCGCTTCGACAAGGGCAGCAACATCGAGCCGCGCTTGTTTATCAACGAGATTCAGCCTGGGTTCGACATCGCCGAAGCGCCGGGGCTGGAAGTGAAAGCGTACGTCTGTCTCGTCCTCAAGGGCCGGCAGTATGTGGAGGTGCCCGGTGTCTGACGTCATGGACCCGCTCGCCGTGCAGCAGGCGATCATTGATCTCACCAACGAGTACCGAAAGTTGCAGCGTCAGCTGGAAGGCAAGACGCAGCAGTTGGAAGCGCTTACGTCGAAGAACGGGCCCGGTGGGTCTTTCCCGACGGACTTCGACGGCGCGCGTAATCGCCGGTACACCATCGAGTTTGACTTCAAAGCCGGCGACACCGCTTCGCAGGAGCGCTCCGTCAACGTCGAGAACGGCACCGTGTTCCGCTGCGCGTACGTCGAGAGCTTCGTGCAAGCCATCGGGCAGGGCGTCGACCGTTTCAGCGAAGAGCCTCTGACTGTGCTGGCGACGCTGCCGTGGGGCTCGCGCCTCATCTACTTCGACTTCCTCTGGAAGATTCGCGACACGGGCACCGACCGCGAGTGGTGCGACCAACCACAGCCCAGCTTGTTCCTCGGTGGCGGGTACGTCGAGCCGTTGTGGCTCCCGCGGCGCGCGGTTCTCGGCGGCGGCACGACACTCCTCGCGGAGATCGACCCGTTTGTGTCCGTCGTCGACGCCGGCGACCTGCCCGGCTTCTTTTTTGGCGGGGCCATCAACTCGTACCGCGTGAAGCTGTCGTTCGTCGGGCACGAAGTGCCGGATAGGAGCGCCCTGTGACCGCTGACTCTTCTCTCTGGTCGACGTTGGTCGATCTGAACAAAGGCGCCGACGCGCTGATCGAACGCGCCCGCAAGCGCATCGAGCCTTCGTCGCCGGTGTCGCGCGAGCTTCTGACAAACGCGACTGTCGAAGCGCGTTTCGAGAACCTGCCGTCGACGTACGACAACGAGGTTGACCCGGTACCTGTCAACAGCGATGCGCTGGCCGGCAACAACGTCAAGCGTGGCATCTGGATGAATGGCGCGTCGCGCTTGTACCTGCGCGAGCTTGCGCTGGACTATTACTTTGTCGACGAGAACAACGCGCGTCTCTATCAGCCGCGCGGCAAGATTCTCGAAACGCCGCCGTACTTCCGCTGGAACTTCCTGACGTCGATCACGCAGAAGCAGTACGCGGACAAGCGTGTGTCGATGTTTGCAGCAGGTCGCAGACAGGCGGGAAACCATCTTGCGTTTCACGACCCGCTGGTGATTGAGCCGATGGAGACGCTTACGTTTGACGTCGAGCTTATGGGGTACGGCGCAGGGACCGGGCTGTTTGCCGGCCTCGGCACCTTCGTCGTCGCACTCTATCTGGCGGGCTACCGGGAGGGCATGTGAGCGTCGAAAAACTGTTGGCAGCACGCGATCTTCTTGTGTCGACGCGACGCACTTTGCAGCTCGTCGACGAAGAGCTTGCCAGGGTCAAAGACGGCCGTGTCGCCGTCGAGACGGCGAGCGACGTGTCGAGCGAGCATCGCGTCGCTTGGTTCGGCACGATTGACGACAACGATCGCCAAAACGGCATCAAAGTCTACAACGGCTCTTTCCTCGGCGGTCCAGAGTCGCCGACAGGGTTCGGCCATTCGCATCGGGGCACCATCCGTATCCAAGAGGATGCAGCTTTCGTCTGCACGCGGATCATGGTTGCAATGCTGGTAGGCGCCAACCCTGAACGCTACCCCGCCGGCGTCTTCTCAGAATCTCCTCAGAGCAGCGAGGAAGAAAGCATTTCAAACGTGCTCATCCGCCTCACCGACGGGAACACGGGTCGAAATCTGACGCCCGGCATCACGACCGGGACGTTGGACCGGGACCGCGGCGCGGTGCCGTTGTCGTTCCTGTCGAGCTTCCGGTTCGGACTCGGCAGCAACTTCAAGAACAGCATCTTTTCGGAGTTCACGATTCCGCGCGCCGGCGTTGTGCGCGTCGAGGCGTTCAACATGGCTCCGCAGTTTTTTGGCGAAAACAACTTACCCGAGCGATTGTTCTTGACCCTGTACGGATACAAGGTCTACGGCGCGTGACGCCAGAGCGTAAGGAAGAAGCATGCTGAACGAAATCGTAACACAAGCCGAAGCAGCGGCGCGGCTCTTGGAGCGGGCGAAGCAGGCCGCCGATACCGTGCGCGCTCTTCGCAGCGGTGATCGGGTCTACACGCCCCTGATCGCCTCTGCTGAGTTTCAGCAGGGCACGGCAGCTTCGGCCAACCTCGTCTTCAACGTGCCGGCCGACGCGGACTTCTGGGCGTACCGCTTCATGCTGTACCCCTACTGCCGCGTGATCGACCCGACGGGCGTGACGCCGTCGGACATCGCGTACCGCCCGACGTCGTTCACGGCGCAACCCAACAGCCCCGGCATCGTCGAACCGTTCACCGTGTCGGACTTTGAGACGCAAATGGACGCGGAGTTTGCGTTCATCTTTGACGGGAAAGAAGTGCAGTCGACGAACATCCCGGCGGCGGCGACGTATTGCGTCAACGTCGAGAAGTGGAGTGCGCTGCCGATTCCCGGCTTCAATCTGCCGATCTGGACGGCAGCGACACAAACACCGTCTGGGATGCTGTTTGACGTGCCGTGGTTCTTCCCCCGCGGCAAGACGCTGACGTGTCGCGTGACGCCGACGTACCTCGGTGTGCGGACCATTGATCTCGAAAGCGCCCCAGGGCGTCAGAATCAGTATAAGCTGGTCGGCGTGTTGGAAGGCGAGAAGCGGCCAGG
>Ga0164294_10005369_pt1 | contig 11030 bp, 9 predicted proteins | sample GEODES005metaG_FD_111479 | JGI IMG/M metagenome (GOLD analysis project Ga0164294, IMG submission 111479) | Oligotrophic lake water microbial communities from Sparkling Lake, Wisconsin, USA - GEODES005 metaG | ecosystem: Environmental > Aquatic > Freshwater > Lake | place: USA: Sparkling Lake...
CGATATTCAGGTCTTCTACGATCCGCTTTAGCAATGCAACCGTCCTGCGAGTATCCGATGAAGACATCCCTGCCGTTGGCTCGTCTAAAAGCAGCAGACGCGGCCTTGAAGCGATAGCGATTGCTAGTTCGAGTTGGCGTTGATAGCCATATGCAAGATCTTCGGGAAAGAGATCCAACTTATCGGCAATCCCGACTTGCTCAGCAATTTCCTGAACTTTGTCGGCAAACCGAAGGCCAAGCGGTGGCCAGATCTTCCATCCCTCACCCGAGCAACTGACAATTGCTGCCTGGATGTTTTCGAAAACTGAAAGTCCAAGGAATGTATTGCTCTTCTGGAATGATCGAACCATGCCACGGCGACATAGTGACGCCGGGGACATGTGAGAACACGGGCTCCCTAGAAAAGTTACCTCACCTTCATCGGGCCTGTCCAGACCTGTGATCAGGTTGAACAGAGTCGATTTCCCCGCGCCATTTGGGCCAATGACGGCATGTACCCTTCCGTGGCAAATGCTGAAGTCAACGCCGCGAATCGCTTGGAAGCCATCGAAGGTTTTCCGAAGCGCCCTGACTGTTAGCAAGTCTTTTGCAGGTGCGTTCATTTCGATCGTCTTGTATTCGTGAAGCGTTTAAATAAACCCCACAAGCCCGATGGGAATCGAAGAGTTAGAACCAGTAGGATGATTCCTAGTGCGAATGACCAATACTCGGTTAAAGCCAAGGTTTCTTGGTGCAACAGCAGAAGCGTCAGGGAACCTATAGCTGGGCCCCAGAAGCTGCCGATCCCACCAAAGAGCGCCATAATTAGAATTTCCGCACTCTTGGTCCAGTACATGAAGTCTGGATACACTCCGCGATTGAAGATGGCAAATAAGCCGCCCGCCAGACCCGCGATAGTTCCAGCCACGATAAATATCGCTAGCTTTACTCGTCGGGTCTCTACTCCAATGAAGGTTGATCGCTGCTCGTTCTCGCGGATGGTTCGGAGTATCAGTCCGACCGGGGATGAAACAATAATCCACATCGCCGCAATACATATCGCCACCACGACAAGGCTGACCAAGTAGTAAGACTGGGCGGATGAGAAATCAGGTCGCCCTAACATCTGACTGATCCACGTCAGATTGGGATAAGGAATTCCGGATAATCCCTGATCCCCGCCCGTGAGATCGTTCCAACGAAAGCAAATTGCCCAGAAAATAAGAGAGAAAGCCAACGTTAACATTGAAAAGTAGACGCGGTTGAGGCGAACGCAAAAGAATCCCGCTAGCGCAGCGCCAAAACCGCCTAATGCTCCAGCTGCAACTAGGCTCACGCCAAAGGGTAACCCTGCACTTTTCATCAGTAGGCCGCAAGCATAGGCACCTAAGCCAAAGTAGGCTGCATGTCCAAACGAAATTAAACCTGTGTATCCGACCAAGAGATTCAAGCTCATAGAAAGACATGCGATGATCAGCGCGTCATTCAGAAACACAACATAAAAGGGCGGTGCAAAAAAAGGTACTGCACCCAGACCAAGAAACAACGCTGTGGCCATGAGCAGACGATTACGTTTGTTATCGAGTGTTTTCACGTCCAAGTAGCCCCTCAGGTTTAACGATTAAGATCACCGCCATAATTAGCGCCACTGCAAAGAGCGAGAACTGGGGGATAAAGAGAATTCCGAATGAAAAGACCATCCCATAGATGATTGAGCCAAGGAAAGTTCCCCAGAATGAGCCAAGACCGCCGATCACGACAATGATGAACAGTGAAATTATTATGTCGGCGTCCATGCCTGGCACGATAGCACTCATAGGCGCTACTAGAGCTCCCGCGAGTCCAGCAAGGAAGCACCCTGCGGAAAAGACCAGGAGATAAAGCATTCGGACATCAACCCCAAGCATTGACAGCATTTCCCTGTCAAATGCCGCCGCCCGTACCGTCTTTCCGAGGCGAGTCCCTTGCAGAAGCAGCCAAATGCCAACTGCGATAACAAGTGAAATTACGATAATCATCAAGTTGTAGCTCGGCAGGGCAAGCTCCCCGAACTGGAAGGTGTGAGACAGTATCTCGGGGCGGCGAACCCCGAGCTGCTGTGTTCCCCAAATGTACTTCACGACATCCGAAACCATGAGTACTATTGAATAAGTGAACAGCAGCTGCATCAGCTCTGGGCGATCGTAGAACTTTCTAAATAGGACTCTCTCAAGTAACGCTCCAAGAACGCCCGTCGCGATGGCAGCAAGTAGCACTGAAAGCCAAAATGAGCCTTGCAGCCATGTATTGAATTGCCATGCGAAGTACGCTCCCAGCATGTAAAAGGATCCGTGTGCGAAATTAAGCAGCCGAAGCACACCAAAGATCAACGACAAGCCGGAAGCGACCAGGAATAGCAGCATGGCCGTGGTCAAGCCACTTACTGCCTGTGCTCCAATTGCTGATAGGGATGGCAATTCCATGGCTAATACTTAATATTCAGTCCATAAACAGAGTCGGATCTATGAGCTCGACAGGGTCAAGTATCGGGAATGCGTATCCGTCACGATTTGCCGCTTTGCCCCATAACATTCCTCGCGTAGCTTGCTGGTCCTTCGCCCGCATAGTTATCTTGCCTTGAGGGGAAACAATTTCTAATCCTTTCAGGGCCGTCGATACCTTGTCCGAATCGATGGAATTTGCTTTTTTTATCCCTTCGACTAGGAACTGCATTGAGATATAGCCCTGCAATGCCCACGAGGGAGGTGTGTCGTCTTTAAAAGCCGTGGACAGTCGCTTTGTAAAGGCGGCGTGAAGACGTGCAACCTCGGTATCTTTGGGTTTCCAATAGAACGCGTCATAGGTATTTGCATAGACTCCGAGAGGATATTCCCCCCCCAGTGCACGCAACGCTTCGATGGACCCTGCTTCTCCTAGGCCGATGAAATTGTTGCCGATCGATTTGAAAAAGCCCTGCGCCCCGGCCTGCCTAGCAAAGGAGTCGAAATTGCCGCAACAGATTACGGAAAAGACAGCCTCAGGCTTTTTACCAAGTTGAGCTGTGATGAATGGGGTGTAATCGCTTTCATTCAACTTCGGCCATTGCTGGTCCACAATCTCAATATCCGGTCTCAGCTTTTTGATGTGCGCAACAAAGGAAGCTGTTGCGTCGCGACCATAAGCAAAATCCGGAGCGATTGTGGCAAGGCGTTTAATGTTCCACTTTGCGACGATCATTGCCGCTGCGCGACCTTCAGTCGTGGTATTGGCTGCAGCTCGGAAGACGTAGGGATGAATTGCGTCCGGGGCGGTAAGGCGATCTGTCTTTGGCGCCACTGCGATAAAGACTTTTTTGGCTTCCTTGGCGATTACCGACACCGCAGGGCCTTCCCCTGAGGTGAAGGTCCCCACCAGGAAATCCACGTTTTCTCGAAGCACCAATTCCCGAGCGACACGCACGGCCTCATCAGGGCGCGATTTCGTATCTCGCGGCACAAGCTCAATCTTACGACCAAGAACTCCGCCTGTTGCATTAATCTCGTCGACATACATTTGAGCGCCCTTGAGAATCGGCGTTCCAAATTGTCCACCCGCACCCGAAAGGATCATCGGAAAGCCGACGCGGATCGGCACTTGGGCGAAGGCGATCGATGTGGCAAGAATGCCCAACAGCCCCAAAAGCAACTTGATTCTCTTTAGTTGCATAAAAGTTGTGTCCATAGCAAGTCTCCTCGTAATTGTTTGTAGATTTTTTTCGCTCGCCTAGCCAATATCGATTGATTCCCTAACTAAACTTACAATACGGTCGGCTTGGGGCCGGCGTCCGCATCCCATACATTGAAGGTGGCCTCCCACAACTTAACCTTTCCATCTACTACAGTCCAAAATTCAGTGCCGCGTCCGGTCATACGGCGGCCTGTTTGAGCATCTTCCCAAGTGCCGTCCCAGAAGTTCCCAACCATGTTTCCCTGAAGCATTCGCATCGTCTTCTTGAGCTGGTAGTTCTTTTGGCGACTGAACCTAGCATTTAGAAATTTTTTCGCATCAGCCTTCCCATGGATTTCGGGAACATCCGCAAATTGGATTACGACGTCATCCGTGAACCCATCTAGGATCGCAGGTACGTTTCCGCTACCAAAGTTCGTTTCTGCTGCCTGCACCATCGCCACAGCCTGTTCGTTTGACAAGACATTTGCACTCATATTTTTCTCCTATGTAATCGTTCGACAGATTGAACAAAATTCGATATAACGAAATTTATTAAAACGTGGCAAAAAAATTTTGTCAAGAAAAAGTCATCTTTTTTTAAAATGCGCCTCCAGGCAGTTTTGGAAAGCGCTTCCCGCTCTCCTGATGCGGCTCCGTAACAAGTCACTACTGCCATCCCAATGTGAAGGCATACAGCCAACTGGAATCAATAGGGGTCTTGTCGACCATGAACCAGGCTCAGGCAGACTCGCGCAATGGGTGGCATGACTCCTAAATCGTGCAGCTGATATTTGCTGCCGTCATTAGCAATGATTGATCTGTTGAGGACGCTTCACGTCAGCGCTATTGAGAGCTCTTTAGGGCTAAGTCAATTCATCCGAGGTTGCCGACTAAACGAACAAGTGAATCTGTTTCAGTCGTTGCCCTAAGAAGATCGGGGAGAGTTAAGGCTAACTGCCTTTTCCGATAGGGTCGCTGCGAGTTCCTTAAGCGTTGCGATTGCCTGATTCCTATTAGCTTCGTCCAGATCGGCGCGAAAGAAGCTCAATGCGACCCCAGCCACCGCGACGTTCCTGCCTCTAGCAAAAACTGGGGCACCGAAGGAGCACATACCCTCACGCGTCTCGCCATCATCGATTGCATATCCTTGCTTCCTGATTTGAGTCAGCTGCTTGTGGAGAGAGGTTAATGACTTCACGCTCTGAGAAGTCAAATCACTAAGCGAGCCCTTCCCTTGGTAAAGCTCATCGATCTCCCGATTGGATAAGGTGCTTAACATCGCTTTTCCCGTTGCGGTCACGGCTGCCGGCAGTCGCATGCCAACCTTAAACGCCACACCCAAAGGACGTGAGCTATTGCGACAGGCTAAATAGACAACATCCCGCTCAAGACGCTCTGATAGGACTGCGGCATCCCGCAAGAAATAGGGGTGGGTGTCCCAGAAACGCATGAATTCACCGGTCAGATTACTTTGCTCAAGGCGGGAGTTTGCAAAATCGACAATCCGCAGCCCAATCGAGTACGCCCCCGTATCGCCTCGGTCGAGAAGGCTACCCCGCACCAGTGAAGAGCAGATTCCAAAGACACTGCTTTTCGGTAAGTCCAGATACGCAACAAGCTCACCGAGCGTTAAGGGCTTCTTGGCTTGCGCAAGAGTCTCCAGAATTGATATTGCTCTGGTTACAGCAGGTGCCAAATCCCGACTTTTTTTCGAATTTACAGTCATGCCTTCTATGGCCTCTTGATGATAAATGGACTTTACTACGCTCTGATGAACGTTATTTATACTGCATATCATTCGATATGTAGAATTTTTATTTCAACAGTAATCGCCTGAAACTTGGCTTCGGCATAGCCCATGCCATCTTCCCAATATCAAGTAAAGGAAGTTTGGATTTTTTCCTACTCATGGATACCGGTTATTGGTAGACTGATGAGTTGGCGCCATTTGCCAACCTGAACGCCCAATACATAAGAACGAAGATTTGATTGGAGTCTAAAGATGAACAAGACTGTTACTGCTATCCGCCATGTCCACTTTGAGAACCTCGGAACTTTGGAGCCCCTGCTAAAAAAACGTGGCTATACCGTTCAGTACCATGACGTCGGCCTGGCGCCACTGGGAACAATTGATCCGATCGAGACAGATTTAGTCATCGTACTGGGTGGGCCGATTGGAGCCTATCAAGAACTTCTATATCCATTCGTCAAGGATGAACTAGGACTTCTCGAATCTCGTCTGATTAGTAACAGGCCGACGATGGGTATCTGTCTTGGCGCTCAACTTATGGCTCGTGCGCTCGGCGCGCGGGTCTATCCCGGCCCTCGCCAAGAGATAGGTCTTGCACCGATCCAACTTACTAATGTCGGAAAGCATTCGTGTTTAGCGCCCTATGGCGAGGAAGGTGCCACAGTTCTGCATTGGCATAGTGACACGTTCGACTTGCCAAAGGGAGCGGAATGCCTTGCTTCGACCGATGTTTGTGAAAACCAGGCGTTCTCTTGGGGGAACAACGCCATTGGACTGCAATTCCATCCCGAGGCTCAATTTCGAGGTTTTGAACAGTGGTTGATCGGCCACGCCTGTGAGATTGCAGTTACCAAAACCCTTTCGGTGAACTGTCTTCGCTCAGATGCTGAAAAATATTTTCCAGGGATCGAAGCGAGAGCCGAAAGATTTTTTGGTAATTGGCTGGATCAGCTTACTTGAACTGCGTACTGAACTTGCTCATAACATTGACCTCCTCCCAATAAATTGGACACCCTTAATTAAAAAAATCGGCAACATTATTCCCCAAGGAGGGGTGCGCCATGAAGAGGTCAAAGTTCACAGAAGAGCGTTCCTGAAGTATTAACACCATTACTCTGACATGCGGGCAAATTTGTCGCAGCACTTAGTGCCGGGGAAGAATTATTTAAAAGGACTGGTCCTTTATCAATATTAGGTATATTTGCTTGCTGTGTTGGTGCCGATCCCGTTTCAATCCCATTGCTGTAAAAAGCTGATCTTTTTTTCCTGCCCAGCACGATTCGAACGTACGAGCTTGGCCTTAGTTGGTTATTGCCTATAACAACCTAAAGACAATAATCTATCGGGATTGCCATTGAAAATGTGCAGAGTTTGCCTACACACTTTTTAGCATGCCCAGCGTTACTTAAAGTAACGCTCAAAAGACAAAACCCCCACCATTTCTGATGAGGGTTTGCTTTCTGGTAGGCCCACCAGGACTTGAACCTGGGACCAAAGGATTTTACTTGCTACTACCTAAATTTCCTTGGGCGGATAATCTGGATTTGTAGGTGCCACAAATGGAAACCGAGCCTTTCCCTTTACTGCTACTGTACCCTCTTGGTCTCCAGAGCCCCTGACATATCTTTTCTTATCGTTTCGATTGCTCTCGAAAGACCAATTAGGGTAAAGTTTTGATTTTTTTGCAGCACTATTAATCACTTTTCGAGCAGCTTGGCTTTGGAGAATTTTAGACTCCAACTCAGTGGGATTCCAGTCTTTAAGAACTAATCTTTTTAATTCTTCTTCAATAGAGGCAAACTTTGTATTTCCACTCAGATTAACCATCTCAATAGGATCAACTTCTAAATCAAATAATTGGGATGGATGCCCATGGGTATAGATATATTTAAACTGATCCTTACGCACCATTCGACAGGGGGCACAAACGCCCATATCAGAGTATTCAGAAATTGCTATATTTTTCCAGCCTTTAGCTTGGCCGGTTATTAATGGGGCAAGACTTTCGCCATCTAAAGTAGTTGCTAAGGCGATTGATTTTTCACCTGCTAAATCAAGGATTGTTGGAAATAAATCGACCAAGGAAACGACTTCTGAAATAATTTTTTGCTGATGATTTTTTCTCATTTCGGGCGTGGATATCATGAGCGGCACCCTTGAAGACCATTCAAAAAAGGTTTGCTTAAACCACATCCCTCGCTCACCCATCATTTCACCATGATCGCCAGTAAAAATAATCACTGTATTTTCATCAAGTTTCATTTTTTTAAGAGTATCTAGAATTTTTCCAATCTTACTGTCTACATAACTAATCATGGCATAGTACGCATGACGTGCATTTCTAATATGCTCTTCAGTAATATTAAATCGATCCCGTGAATGGGAATAGTAAAGCCATTGGCTATGCACATCTAAATCTTTAAATGGAATTTCTTTAACTTTAGGCAGATCGATTTCTTCATGCTGGTATAAATCCCAATATTCTTGAGGGGCTGTAAATGGTGAATGCGGATGTGTGAATGAAGCCACCATAAAGAAAGGTTTTTCTTCAGAGCGCCTAGCCAAATCATAAATTACTTGGTTAGCAAAGTAATCCACCTCTTCATCGTAATCTAGCTGCAAACTTCGCTCACAAGGCCCCGCTTCAGTCACGGCCCGCATGCTAATACCTGTAGGTGCATTTCTTGGGCCCCCATTCCAATCTGGTACCCAAGCAAAATCAGCTGGGTAAATATCGGTCACAGATCGATGTTCAAACCCATGTAATTGGTCTGGTCCTACAAAATGCATTTTGCCAACTAAAGACGTGTCATAACCTGCTAACGTTAAATAGTGGGCTATGGTTGGCATTGAAGCTGGCAGCTCAGAAGCATTATCAAAGGCGCTAATTTTGTGCGGAAGCATGCCAGTTAACATTGAATACCGGGATGGCGCACAAATTGGAAAATTACAATAGGCATTTTTAAAAATTGCGGCACTTTTTGCAAACTTATTTATTGCTGGAGTTTTTACAATGGGATGTCCATAAATAGGTAGGGCGGGAGCTGCCAGTTGATCTGCCATGATGAGCAAAATGTTTGGGTGTGCATTAGGTATTGCCATAACGATTACTCCGGTTTAAGGCCAATGTCACTTACTAATTTAGCGTATTTGACAGAATCTGATTTAATAACACTTTTAAATTGCTCAGGTCCTAAATTAACAATTTCAGTTCCTTGTCCTAGTAATTTTTCAATTACATCAGGATCTTTTAGTACCTTATTTAAATCGGCATTAATTTTCGCAACAATTTCTTTAGGTGTTCCTGCTGGAGCCATAATTCCATACCAAGCAGAAAATTCATATCCGGGTAAACCGCTTTCTGCGATAGATGGCACATTAGGGAGTGATTGGGAGCGTTTCAGTGTTGTCACACCTAAAGGCTTTAATTTCCCAGCTTGAATATTGGATAAAGTAGCTGGAATATTTGTAAACATTAATTGAACTTGACCAGCTAATAAATCCACTACACCTGGGCCAGCTCCTTTGTAAGGCACACCTAAAATATCAACCCCCGCCATCTTTTTAAATAGTTCAGCTGCTAGATGAGCTGGGCTTCCGTTCCCCGCAGAGGCATAGGCCAATTTACCTGGCTCAGCTTTAGCTAGAGCAATTAATTCAGCTGCATTATTTACTTTTAAAGAAGGATTGACAACTAAAATATTTGGCACCTGAATTGTTAAGTTAACAGGCTCAAAATCTTTGATCGTGTTGTAGGGCATTTTTTCAAAGAGGCTCATATTCACAACATTATTTGAGCTGCCTACTAACAAGGTATATCCGTCTGGCAAAGCCTTAGCAACAAAATCTGAGCCAATATTGGTTCCAGCTCCAGGCTTGTTTTCAACGACTACGGGCTGCCCCCATAAAACGGATAATTTGTCACCTATAACTCGCCCCATAAAAGAGGCGGCGCCTCCAGGAGCCCAGGGCACTATCAACTTCACTGGCTTGGTTGGATAGGTAGCAGCTTGTGCAAAGGCATTATTCAAAAATACATAAACGGCTAAAAATGAAAATAAAACCGTAAGTTTTTTTATAATTATCATTATTTTCATGAAACCAGTTCCTTTAATTTAATAATGCGATTTGACCGATTATTAGTTAATGTTTGGTGATACATCTCATATGCTCGCACTACTTGAGACCGAATCAAGCGACCCGCAAGATCTTTATCCTTCTGTTTGATTGCCTCAATTAATGCTTTATTTTCAGCATCAATTTCGGCTGCTCGCTTCGGCTTTGCTCTCAACAGAGATAGCGCAAATAAAAGAACTAAGTTATTCACCTGATTAAATAAATTTAAAAGAATGTCATTACCGGTACATTTAGCAATAAATCCATGTAGCTGCCGTGAGGCCAATAAAAAATCAGATAGGCGTCCTTTAGTAAAAGCAGTATGAGCTTTGTTCCATAATCTTGTCATTTCCTCATGATCAGACGCACTTGAATTATCGGCAGCAATTTGCGCACAGGCTAATTCAACAACCATGCGAGCTTCAAAAATATTTTCAGCATCCCGTAAAGTAATTTCTCTTACGGTATAGCCCCAATTGCCTGCTCTTACAACCATTCCATCAGCCTCTGCCCTCGCTAAAGCTTCTTTAATGGGCGTTCTGCTTATCCTTAGTTCAGTTGCAATTTGTTGAGTAATAACTCTTTCCCCCGGCAAGATTTTCCCTGTCGTAATTGCATTACGTAAATGGTGATAGGCATCTTCAGCGCTAAGTCGTAATTTTGGATTCATATTGAATCCAATTTAATTAATAAATCACCAAGTAAAAATACCTATTAACCCTTACTTTTACTATTTGGCAATCTAATAAGTTAGTATTAAAGTGACTTTTAATCCATGATTATTTATAAAATTAAAATTAATGACTAGGGAGGAATATGAATCGACGTGAATTTTTAATCATAATACCCAGCATAGGGGTCAGCCCATCCATTGCATTTAGTCAGGCCAACTTTCCCAATAAGCCAATTAAAACTATCTCGCCCTATGCAGCCGGCGGAGGTCCAGATGTTCAGTTAAGACAAGTGGCGCCTTATCTAGGGGATTCCCTAGGTCAATCCATCATTGTTGAAAATAAAGTCGGGGCTGGCGGGGTTCTTGCAACTCAATTTGTTGCTCAGTCAGCGGCAGATGGCTATACCCTTATTCTTGGGTCGAATATTCAATTAATCCAAAAGATAATTAAGCCTGAAATTTCCATTAACCCCATAGCAGATTTTGCGCCTATTAGTAATATGTACTCTTCACCAACAGTCATGATGGTGCCGGCCGACTCCCCTTATAGAAAAGTTGAGGATGTAATAGCTGCTGCTAAAGCTAATCCTGGAACTATGAACTATGGGTCTGGCGGAATTGGAACTTCTGCTCATATTGCTGGCGCAACTTTCGTTGCACTAAATAATCTTAAAGTAACTCATATCCCATTAAAAGGATCTGTAGAAATTGCATCATCCCTACTACGAGGTGATACACAGTTCGCATTTCCGATAGCGGGCACTGGAGTACCCCTTGTAAAAGGTGGTAAGTTAGGTGCTCTAGCCGTCACTAGCAGAAATAG
>Ga0164294_10005370_pt1 | contig 11029 bp, 7 predicted proteins | sample GEODES005metaG_FD_111479 | JGI IMG/M metagenome (GOLD analysis project Ga0164294, IMG submission 111479) | Oligotrophic lake water microbial communities from Sparkling Lake, Wisconsin, USA - GEODES005 metaG | ecosystem: Environmental > Aquatic > Freshwater > Lake | place: USA: Sparkling Lake...
CGGTAATGGCGTGATGGATCTTCATGATCACGGCGCTTGCACCGTGCATAAGCCCTTCAACCACCGTGGCCTCCCACAGCGGGCGGGCACGATCGAACCCTTGCATCGCAATTGGCTCAGCCATCGAGAGCACATCGCGCATCTCACCAGCGCCCGTGGCCCGAGAGAAGCGAAGGTGGTAGCCGAGGTCGAAATTCGGGTCGACCTCCCAGCGGGGCGGGGCGACCGAAAGTGGATTTGACCGCACCCGTTGACGTAGCCGCGGGATTGCTCGGGTGGCTCGCTCGAACTGAGCCCAGATCGCATCACGATCAATCGGGCCATCAACGGTAATCACCGTGGTGATGGTGGACCGCAGCATCGGGTCCTTCTCAATGACCCACATGAGTGCGTCTGAGTCACTCATTCGATTCTCAAATCGAATCGAAGAAGGGGGATCGGCCGAAATGTTGTCAGTGCTCACGGCGCCAATCGTAGGGAGCCACAGCCCGCAGGGCCACAACTGCCGCCGAGATCCCTCTCAGTGCTTTGGAGGGTTGCAGTTGTAGTTGGCATAGAACCTGTCAGTTGAGGTTCTGCCGTCAGTGAATGTGCGGGTTCTCGTAGTGACGACTCGTCCGCATCGGGCTGGAGCGGCTGGTCCGCTTGGCGTGCCGCTCGGAGTCGATTGAGCGGTCTGTTCACCGGTTGCAAACTTTGTTGACCACAACTGCATGGTCACTGAAGTCGCTGTATAAGACGGCCAGATCACCACGCCGTACTTGGAGTTGTTACGCACCTTGAGGTCCACGCTGGGGTAAGCCAACGTCGCCTCTCTGCCGAATGGGTAGCGACCGATATAGATGGAATGTGGCTTGTAGGCGGGGATATCAAGACCCCCAAAGAACGCTGCATTGAACAACGTGGTCGCGTACTGGCTAACGCCGCCGCCGATGTCGTCAACGAATTTGCCGTCGTTGATGGCCGGCGCGCTGACGAATCCATCGGCGGTTGTCCGCCGTCCGACAAAACCATTGACCGAGAAAGTTTCACCGGGCGGAATCAAAACTCCGCGGGTGATGTCAGAGATGCGGTGAATGTTGGTGACTCGAGGCTGACCTGCAGGGTGTTGGGTCGTGAACTGACCAATTACTGACTTCACGCCCAGGGTGTTGGCCCATTGGACTCCCTCGGCCGCTGTCACTGTGCGGGTAGGAACCTCAACCGAGGTCTTCCCGGCGAGTAACGCGTCGGCGATGAGTTTGGGTGCCTCGGGTCCGCAGCACACCACTGCATCCTTGCCAGGGACTGGAACCGGTACGCCGCCTTGGATGGTGAACCGAACGCCAGTCGGATTTGCGCCCTTGCCGGTGGACGACTCAACCAACTTGGCGACCACTGCTGGATCGACCTTCAGTTGAGGGTCCTTATTGGCCGACGTGGCCGCGACCAGAGAAAAGGCTGTTCGCAGGTCTTTGCCGCGCAACTCCACCTTCTCTTTGCCGGAGGTCAGCGTGATGGTTCCATCGGTGACCTTTTGAGCAGCGGCGGCAAGCGCCTCAACTGTTGTATCCGCTGTGAGCGGTGGGATTGTCGCTTGTTGCACCTTGACTGAAATCGGGGTGCCGATCTTGGCGATTCGCGCTGGAATTGCTGCAGCGATTTCGGTGGTGGTCAGCGCCTTGCCCGGTACACCCTTGATAACACGGACACCGTCAGCATCTGCCTCAATCCGAGGTTCGACGGGATCTGTTCGACGCTTGCCTTCAAGTGTGACTAAGGCTGATTGGAGCTTGCTGCCGTCGATAGTGACAGGGGCACTGAGTTCGGTGGAGCCAAAGAACGAGCCGATCCATCTGGCGGGGCGAACCGGGATCGCGTCGGTGCGTCCTACGCCAGTTGCTGCAGCAATAGCTGATTCGGTGTTGAGAGAAAGGCCAAGGTTCCCGGCGGAGTCCGTCAGGGTTGCGTCACCGGTGGAGATCCGAATCTCAGTTGCCTGAAACCGCGTATTCATCTCTGACACTGCAGCGCGAAGTTCCGCTGGGGAGTCGCCACCCACTTGTGTGCCACCTAGCGCGGTGTTTCGGGCAACGGAGTCTCCTGTAACGGCGGCGCTGATGCCCCACGCTGCAGATACCAGCGCGATTACAACAAGCGGTGCTGCAACCACGAGAAGTACGTTCCGCCGGCCCTTTGTCACGGGAGGATGTTCGCGCATCGGGCCGCAATTTCCGTGGCACTGGCCGGGTTCTTCGGAACGATGTCAGCCCCGTGGATCAGTTCTCTGCTTGGAGCTTCGAGTTCGTCTCTTCCTGGGAGCTGCGAGTTCACGATCGTGGGGCCATTCCAATCTGAAACCCAAACAGCAGAATCGAGCTGCACCTAGAAGAGCGTGAGCCCGGGTTCCTTAGCGCCACGGAGGACGTCGTAATCAACCTCCACGCAGTGGATTCCGCGAGAACCAGCGAGCACCTTGGCCTGCGGCTTGATCGACTGAGCGACGAACATTCCTCGCACGCCAGCAAGTGTCGGGTCCGATGCGAGGCGCTCGATGTAGCGAGCGAGTTGCTCCACTCCGTCAATCTCTCCTCTGCGCTTGATTTCCACTGCGACGGCTTTGCCGTCGGCGTCTCGGCACATGAGATCGACCGGACCGATATCTGTGGGGTACTCCCGGCGCACCAAGGTGAGACCCTCGGCAATAACGGACGGATCGGCTGCGAGCAGCTCCTGAAGGTGCGCTTCCACACCGTCCTTGCGAAGCCCCGGGTCCTCACCGAGTTCATGGGCGGAATCGGAGAACACCTCGTGAAGATGAATTGTGAGGACTTCGCCCTTGGGGCTGGTGACAGTCCAACGGTCATCGGCGGTGTCGAGCCGGTTCGGAGCGTTCATCCAGTTGAGCGGCTTATAGGCGCCGCCATCAGCATGAATGGCTACGCAGCCGTCAGCCTTGACCATTACGAGGCGGGTGGCCTCGGGGAGATGGGCGGTCAGTCGACCCTCGTAGTCGACGGAGCAGCGGGCTATTACAAGGCGCACGGCGGTGACCCTAGAGCCTGACGCGGGTGCTGTTGTGCACGCCGAATTCGCCACCTAGAGGCTGTTAGCGGCGAGCAAGTTCCGCGGCGTCAAGACGCCGGGAAATATCGGCGCAGTCGTCACAGACAGACTCTGGGATGACTCCGAGACGCATGAGCATGGCGAATGCTTTACATCCGAGGCACAACCCAAACGCTGACTCGAGGAACGCCGCAAGAGCAAGCATCGACACAACAATTCGTGCGGGTCCAACTGCGCCGGCGATCCACAGCGCAGAGGCCGTAACTGAGAATGCCACGCCGATCCCTTGGGCGAAGCGCTTGGGCGGACCGGGGAGGAGCTTCTCAAATTTCCGAAGGCGGGGGGCCACCAACTGAGTTGCGATTCGCCCCAGCGGGCTGAGTCGTGGACCGGTGAGTACCCGGGCAATGAAGCCATAGGTCAGTGGGATGAGAATCCATCCCACTCCGCCGATTGCAACTGCGAGCGCCATGAGGACCACTCCTGCAGCAACAGTGCGGGCTGCAACGTCGTTAACCGGGTTGGGAAACGAGAAAAACCCTGGTTGCTCAGTTGTGGTCGTCTCAGTTGTTGCCGTGGAGTTGCTGCGGTCGGTAACTGCCATAGACAAACCCTATTGGGCTAAACCCGACCAAACAAGTCACCTTTGGTGGTGCATCACCGCATGACGGTGTGCCTCGGTACTGCGCTGGGTCTGGATTGGGCGCTGCGCATCAAGGGGGTGATGTGTTTCTGGTGGGGGAAGTGTTTCTGGTGGGCGATGTGTCCCGGTTGGTCAGTGAGCATCAGCGAGGTAGGGCGCCTGATGTTCAGAATCGAGTGGAGTTGCGCGGGAACGCCATCGTGTCGCTGCTGTCAGTGGAGATACGCCAGGTCGGTGAACGGTGACTCGTGGGTTCCGAGAATTTGGACTGCGGCCTAAATCTGTTGCGGGACGAGTGGTTGGGTCGTCTGTGTCCTCGACGTCAATGGTCCAGCGTTGGAGGTGGCAGAGGGTGTGATGGCGTGCACAGAGCGGAACGAGGTTGCTGGGCTCAGTTGCTCCTCCGAGGTGCCATTCGACGAGATGGTGGATATCGCACGACTGAGATGGCACATCGCAACCTGGAATGACGCAGGTTGGGTAGATCGCCATGACGGCGTTGCGGAGTGCTCGGCTGGGGTGCCGGCCCGATGAATACACCTTCAGAATGTGGCCGGCTGCGTCAGTGAAAGCGTGCCGAGTCGTTGCGTTGCATGCGAGGCGGGCAACTGCGGCACCATCAATCCACGCGCCATCAGAAGTAGTCGCTCCGAGTCCAAGGCGCAGGTCGTCGACCGGGATCAGGATGGTGAAGTTGGCGGATTGTTCGGCGGGCCGCCCGAGAACAGAATTGGAATCCGGTCTGGAGCCTGTGTCGTTGGCTGGGCCCGTGTTGTCGGGTGGATGTGCGGAGTTCGCTGGGCCCGTGTTGTCGGGTGGATGTGCGGAGTTCGCTGGGCCCGTGTTGTCGGGTGGATGTGCGGAGTTCGCTGAGCCTGTGCTGTCGGGTGAGCCGGTACGAGCCGCTTGAGTGCGGTGCATTGCTAAGTCGACGAGAGCATCCGCTGCACGTTGAGCAGGGGTGATGGGCTCGAATAGCTCGGAATCGTTAGTGGCCGATGGGAGGTCATCTGGTTGCGGATCTTTGCGTGCTGTTGACTCGACATCGGTCAGATGAGCAGACCGCTCGGCCGCTTGGGTTGCTGCGACCAGCTGGTTGAGTGCAGCTTGCAGTTGTGCCCCACCCTCTGATGTGAGTCGACCTTTTAGGTTCCACGAACCTCCAAGCGTTTGAGTGAGCCACACTCCGCGGTCCTTCCACGCTCGCTCTGGATCTGAGCCGTCAAGGTCGGCGAGTTCAAGCCAACGTCGCATTGCAAGCGCAAGATCGTCGATGTGGAGTGTCTCGGCCCACTCCGTGAACATGTGCTCAGCGGCTGTGAACGAGTCAGAGGTAGATGGGCGACGAGCCCGACACACGATGCGAGCTGCATCTGCTGAGATGCGCCCGAAACGCAACGAGTCAGCGAGTAGGGGTGCTGACCGCAGGTCCCTCGCCAGCTTGAGCCGGCGAAGGGCGGTGTCGTGCGATGCCCGCGTGTGGTGCTTGAGCCACGACCGTGTGCTGATGAGGCCGTCTGTCTCATGGAGTCCCTCCGCATCGGAGCGAGCCAGCAGTGGAAGCGCTGCGCCGTCGATGACCGCTCGAAGTCGCTCAAGTTCAACCAGCAGTTGGGGGATATGTGCAGCCGGCGCAGACTCGGGATCGAAATCAAACAGCAAGCCGATGAGCTCCTTTGAGCACGACGCGACGCTCTCCGCATCGGCGAGGGCCGGTGCTGCTGCCATGGAGTTGAAGGAAACGCCGGTATCGAACATCTGTTCGATAAAGTATCGAAGACCTGTGACACGGAACTTCCTCGGTGCCAGAGCTGGCTCGGTGCCAGAACTTCCTCGGTGCCACAACTTCATCGGTGCCAGAACTTCCTCGGTGCCACAACTTCCTCGAAGTTGGAATCGAGGCGGCGTGGTGACCTGCGGCGGTACAACAAAAGGCGCCGGCTGGTGGTCACCAACCGACGCCGAATGTGAGTCTCACCAGCCTTGCAGCCGAGTTACCTAACGACCCTACAAATCAGGTTCGAGCGTTCTTCATTTGCTTTGTAATGCGGGCCCGCTCGCCATTGTTGAGCACTACCTTGCGAATTCGAACGACCGCAGGAGTTACTTCCACGCACTCATCTTCGGCAAGGAACTCCAGCGCTTGTTCCAGAGTCATGCGACGTGGAGGTGTGATTCGCTCGGTGATCTCGGAGGTGGACGACCGGATGTTGTTCAGCTTCTTCTCCCGGCAGATATTGACGTCCATGTCCTCGAGACGAGCATTCTCGCCAACGACCATGCCTTCGTAGACCTCTTCGCCAGCGCCCACAAAGAGCGTGCAGCGTTCCTGTACGGCACTGATGGCATGGCCGGTTACCTTGCCGGTGCGGTCAGCTAGAACCGAACCACGCTCGCGGGACCGAATCTCGCCGAACCAGGGCGACCAGCCATCAAAGACATGGTTAACGACGCCCGTGCCGCGGGTCTCGGTCATGAACTCGGTACGGAACCCAAGCAGGCCACGCGCTGGCACGCGGTGATCCAAGCGAACCCAACCAGTTCCGTGGTTGACCATGTCGAGCATCTGACCCTTGCGAGTCGCGAGCAATTGGGTCACCGCGCCGAGGTACTCCTCGGGCACGTCGATCGTGACTGCCTCGACTGGTTCGTGGAGTGTCCCGTCGATTTCCCGTGTCACCACCTGAGGCTTACCAACGGTCAGCTCAAAGCCTTCGCGTCGCATGGTCTCCACGAGTACAGCAAGTTGCAATTCGCCACGGGCGTGAACTTCCCAAGCATCGGGCCGCTCGGTCGGCAGAACTCGCAATGACACGTTGCCGATGAGTTCGGAATCGAGCCGGCCTTTGACCAGGCGAGCGGTGAGCTGCTTTCCGTCGCGACCTGCGAGTGGGGCGGTATTGATGCCCACCGTCATGGCCAAGCTGGGCTCATCAACACTGATCACTGGAAGCGGACGCGGGTCATCTAGGTCGGCGAGGGTCTCACCAATGTCGACGTCATCGATGCCGGCCACCGCAACGATCTCACCGGCACTCGCGGAGTCAGCCTCGCGTCGCTCGTGATTTTCCGTTGTATAGAGCAATGCAACTTTGGCTCGTTCGATGGTGCCGTCGGTCTTGCAACGGGAAATCTGCTGACCCTTGCGGATCGTGCCTTCCATGACTCGGCACAAGGCCAAGCGTCCAACGAATTTTGATGCGTCCAAGTTGGTGACCCAAGCCTGAAGCGGGTGACCTGGCTCATGGGTGGGAGCAGGAAGGTGATCGACGAGAGTCTGCAGAAGCGGGGTGAGATCCTCTTCGAGGTCGTCGATGCTGCTGGGCTCCTTGAGCGAGGCGCGGCCTGCTCTGGCATCGGTGTATACGACGGGGAACCCGATCTGATGCACGTCGGCGTCGACGTCGAGGAAGAGTTCCTCAACCTCTGCGACAACCTCGGCAATTCGAGCGTCGGGGCGATCGACCTTGTTGACGACGAGCACGACAGGCAGGTCCAAGGCGAGCGCCTTACGCAACACGAATCGGGTCTGGGGGAGGGGCCCTTCGGAAGCATCGACGAGGAGCAAGATTCCATCGACCATCGTGAGGGCGCGCTCGACCTCGCCGCCGAAGTCGGCGTGCCCAGGGGTATCGACGATATTGATCTTGACCGGGTCGCCTTCGGCACGGTTCCACATCACTGCGGTGTGCTTGGCCTCAATTGTGATGCCTTTTTCACGCTCCAAGTCGAGTGAGTCCATCACCCGTTCGCCGCTGGTGGCTCGAACCGCCCCGGCTTGTTGGAGCAGAGCATCAACCAAGGTGGTCTTGCCGTGATCAACGTGGGCAACAATCGCCACGTTTCGGATGCCTTCCACGGCAACGCGCGTGGAAGAGGGTTGTGTATCTGTGGATTCAGTCATGGAGCTCAGCGCCGCTCGAGGCGACGGCGAATGAGTTCGCGTCGTTCCTGGAGGTCGCGGTAGGTGATGGTGTCGACGGTGTCGTCGACGATCCCGAGGCTGGCTTTGATTGCCTCTGGATCCACCTTGAATTGGTCGGGTCCGACGCCCATTTCGGCGGCGAACATTTCACCATGCGTCATTGCAAGGTGGGTGGAGAGAGTTGCGAACTCGCCAAGCAGGTCGAGTTCGGGGGCGAGGTTGGCGATTGCGGCATCGAGGAACACGAGGTTCTTGACATAGAGCATGAGGATCTTGGGGAGCCGCGCACCCATGCCCATGAGCGCTTTGATGATTCGCTGAATCTCTCCAACGAGTTCTTCTGGGCCAAGTTGGGTTGGGTCAATCGGTGTCGCGTCGAGGCCGAGCTCGCGAATCACCTCGTCGATGTCGGTATCGGGCGGCAGGGCGCCGAGATCTCGGAAGGCGCCGATCTGGCCGGGGATATCTCCCATGGCGCCGCACAACATGAGCCGCAGGAACGCGTTGCGCTCGAGAGAGGTCATTCGGGCTGTGATGCCGAAGTCGAGCAAGGCAATGGAGCCATCAGGCCGGACAAACAAGTTGCCGCCGTGGAGGTCGCCATGGAAGATGCCGTGCACCATGCAACCCTCGGTGAACCCGCGCATTCCGATTCGAACGACCTCGTGAGTGTCGATGCCGGCGGACTTCATTGACTCGAGATCGTCGAATCCGAACCCGTCGAGTCGCTCCATGACCAAGATGCGGCGAGTCACGAGATCTGGATGAGGGCGAGGAACAATGAAGCCTCGCTGATCAAGTTTGGCAAAGACCTCGGCGACATCGAGCATGTTCGCCGCCTCAAGGTGGAAGTCGAGTTCCTCGGTGATGGTCTCTGCAAAAAGCTCAACAAGCGCTGGAGGGTTCGCCAGCGCCGCGATGGGAATTCGTCCGATGAGGAACGGGGCGAGCCACGACATGACTTTCAGGTCATCGAATACCTGGGTCTGAATGGTGGGCCGCTGGACTTTGACCACCACTTCCTCGCCGGTACGGAGTTTTGCGGCATGCACCTGAGCAATTGAGGCTGCGGCGAGGGGCCGACGGTCGAATCGCTCAAAAACTTCCTCAATGGGACGACCAAGTTCTTCTTCGACCACTTGGCGTACTACGGAGTAGGGCTCGGCCGGGACCTGATCTCGGCAGGCCTTGAACTCATCGACGAGTTCGGAAGGGAAGAGCCCTTCGCCGCTCGAGATGACTTGACCCAACTTGATGTAGGTGGGGCCGAGACGCTCTGCGGCTTTGCGAAGTCGGCGAGAGAGACCAGCGCGTGATTCTGCTCCGCCCTTTCGGCGGTCCAGAATCGCCCAGCCGCCGAGTGCGGTGCCGAGATGGCCAATCACTACTGCTGAGCGTCGAATCGGCGGAACGCGTCGCTTCCCTGTGAGTTCCGGAACCCGGCGACGAGTTGCGCGGCGCAATTCGTCAAGGCCGTCATCCCACGTCAACGCGCCCCGATCCACGACCCAAGGGCCGTGCTGGGTGAAGGTGAAAAATTCCACGTCGGGCGACGCGTTGGAGTTGGAGGGAGAGGCCACGAAATCAGTCGAAATAGGGGAGTAGGGAGAAAGAAAAGCGAGAAACCGAATCAGTGAAATTCATTCGCTTCACTGAGTATTGCCGCTTGAACCCCATCACGGCAGATCACGAGCTCATTAGTGCGCTGAGAAGGGGTGTTGAACTGAAGTGGCTGGCCGCTCAAATCGGAGCACCAGAGTCCACTTCCGAGCGCCACTGCTACGGGTGCGCAACTGTCCCATTCGCTCATGCCGCCGGCGTGCACGTAGGCCACCGCATCGCCCCGGATCACCGCCATCGCTTTGGCTCCGGCCGATCCCATGGGTTGCACGCTGGCTCCTACGGCGGCGGCTGCGGACTCAGCCCAAAGAGGTGGGCGAGTGCGGCTGGCCACCACCACGGCCGATGAGTCGGAGGGAACTACCGCAGGACTAACAGTGCTGTATGTCACATGTAGATCCGGCACAGCAACCGCTCCAACGGCCGGAACGCCATCAATGACGAGCGCAACGTGGACTGCCCAATCGTCTCGCCCTTCACCAAACTCACGCGTGCCATCAAGGGGGTCAACAATCCACACTCGACGACTTGAGAGACGACGAGCGATTGTCTCCGCCGACTCATCTTTGGATTCCTCGGACAGCACAGCGTCGTCTGGGCGCTCGCTCTCCAAGCACTTCATGAGGTACTCGTGCGAGTAGAGGTCGCAAGTGTCCTTGACCTGCGCAACCGATGTTTGAGCGGCAAAGAGTTCGGCGCGCATCTCCTGGAGGAGAGTGCCTGCTTGAGTTGCGAGTTCGTGAGCCAGTTGATGGTCTTGAGCACTCACAAGGCTGGACTCGGGAAGTGACGAAGTCATTGTTGGAGACTACGCACCCCAGAGGGTTGCGGGCGTGGTGGACGCCCTTTGCGGAGCCAGAAGTTCATTTCCGCGGGCATGAAGAAAGTCGGCCCGGTAGTGTGTCGCCCCACATGCCGAGCAAGCGCTTGGACACTGGTTTTCTGATTTCGAAATCTTTCCAAAGCCCCTCTCAAACACGGAATTACTTGAGCATATGAAGTACGAGCTCTCTCATCTTGAAGCCCTAGAGGCTGAATCGGTTCATGTCATTCGTGAGGTTGCTGCTGAGTTTGAGCGACCAGTGCTGTTGTTCTCCGGCGGCAAGGACTCGATTGTCATGTTGCATCTGGCGATCAAAGCCTTTGCTCCCGCCCGAGTGCCGTTCCCTGTGATGCACGTTGATACCGGTCACAACTTCGATGAGGTTGTTGACTTCAGAGATCAAATGGTCAGCGACCACGGCATTCGTCTTGTTGTCGCATCGGTGCAGGCGTCAATCGATGCTGGCCGGGTTGTTGAGGACACCGGCCCTCGGGCAAGTCGAAACCCGTTGCAAACCGTGACCTTGCTCGATGCGCTTGAGGAGCATGGCTTTGATGCAGCGTTCGGCGGTGCTCGACGAGATGAAGAGAAAGCTCGTGCCAAGGAACGGATGTTCAGTTTCCGCGACGAGTTCGGTCAGTGGGATCCAAAGAATCAGCGCCCGGAACTGTGGAGTCTCTACAACGGCCGCCATCGTCGCGGTGAGCACATCAGGGTGTTCCCCCTGAGTAACTGGACCGAACTCGATATCTGGCAATACATCGAAGCTCAGGAGATGGCGCTTCCCTCGATTTACTTCGCGCATGAGCGAGAGGTCTTCAGCCGGGACGGCATGTGGCTAGCGGTCAACCCGCACATCACCTTGCAGGAAGGCGAGGTGCCCGAAGTGCGAACGGTGAGATTCCGCACTGTGGGCGACACCACCTGCACCGGCGCAGTGGAGTCTGCTGCCGCTGACGTAGCGGCAGTTGTA
>Ga0164294_10005372_pt1 | contig 11024 bp, 5 predicted proteins | sample GEODES005metaG_FD_111479 | JGI IMG/M metagenome (GOLD analysis project Ga0164294, IMG submission 111479) | Oligotrophic lake water microbial communities from Sparkling Lake, Wisconsin, USA - GEODES005 metaG | ecosystem: Environmental > Aquatic > Freshwater > Lake | place: USA: Sparkling Lake...
GAAGCTCGGCGACTGCGGAGCGGGAATGTTGGTGTGCGTCCAGTCCACGCCGTTGCAGGTCGGCACGAACACCTTGTCACCCACCACCAGTGGATAGCCGGAGGTCGCGTTGTGCTGGAACACACCCAGTTCTTTATACATGTCGTAGACCCAGATGATGTCGGCATCGGTCGGACCGGGCTCAACAGGGACAGGCTTGCCATCAAGACCAGGGGCGGCCATGAAATTGGCCTCGTCTTGGAAGCCCTGATTGCCATTCGCAAAGCCTTCAACATCGAGACACACAATCTGGCAGCGATTGGTCGGCACATAGGCGCGGTTGCCCACGATCGTTGGCGAAGCGCACAAGCCCAGGTATTCCCAGTCATTGACCTTGCCCGTGCCCATTTTAGGACAGGACATCTGCCAGAGGAACTTGCCGGTCTTTTCCTCAAAGACCATCATGATGCCACGGTCACCGATGTGCTTGTCGTTGCGCGGGCTTTCATTGTTGGTGCCGATGTAAACGCGGCCATCCGCGATGATCGGAGCGCCATAGGTCTGCGAGCCCAGTTTGGCCACCCAGAGACAGTTCTTGGTGGTGCTCATGTCCACGTCTTCCGCCGTGTTGGAGGCATTGGCTTCCTCGGCGTTTGGGCGGAGACGGCCTGCGATCTTGGGAGCCGCCTTGGGGCCTAGCTTCTTGCCGGGGTCGATTTCGACCGGCAGGTTCTTTTCCGAGGACACCATGTTGCGGTTGTTGCTGCCGCCCCATTGCGGGTAATCGGCGGCGAGCGCGGCCGCGCTCATGGCGGCGGTGAGAACGAGCATTGCAGAGGTCTTTTTCATAGAGCAGGGTGAGTGGCTAACGTGCAGGGTGGGCTGATTGAATTACTTGTTGGGAACAACGCTCAGGTTGTCCAGATAGACGCGCTTCTGGTTCAGCGGCGTGAAACCAAAGAGGCCCGGTGAGCCGTTTTTGTGCGCCACTGGCACCTTGACTTCGAGGGTCCAGGCCTCCGGCTCGGCGGAGGTCTTGTCCCACACCTTGCCCTGGACGACACCGCTGCCATCGTCGTTGACAGTGACCTTGGTCTTCAAGGTATACCACTGGTTGGCCTTCACCTTGAATGGCGCGGTCACCTTCAAGCGCTCCAGGTTGGAGCTGACTTCCAGCTGGCTGGCATTCGAGCGCAGCACGATGAGGTAGCGCTGGTGGATGAAGCCGATGTCGCTCTTCACGCGGGCGCTGCCATCGGTCAGCACGTCGGCCTGCATCGTGTAATTCGACAGATTCGAAGGCGCGATGAAGGTCGTGCCACGTTGGAACAGAATGCGGTCAAAGGTCTTGGCGAACACCTTCTCGCCATTCAACTCGCGCACGTCGAACTTGAAGCGTGCACCGATCCACGGCAGCGGCGGGTAGGCAAACTTGATGTGCTCCTGCGGCTGCTCCTCATTCAACTCGACGCTGTTGAAGTCGTCGTGAATCGGCAGGTTTTGCAAGATGCGGCCACGGATGGTGCCGAAGATGCCGCCCTCGGCTGTGGCTTTGAAGGCACCGGCGGAAAGCTTGGCATCGGCGGCTGCGACCAGCTCGCCCGCGTCGTTGAACTTCGCGTCCAGCGTGCTCTTCACCTTGGCGGTGGGCGGGATGAAGGTCTCCCACTTGGCCTGCTTCACCTCGCCGGTGACGAAGCCATTGGCATCGACACTGCGGATGCGGAAGGCCTTGCTCGTGCCGGGCGTAAGCACCACTTCGGCAGGGATGATTTGCAGCGCGGCGGGCTTGCCAGCGGCAGGAATGACCGCAGCGGGCACCTTGTCGTTGGTGATGCCGCCGTTCTTGATCTCGAAGGCGTAAAACTTCTCAGTGGTGTGGATGTAAAGCATGCCATTGGCCACCGCCGGAGCGCCCAGGCACTGACCGCTGAGCTTGATGTCCTTTACGATCTCGCCCGCCTTTTCACCCGGCTTCACCACCGCCAAGCGTCCGTCCAACTGCGGCACATAGAGCAGGCCATCGACATAGATGGGAGATGCATGGACGTTGCCGGTCGCCATCTTCAGCGTCCAGAGGATCTCGCCTGAATCCGCGTTCACCGCGTTGAGCACGCCCGTGTCGTCGATCTGATACACGATGCCTTTGACCATCACGGGCGAGCCGTTGCTGCTGCCGATCGGATTGCGCCACACCTCGGCTTCGCGGGGATGCACGTTATTCTCCGCGCCGGGTGCTGGGGCTTGCAGCTTCTCCGGCAGTGTGAAGGAAGCCATGCGGCCCTTCTCAGAGGTGTCCACATTCTCATCGCCGTGCACCACGATCAGCTTGTCCTTGTTCAGCAGCACCGAGGCATTCACGCCATTTTTGCAGGCCTGCCAGCGCCACAGCGGCTTGCCGTTGCGGGCGTTCACACAGACCACATTGCCGCAGCCCGTGCCCGCGTAGAACACACGCTTGCCGTCGCGCGTCTCAAACACGGGCGGAGAGAACGAGCTGTCCACCGGCGGCGACACACCCGGCAGGCTCCACCAAACCAGTTCGCCCGTCATCTTGTCGAAGGCATAAAAGCGGTCTGCCGCCGGACCATCCGCGCCCCAGTTGGAGCTGATGCAATGCAGGATGACTAGGTCGCCCTCGATCACCGCCGTGCCCACGCGGGAGTTCGGGAAGCTCATGCGCCCGAAGTCTTCCATCATGCTGATCTCCCACAGCTTCTTGCCGTCGAAATCAAAGCACATGAACAAGCCGTAGTGCGTGCCCAGATAGACTCGCTTCGTCGCCGGATCGACCGTCGGCGCGCCAATGGTGTAGCGGTCATAAACCGTGTCGCTCAGGAAATCGAGGAACTCATGCTCCCACAGCTTCTTGCCCGTCTTGGCATCCAGGCAGGTCAGCAGTTCCACCAGCTTGTCCTTCTCACCACGATAGCCCCAGGAGAAGACCTTGCCATCGCACACCATCGGCGTGCCACGGCCATTCGAGTCATAGGTCCAGGCCGGAGCATCCCCGATCTGGCCGCCACCATTGTAGTGTTCGGCACTGACACCGTTTTGAAAAGGGCCTCGCCAGGAGGTCCAATCAGCAGCCACAGCGGGCAGGGCAAAGACAAAAGCAAGCAACGAGGTAAGTTTCATGAGCAGGGGTAGGAAACGGACCATGACCGTCGCGACAGCAGCGCCTGAATCAACCCGTTTGTCGATGCTCGGCACCCCTGCGATCCGGCCAGAGGCACGTGGGGCCGATTTAACGACAACGCTTCCCAGCTTCTTTCCCACAGGACACGATCCATGTATTGACTTTGACTCGCACCACCTTTTTCATCCTGGATATTATGCTGGAGGTTCCAGCAACGACCACCGAGCCCCGGAGGGCAACACACTTCAACTCGGCCTCGGCTTCCTTGCACTCCGACTCCGATCTATGAGTCGGCAAACCAGATAGAACGTTATGACCACGCCACCCATGTCATTGCCACACTCGCGGCTGGTCTCAGGCCAGCCATCCTCGTCATTCATCAGAGATTCGGCGCGAGGACTTCGCAGTGCCACATCGGCACCGCTAGGGCCTCGGCTCTACCTTGCAAGCATTGGGCTGAGCCTAGCGTTGCTTGCCTCGCTGCCTGCTTCGGCAGCAGATACCTTCAGCCCCACCGGCTCGATGACCGTGGCGCGTGCTTATCACACCACCACGCTGCTGCCCACTGGCAAGGTGCTGGTGGCGGGGGGCGACAATAGCAGTTTCGGTTATCTAGCCAGTGCGGAGCTTCACGATCCGACCACGGGCACTTGGAGCGCCACCGGTGCTATCTCTGAATCGCGCTCAAATCACACCGCCACACTGCTGCCCAACGGTAAGGTGTTGGTCGCAGGGGGCTATGGAGGCAGCGGCCTTCTTGGCAGTGCGGAGCTTTACGATCCCACCACGGGCACCTGGAGCGCGGCTGGCTCCATCGGCACGGCGCGTGTCAATCACACGGCCACGCTGTTGCCCAACGGCAAGCTGCTGGTCGCGGGAGGCGGCAACAACGCCGGTATCGCTTACGCCAACGCCATGCTTTACGATCCAGCCACCGGCACCTGGAGCGCGACCGGCTCCCTCGCCATCGGGCGTTATGGACATACGGCCACGCTGCTGCCCAGCGGACAAGTGCTGGTCGCAGGGGGCTTGGGAACCAGCGTTACTCCCGATAGTGCGGAGCTTTACGATCCGGCAACAGGCACCTGGAGCACCACGGGGGCGCTTGCCACGGCCCGGGCCTATCACACCGCTACGTTGCTGCCAGATGGCAATGTGCTGGTCGTGGGGGGACAAAACAGCGGCTTTTACACCAGTGCGGAACTTTACGATCCGACCCCGGCACCTGGACCACAACGGGCTCCATGACCACGGAGCGTGCTTATCACATCGCCTCACTGTTACCCAATGGCAAGGTGCTGGTCGCGGCAGGATGGTCCGGGCCTTTTCACCTCAGTGCGGAACTTTATGATCCAGCCGCAGGCACTTGGAGCGCGACGGGTGACCTTGCCGCCTCGGCTTTCGGTCACGCCGCCACGCTGCTGCCCAATGGCGAGGTCTTGGTCACCGGGGGATACAACGGCACCTATCACAACCGTGCGGAGCGCTACGATTCGGCCTCGGGGGCGTGGAGCGTCACCAACTCGCTTGCTGCGGTGCGTTATCTTCACACCTCTACGCTGCTGCCCAATGGCGAGGTCATGGTCGTTGGCGGCTCTGATGGCTTTAGCAATATCGCTGATGCTGAGCGCTACGATCCGGCCACCGGGGTCTGGAGCGCTACCGGCTCTCTGGCCACGCCGCGCAACGGTGCCTCCGCCACGCTCTTGCTCGATGGCACGGTGCTGATCGTAGGAGGCTATAACGGCGGCTCTCTCGCCAGCGCCGAGCTTTACGATCCGTTAGCTGGCACCTGGAGCACGGCGGGCTCCCTCACCGCAGCGCGATACGTCCACTCCGCCACCCTGTTGCCCAGTGGCAAGGTGCTGGTCGCAGGGGGCTTTGACAGCAGTAACAATCCGCTCACTACCGTTGGGCTTTACGATCCAGCCACCGGCACCTGGAGCGCCACGGGATCTCTTGCCACGGCCCGGGCCTTGCACACCGCCACGCTGCTGCCCAATGGCAAGGTGCTGGTCGCAGGAGGAGCAGGCAACATCAGCCTGCTCGCCAGTGCGGAGCTTTACGATCCCGGCACGGGCACCTGGAGTGCCACCGGCCCTCTGCCTGACGCGAATCAGCGTCACACCGCCACGCTGCTGCCCAATGGCAAGGTCTTGGTCGTGGGTGGCAACAACGGCAGCCTTCTTCCCTATGCCGCGCTTTACAATCCGGCCACGGGCACCTGGAGCACCACTGGCCTGCCCACTGCGGAGCGCTACTACCACACCACCACACTCCTGCCCAATGGTAAGGTCTTGATCGCGGGAGGCTATGACAACACCAGCACCACCATCTCCAGCGCGGAGCTTTATGATCCGGCCTCCGGCACCTGGAGCACCACCGCCTCGCTGGCGTCAGCGCGCAGATACCACACCGCCACACTGATGCTGAATGGCAGCGTCTTGGTCGCGGGAGGCGATGCCAGCGTAGTTCTCAACAGCGTGGAGCTTTTTGATGTGGGCCTGGGATTCGACCCTATCGCGCAGCCCGTGATCACCTCCGCGACGATCAATAGCAGCTCCGCAGTGGCGCTCACCGGCACCAACTTCACCGGGATCTCCAGTGCGTCGGGTGGCAATAGCGGCCAGGACTCGGCCAGCAACTACCCAGTGATGCAAATTCGGCGGCTCGACAATGAGCAAAGCACCTTCCTGCGCTCGGACCCGAGCACCAGCATCACGGCGACGGCCTTCAGCTCTGTTGCCCTGACGGGTCTGGCAAACGGGCACTACGCCGTGACCGTCTTCACCAATGGCATCCCCAGCGCGTCGGCCCTCATCACCCTGGTCGCGCCAGTGATACGAGTCAGCAGCAACAGCCTTTTGATTGCCGCCGGGGACAGCACGCCCTCGGTCACGGATGGCACTGACTTCGGCAATGTGCCGTTGATCAACACCACTCTGACCCGCACCTTTTCGGTCACTCATGCGGGCCTGGGGGCACTGAGCCTCAACAGCATCACGATCAGCGGTGCAGCAGGGGCAGACTTTGCCGTGACGGCGCAACCCGCAGCACTGCTAGCAGTAGCGGATAGCACGACTTTCCAGATCAGCTTCGACCCACGGCTCCCTGGCGCACGCACTGCGCTCGTGAGCATCGCCAACAGTGACCCGCTCGCCAGCCCCTACACTTTCGCTATCAGTGGCTTCGGCGCCTTGGCAGTGAAGCGCAGCCAAACCATCGCCTTCACCGCACCGGCCACCGTGTATCCAGCCCAGAGTCCGCTCGCGCTCAGCGCCACCGCCAGTTCAGGTCTGCCGGTAACGCTCAGCGTCGTCTCTGGTCCTGCCACGCTGGCAGGCAACACCTTGACCCTGACCGGCACCGGCACTGTCAAAGTGATCGCAACGCAAACCGGCAACAACCTCTACGCTGCGGCTACAGCCGTGACGAAGACCCTCGTGGTGAAAGCCAATCCCACGACACTGACCTTGATCGACCTCGCCCAGGTGTATGACGGCAACCCGAGACCCATCAGCACCCTGGGCGGTGTCGCCCCCGTCATCACCTACAAGATCGGTGCTCTAACGGGTCTGACAGCTCCTACCAATGCAGGCAGTTACCCAGTGACCGTGAGCGATGGAGCCGTGACCAAGACGGGCACGCTGGTCATCGCCAAGGCCGTGCTGGACGTGACCCTGGATGACAAGCGCAAATTCGCCGGCCGCGCCAATCCCACGCTCACCGCCGTCATCACTGGCTACCAAGGCGCAGACACGCCCGCTGTGATCACCACCGCCCCAGTCCTATCCACTACCGCCACGCTCACCAGCCCACGCGGGCTGTATCCCATCACCGGCAGCCGTGGGGCCGCGCTGAACTACACCTTCAACTACCGCCAAGGCACACTCGTGGTGGAGAGCTTCGTCGGCAGCTATGAAGCCCTGCTGGTGGATGGCGGCGCCCAGGCCGTGGGCAAGCTCAGCGTCAATGTCACCGGAGCCGTCACGTTCACGGGCAGGCTCTTTGTTGGCACGGAGATAGCACCGCTGTCCCTCATCGGCACGCTGGTTAGCAACCCCAGCACCGGCCAGGCCAGCGCCAACGTAGTGAGTATTTCCCCCGATGGCACCCCCTACGTCACCAGCGTTAACCTGCCGCTGTCGGACGCCGAGTTCATGACCGCCAGTGCCACACGGGATAGCATCGCCCTCGGCACAGCCACCGACGGACGGAAGCTCAGCACCGCTACTGTCGTGCTTTATGCCGGAGCGCATACCGCCGTGCTGGAACCTGCCACGCCGGCGGGCGCAGCCGTTCCCGTCGGCGCAGGCTGGGCCACCGCCAAGATCGACTCCAAAGGCGTTCTCACCCTCACGGGCAGACTTGGCGACAATGTCGCCTTCACCACCGCCCTCTCGCCTGACACCGCCAGCAACCCTGGGTATCGCCTTTTCGCCCAGCCTTACCTCGCTGCACGCAAGGGCTCCTACCTCGGCGGCAAGTTCAGCTTGGCAGCCCACCCGATCCACAGCAACCGCCGCTACCTGGAAGCCGCTGCCCTGACCTGGAGCAAGCTTGGCCTGCCCACCGATGCCACCTACCGCGCAGGCTTCGGCCCCGTCAGCACCGTGCTCATGATCGACCCCTGGCTGGCACCCAAGACCACGGCACCCACCATCAGCCTCGCGCAGCGGCTTGGCCTACCCGGCACCTCCTTCAATGTCAGCCACTCGGCCACTGGCAGCGCCTCGAATGGAGACCTGCCCACACGGCTCAACCTCAGCGCCACCAATGTCGTGAGCGTGCTCTTGCCACTGGCCAACCTGACCAAGTGGAAGACGCTCACTTTCCTGCCGACCACAGGCACCTTCACCGGTAGCTTTGAATTGACTGACGCCATCAAACGCCCCGTCACCTTCAGCGGCGTGCTGCGCCAGCCCGCCACCACACCCGATACCTTGATCGGCAATGGCCACTACCTGCTGCCACCGCTGACCGGCACCGAGAAGACCACCGGCGAGCTGATGTTCACCAGGCCGTAGGTTCCGCCCATCGCTGGTAGGGCGCTCTGTCCCAGAGCGCCGCCGCCGAAGCGCTGGACGTCGCAATACAGCAAAATTGCCAAAGTCATCCACCTTACATCCGGCGCTGTGGGACACAGCGCCCTACCTGTTTTTGAATGCGCCTTTCAATGTCCCTCTCGCAGCATGATCCAGCCGACCAGTGCCAGGATCGGCACCAGAATGGGCAATGAATAGCGCACGATGTAGCCGATAAATCCAGGCGTGTGCACCTTGGACTTTTCGGCAATGGCCTTCACCATGAAGTTCGGCCCATTGCCGATGTAGCTGCCCGCCCCGAAAAACACGGCCCCTAGCGACACGGCGATCAGGAAATGCGGATGGTCGATCACGAACTTCATCACGTCCGCCGGATTGCCTACGTCCAGATAGTAGCTGCCCATCTCCGCCGCCAGGAAGGCGAGGTAGGTCGGGGCGTTGTCCAGGAAGGCGGAGAGCGCCCCGGTGGCAAAGTAGTATTGCAGCGGACTGTTGAGCGAAATGACGTTGCCACTTTGCAGAATGGCCAGCGCGGGGAGCATGGTCAGGAAGATGCCGATGAACAGGTAGCCCACCTCCTGCACGGGGTGGAAATTGAAGTCGTTCGCCTCGTGCACGTCCTTCTTCGTCGTGAAGTAAGACACCGCCGCCGCTGCGATCATGAGCATGGCCGACACCGTCACCACGCCGACCTTGTGCTTGGGATCAATGAACACCGCGCCCAGGACGACGGCGAGAAAGATCAGGTTCGGCAAGCCACGGAACTGCCATTCATCATGCGCCGTTTCCTTGTCACGCACCGGCTTCGGTGCGCGCAGGAAGTTCCGCCAGTCCAGCACCAGAAAGACCGCCAGCAGCAGCAGGTTGGTCAGTAGCCACGCGGGCCAGCAATGCTCCAGCACCCACCAGAAAGGCACGCCGCGCAGGAAACCAATGAACAACGGCGGGTCGCCAATCGGCGTCAGACAGCCGCCGCAGTTGCTGACGATGAAGATGAAGAACACGATGTGCAGGCCGGTGATGCGATACTTGTTCATCCGTATCCACGGACGAATCAGCAGCATGGACGCCCCGGTCGTGCCGATGAGGTTCGCCAGCACAGCACCCGTCGCTAGGAAGGCCACGTTGACCCACGGTGTGGCCTCGCCTTTCACACGAATGTTGATACCCCCACTGATCACATACAGCGAGCCGACCAGCGCCATGAAGCTGATGTATTCCTCCGCTGCGTGAACCAGCGGCGTCGTTTCGCCAAGGCCAAAGAAGTAATAGCAGGCCGTGATCAAGCCCAGCCCGATGGCCACCTTCGGATAGTGATGCTCCCAGAAGTGCGGTGCCAGCAGAGGCATCAGCGCAATGCACAGCAGCAACACGACAAAGGGCAGCACCATCCACGGATTGGGCATGGCATGAGCGGCAGCGAGCATCAAGGTCATAAGCACGTGCTGTCAGCGCAGGAAGCCACCGGTGCAAAGAAAAAGCCCAGACACTTTCGTGCCTGGGCTTCTCAAATGCGAAACGTTGGAACCTTACTTCAGCTCCCAGCAACCACCTTCGACCGTGCTGCGGGCGAAGAGATGATCATAGGCCAGCACCGGGTAGCTCCAGACCTTGCCGTCCAGCAAGTCGTCGCGCTTCAGCTCGGTGTATTTCTCGGGGGACGCCTCGACGAAGACGACTTCGCCCTTGTCGCTCAGCGCGATGATCGTCTTATCGGCGATGATCACCTGGCCAGGGCCGAAGCCTGCTTCCTTCCACATGTCCTTGCCCGTGCGGATATCCACGCAGGCCAGCGGACCAGCGCCGTATTCCTTGAAGCTGAACATGCCATACAGATAGCCGTCCTTCACCACCGGCGTGCTCCAGTGGTTGAAGCACTCGTTCTCACGACGCCACAGCGGTTCGGCGCTCAGCGCATCTCCGCTCTTGCTGATCTTGAAAGCCCCGGCACCCACGCCGTAACCGGCCGAGCAATACACGATGTCTTCATACACCACCGGCGAAGCTGCTGTGCTCACCTTGAAGGGGAACTCAGCACGCCACAGCACCTTGCCCGTGGCAGGCGTCACGCCGACCAGACCAGTCTGGGTAAAGAAGATCGCCTGATGCACGCCATGAATGTTCGCCAGGATCGGCGTCGCGTGGGTCATCTTATCGTCCTCGCCCTTCCAGATCACTTCACCGGTCTTCTTGTTCAGGCCCAGCAGCGCCTGGCCAGGCCCACCGCCACAGAGCATCAGCACATCGCCATCAATCAACGGCGACGCCGCGTTCTCCCACTTGATCTGCACACCGGCATGATCCTTGAGCACATCGCGATTCCACACCGCCTTGCCCGTGGCCGCGTCGAAGCAGAACACGCCCAGATTCGCATCAATGGCATAGACCAGCGAGCCATCGACGACGGGCGTCGAGCGCGGGCCGTCGCCGCCCTTGTTGTCCGGGGTGCCCGAGTCACCACCGCCCGTGTATTTGGAAATGACCGTCAGCGGCGCGGACCAAGCCTTCTTGCCGCTCTTCACATCCAGCGCCAGCAGCACCTCGGTCGTGTTGCCGTCCACCTCATCCATGATGATCGTGAAGGCCTTGCCACCTGCCACCGCGAAGGAGCTGAAGCCCTTCGGCGTGTCCTGCTTCCACAACTTCTTCACCTGCACGCGCTTCCAGTCGCGCACCGCCTTCGGAGCCGTCGTGGTGCCATTGTTCGGACCGCGAAAGGCCGCCCATTCGCCAGGTTTGATTTCAGCCGAGAGAAAGCCCGTGCCGAGCACGAGCGCCAGTGAGGTGCGGAGGGTAGATGCAGTCATGGAATGTGAGAAGCGCGGATGGAACGAGGGCCTCGAGAAGGTTCTTTCGAGCCC
>Ga0164294_10005377_pt1 | contig 11021 bp, 14 predicted proteins | sample GEODES005metaG_FD_111479 | JGI IMG/M metagenome (GOLD analysis project Ga0164294, IMG submission 111479) | Oligotrophic lake water microbial communities from Sparkling Lake, Wisconsin, USA - GEODES005 metaG | ecosystem: Environmental > Aquatic > Freshwater > Lake | place: USA: Sparkling Lake...
CCGCGGTGTAGGTGTGGATCCCGCGTCACCGGTATCGCGGCGCACAGTTCTCTTTCGCGCCGAGACCGGTTCGGGTGCCCATGCCGGACCGGTCGGGCGCTATTCCCAACTCCACTACGAGGCTGAGATCTTGGCCTGGGTGCTCACCTGTTTTTCTGATGCCAACGCATCCGGCCGGAACCAGTCTTAGCCGCCCCGGCGGTAACTCGGTGGCAGCGTCATTCCCCGAGCGGCCGTTACCTTACGCAGAAGCGTTGGGTAGTCGGTGATGATGCCGTCAGCTCCGGCGTCGATCTGTACGTTCATCGTCGCTTCGTCATTGATGGTCCACGGAACAACCCTGAGAACCAAAGCATGCGCGCGGGCATTGAACGCCCGATCGGCGATGAGTTGGAAACCCGGGTCTGTCACCGTCTGCCCGTAGGGCACCGAGTAGCCCTGCGACAACGACGGTTCGGCCGCACGAACCATCGGCAGTGCGCTCCAGTCGAAACTCTGGATTTCGACCCTGTCGGTCTTTCCTGCGGCCCGAATAGCGGCGAGGATTACGTCGACGAATTGTCCTGGTGGCGCTGACTTTCCGAGACTATCCGGCTCAACTTTCGTCTCGATGTTGTAGTGCGCATCAGCGCGTTAGGAGTCGGTGAGAGCGAATACCGCGGGCAATATAGCGATCCTGTTTCCCGCTACTACCTCGACGTTAGGAAAGCCCGCCAGCAGCGTGCCACAGTCCAGGGTGCGCAACTGCGCGGCAGTCAGGTCGTGCACCAGTCTGCCGACATAGGGGTACTGGGGGTCGCCTGGGAACACCGGCGCGGTATCGGCGCACTTAGTGGCGTCGATCACCGGATCGTGCCACACCATCGGTTGAGCATCCTTGGACAGAACAATGTCTAGTTCCGGTGTGGTGGCGCCCAGTTCGAGCGATTTCGCAAAGGCTCGTAACGATTCCCCCGTGGCCTCACCACGGCCACCGCGGTGGGACTGCAGATCAAAAGACGTCGGATCTGCACCCGCGGACGCAGACAGGCATATTGGAGCCAACGCGAGCGGGACCGACATGCAGGTGCGGCGGTGCCCGGGCATAAGACGCTAGCGCCTGCGCTGGCGGGCGATCTCAGCCAGCACCACCCCTGCCGCCACCGCGGCGTTGAGCGACTCCGCCGGACCCGCCATCGGGATCGACACCACCGCGTCGCAATTCTGGCGCACCAGCCGCGACAGCCCCTTACCCTCGGATCCGACGACCACCACCACCGGGCCGGATGCATCCAATTCGTCGAGAGCCGTGTCGCCTCGGGCATCGAGTCCGACGACCCGGACACCGGCATCTGCCCACTGCCCCAGCGTGCGATTGAGATTGGTCGCTCGCGCCACCGGCACCCGGGCCGCCGCGCCTGCGCTGGCGCGCCAGGCCACCGCCGTCACCGATGCCGAGCGTCGCTGGGGGATGAGCACACCGTGACCGGCGAAGGCGGCGACCGAGCGCACGATGGCCCCGAGGTTGCGCGGATCGGAAATGTTATCCAGGGCAACCAGCAGGGCTGGTTGCACATCACTGGTTGCGGCAGCCAGAAGATCGTCAGGGTGGGCGTAGGCGTACGGCGGAACCTGCAGTGCGATGCCCTGATGCAAGCCATTGGAGCTCATCCGGTCTAGGTCGTGACGTGGCACCTCGAGGATCGGGATGCCGCGATCTGCGGCCAGCGTCACCGATTCGGTCAACCGCTCGTCGGCTTCGGCGCCGAGTGCGACGTAGAGTGCCCCCGCCGGCGCGTTCGCACGGAGGCATTCCAGTACTGGATTGCGACCGAGAACCATCTCAGTTTCGTCGGTGGGCTTGTTATACGTCTTGCGGGCCTGCAAGGCGGCACGTTTTGCCGCAGGGTGATGGGCTCGCTTGTGCGCTGGCGGAGTGGCGCCACGCCCTTCGAGCCCGCGTCGGCGGACACCCCCGGAGCCCACTGTCGGGCCCTTCTTGGTGCCCTCCTTGCGGATTGCACCGCGCCGTTTCGAGTTGCCCGCCATCCCTAGTTTGCCTCTCCGTCGGCCAGCGCCCATTGCGGGCCGTCGGCGGTGTCGGTGACATCGACCCCGGCCTGCTTGAGCCGATCGCGAATCTCATCGGCTCCAGCCCAGTCCCGATCGCGCCGGGCATCATCGCGACGCCGCAACTCGGCGGCGACCAGGACGTCGACCGCGGCCAGGGCAGCGGCGGTTTCATCCCGGGTCTCCCATCGCTCATCGAGAGGATCGCAGCCCAGAACCGCTGTCATCGAACGTATTTCGCCGGCCCTGGCCAGTGCGGTGTCGTGATCGCCGGCCTCCAAGGCGCGGTTGCCGTCGGCGCGGGTGGCGTGCACCTCGGCGAGGGCGGCAGGAACGGCGAGGTCGTCATCGAGTGCCGCACCGAACCTGGCCGTCCACCGTGTCGGAACCACCGAACCGACCCGTGTTCGGACCCGGTGCAGGAACTCTTCGATACCGGTATAGGCCTTGGCCGCGTCCTGCAGGGCAGTCTCTGAGAATTCAAGCATCGAACGGTAGTGGGCGCTGCCCAGGTAGTAGCGGAGTTCGGCCGGTCTAACCCGTTGCAGCACAGCAGGAATCGCCAGCACATTGCCCAACGACTTGCTCATCTTCTCCCCGCCCATGGTGACCCAGCCGTTGTGCAGCCAGAAGTTGGCGAAGTCGTCTCCGGCGGCGCGTGCCTGCGCGATCTCGTTCTCGTGGTGTGGGAACACCAGATCCATGCCACCGCAGTGAATGTCGAATGCCGCGCCGAGGTACTCGTGCGCCATGGCGACGCACTCGGAATGCCAGCCGGGGCGGCCGCGGCCCCAGGGTGTGGGCCAGGACGGCTCCCCCGGTTTGGCGCCCTTCCATAAGGTGAAGTCTCGCTGGTCGCGTTTTCCTGTCCCGACAACCTCACCCTGATGGACGTCGTCGAGCCGATGGCCGGAAAGCTTTCCGTAGTCACCGATGCTCAGCACATCGAAGTAGACGTCACCATCCCCGCTATAGGCGTGCCCGGTGTCGATCAGGCGCTCGATGAGTTCGACAATCTGGGTGATGTGTCCGGTCGCGCGAGGTTCGGCCGACGGCGGCAGCACTCCCAGGGCGTCGTAGGCCGCGGCGAAGGCCCGCTCGTGGGTGGCCGCCCACTCCCACCACGGACGGCCCGCCTCGGCGGCCTTGGTGAGAATTTTGTCGTCGATATCGGTGACATTGCGGATGAACGCCACGTCGAAACCTTTGGCCATCAGCCAACGACGCAGCACATCGAAGGCGACCCCACTGCGAACGTGCCCGATGTGTGGCATTCCCTGCACGGTGGCCCCGCACAGATAGATCGACGCCTGCCCCGGGCGCAGTGGCGCGAAGTCACGCACGCTACCGGTGTAGGTATCGTGCAAGCGCAGGCCGGCGGCTCCGGTGGTCACGACGTGGCAGCTTACCGGGAAGCCGCGATGACCAGAGCGGTCGCAATAGCGGCCATTCCCTCACCGCGGCCGGTCAGCCCGAGTCCGTCGGTCGTGGTGGCCGAGACCGATACCGGTGCGCCAAGCAGATCAGTGAGCAATTGCTGGGCCTCGCCTCGGCGCGGTCCGACTTTCGGAGCGTTGGTGATGACCTGGACGGCGGCATTGCCAGGCGTGAATTCACTCTGGATGAGTAAATCTCGGACATGGGTGAGCATCTGCGCTCCGGTGACGCCGCGCCACTGCGGCTGGTCGACGCCGAACACGCTGCCCAGATCACCGAGGCCCGCTGCCGAGAGCAGAGCGTCGCACAACGCATGGATCGCGACGTCGCCATCGGAATGACCGGAGCAGCCGTCAGCGTCATCGAAGAACAGTCCCAGTAGCCAGCACGGGCGGCCGCGTTCGATGGGGTGCACATCGGTGCCGACGCCGACCCTCGGCAGCGCAGCGCTCATGAGTTCAGCACCGCCCGGGCCAACCGCAGATCAAGCGCGGTGGTGATCTTGAAAGCCAGCACATCACCGGCCACCGTGTGCACAGGAGTACCCAGGCGCTCCACCAGGGATGCATCATCGGTGCCGGCGAAACCGCCGGATTGGCCGTAGGCGCGGCGCAGAAGTGCGGTCTCGAATCCCTGCGGGGTCTGTACCGCACGCAAACCGGCCCGCTCAGGAGTTCCGAGAACGACGCCGTTGGCATCGACGGCCTTGATGGTATCGGCGACCGGCAGTACCGGGATAACGGCCCGCAGTCCGTCCTGCAGGGCCGCAACCACGCGCCGTATCGACTCGATCGGCGTCAGCGGACGGGCGGCGTCGTGAACGAGGATGAACTCTGGATCACCGACGGCCGCCAGAGCACGCCGCACACTCTCATGGCGCTCGCGACCGCCTTCGACAACGGTGGCGCGCCCGTCGAGCAAGGCCGCAGTCTCATCGACCCGATCCGCGGGGGCGGCAACGACCACCCGATCGATCACCCCCGACGCAAGCAGACCATCGACGGCGTGCTCGAGCATGATCCGCCCACCCAGTTCTACAAACGCTTTGGGCATGCCAGCCCCGAGTCGTTCACCAGAGCCGGCGGCGGTAACGACCGCGACCGTATCGGACACAACGTCCTCCGGGCCGTCAGGTCAGTCAGGAAGCGGCGGCCAGAACCTCATCGAGGATGGTCATGGCCTTGGCGTCGTCGGTGTTCTCGGCCAATGCCAGCTCACCGACGAGGATCTGCCGCGCCTTGGCGAGCATCCGCTTCTCGCCGGCCGACAGACCGCGCTCCTGATCACGGCGCCAGAGGTCCCGAACCACCTCGGCGACCTTATTCACATCGCCCGAAGCCAGCTTCTCCAGATTGGCCTTGTACCGACGCGACCAGTTGGTCGGCTCCTCGGTATGCGGTGCTCGGAGCACCTGGAAAACTTTGTCCAGACCCTCCTGGCCGACCACGTCACGCACGCCGACGTACTCGGCATTGTCTGCGGGAACTCGAACGGTCAGATCACCCTGCGCGACTTTCAGGACGAGGTACTCCCTAGATTCGCCCTTGATGGTCCGGGTTTCTATCGCTTCGATCAATGCAGCACCGTGATGTGGATAGACAACGGTGTCTCCGACCTTGAAAATCATCAGATTCGAGCCCCTTTCACCTCTCAATGTTAGCACGGCACCGAACGGGGTGTGGAACAACGGTGCAGGTCAGGGGCATCACTGATGAACGGCGGGGGTTGACAGCACGGCAGATCCGTGCAGAGCGGGTCAGTTACCCCGTCTCTACCGTCGGACCCGGCTACCTACTACTGTGCATAGTCGAACCGTCTCGGCGGTCTGCGCGGCCGCCGAACTCACCGAGCAGGAGGCTGCTGTGAACCGCTGGAAGATCCGCCTCTGTGCCACCACGGCGGGCCTCGCGGCCTGCGGTGTGATCCTTGCCGGCTGCGGATCCGGGCAAATTTCCCAGACCGCCACCCAGCAGGCCGCCGTGAACGGCACCGCCGCCGAGGCCAAGGACATCGCGCTGCGCAACGTTCACCTGCTGGCCGAACAGACGTCCGACTTTCTCCAACCAGGAGCGACGGTGCCACTGCTGTTTGTCGCCGCCAACAACTCCGTCGACGCCGCCGACACATTGGTGGGAATAACCTCCGATGTCGGGACGGTGGCGGTCACCGGCGACAGTGCCATCCCACCGGGCGGCGCACTGGTCGTCGGCGCGGCCGGCGATGGCGTCGAGGCGATGGGCAGCGCACGTCCCGCACTTGCCGAAGTGACGCTGACCGAACCGATCACGAACGGTCTCACCTACAACTTCACGTTCGACTTCGCCAAGGCCGGCAAGGTCACTGTCGCGGTACCGATCTCCGCCGGCGAACCAACCCCGGAGTAGCACCGGCGGCGTGTCCGACGGACACATCGCGCGCGTCCACGGATCTGTCACCCGCGGCGGCTAGCGTCATACGGGTGGGAAAACCTCGATCTCAGTATCGCTGCTCCGAGTGCAGACACGTCACCGCGAAGTGGTTCGGGCGATGCCCCGAGTGCGAAACCTGGGGCACCCTCGATGAGGTCGCCTTCGCTGCCACTACCGCCGGCGCGGTCCGAGGCGGCACCATCCCGTCCACGCCGGCGGTTCCGATCAGCAGCATCGATCCGGATCGCACCCGACATTTTCCCACCGGCGTGAGCGAACTCGACCGCGTACTCGGCGGCGGTGTGGTGCCCGGTTCGGTGAGCCTGCTGGCGGGAGATCCGGGCGTCGGAAAATCGACCTTACTTCTGGAGGTGGCCCATCGGTGGGCGCAAGCGGGGCGGCGTGCGCTCTACATCTCCGGTGAAGAGTCGGCGGGACAGATCCGGATGCGTGCCGAGCGCACCGGAAGCAGTCACGACGAGGTCTTCTTGGCCGCGGAGTCCGACGTTGCGACCGTGCTCGGCCACATCGAGGCGGTGAGTCCCAGCCTGGTGATCGTCGATTCTGTTCAGACCATGAACGCCGGCGACACCGACGGTGTGGTCGGTGGGGTGACCCAGGTCCGCGCGGTGACCACGGCACTGACGGCCGCCGCGAAATCCAGCGGCATCGCCATGGTGCTCGTCGGCCATGTCACCAAAGACGGCGCTATCGCCGGTCCGCGTTCGCTGGAGCATCTCGTTGACGTGGTGCTGCACTTCGAGGGGGACCGCAACACGGCACTGCGAATGATCCGTGGAGTCAAAAATCGCTTCGGTGCCGCAGACGAAGTCGGATGTTTTCTTCTGCAGGACAACGGAATCCAGTGTGTCGCCGATCCTTCCGGGTTATTCCTTGACCAGCGACCCGAGCCGGTCCCCGGCACCGCCGTGACGGTGACCCTGGACGGAAAACGGCCGCTGATCGGCGAGATCCAGTCGTTGTTGGCGAAACCGGCCACTCCCGGGGCCCCTCGGCGCGCCGCCGTCAGTGGCATCGATCAGGCGCGCGTGGCGATGATCATCGCCGTACTCGAAAAACGCGCCATGGTGCCGATCGGCGCGATGGACATCTACCTGTCGACGGTGGGCGGTATGCGGCTCACCGACCCCTCCTCGGACCTCGCGGTGGCGATGGCGATGGCCTCCGCGTTCATCACCAGACCGCTTCCGGCCACCACCGTGGTGATCGGCGAAGTCGGACTTGCCGGCGATCTCCGCAGAGTGACCGGGATGGAGCGCCGACTGGCCGAGGCGGCCCGGCTTGGCTTCACCACCGCTCTGGTGCCCGCCGGCTGCGGACCGGCACCCAAGGGCTTACGCACCCTGGAATCGGCGACCATCGGTGAGGCGTTGCGCACGATGGTCTCACTCACCGAGTCGCGACTGCGGGTGGTACCGGCGGCGGACGCCAACGGCCACCATCATGGACCCGGCGGGACGGATCGGTTTTGAGTCAGCCGCCCGGTGCCGGGGGGATCTCGGCGGGCGGCCCGGGCTCAGGTGCCGGACCGAGTTCGGGTGCCGGACCAGGTTCCGGTGCCGGCGGGGGTTCCGGTGCCGGCGGGGGTTCGGGTGCGGGCGGCGGAGCATCGGCGATGATGAACGGCGCTGCCGCCGCTCGCAGGTTGCCCAGCTGGACCACCAGGTTGTAGGTACCTGTCCCGATGGGCTCGCGCGGCAGCGGGCATTCCGGCGCCGAACCCATCCCGGTCCAGGTGACCTCGGTGGTCACCTGCTCGCCGGGATTGAAGGTTTTGACCAGGGTTTCGTTGGAGGGCGCGCAGTCAAGGTTCGACCACAACCGGTTGTTATCCAGCGTGTAGACATACGCGGCCAGTACCGCAGCGCCGACGTCCCGCTTGCAGGCCACCAGACCGATGTTGGTGACGACCATCGTGAACTTCGGCTGATCACCGATCACGTACTGCGGGGCGTTGGTGATGCCCTTGACCGCCAGCGTCGAATCAGGGCAATCATCACCGGCCTGCAGAACAGGCGGCGGTTCCACTGCCGCGGTCGGCGTCGGTGTGGGGGCCGCGCTGGATTCGGCCGATTCGACGACCGGCGTCTTGTTCTCCGGTTGCGGAGTTTGGGTGGTCTCGTTGGCGGTGTTCTTCGCCGCATCCGAACCGCCGAACAGTGCGAATGCGATACCGGCGACCAGGGCTATGGCAAGTGCGGCGATGCCGAGTGCCAGTCCCCTGCGACGCCAGTAGACCTGGGGCGGGAGTGGGCCTTGCGGTTCGAGATCCAGCACGAACTCACCGTAAGGCCAGGTCACCGCCAGCCGTCCGACCCGGCCCGGCGTGTCGCCGTGTTCGCTCGGGTATTGGGGCTATTCGCCGATATCGCCGAGGTGCTCGCGCAGCGTGACCTGGCCATCGGCAAGGCGGTAGGTCACGCCGATGATCGCCAGCTTGGCGCGTTCGACCCGGTCGGCGATGGCGCTGGATCGCGACAGCAGTTGGCTTCCGGTCTCAACGACGTGCCGGGTCTCGAACTCGTCCACCCGGGTGAGGCCTTCGCGGCGGCCCAGCATGATCGACGGGGTAACCCGCTCCACTACGTCCCGGACGAAACCACCCGGCACCTGGCCCTTGTCGAGTGCGTCGAGTGTCGCCTGAACAGCCCCGCAACTGTCGTGGCCGAGGACGACGATCAGCGGTACGTCGAGCACGGTGACCGCGTATTCGATCGAACCCAGCACCGCTGAGTCGATGACGTGCCCGGCGGTGCGCACCACGAACATGTCACCGAGGCCCTGGTCGAAGATGATCTCGGCGGCCACCCGGCTGTCGGCGCACCCGAACAGCACCGCGTTCGGCCGCTGAGCGACCGCGAGGCTTGCCCGATGCTCGATGCTCTGGCTGGGATGCTCTGGTCGGCCTGCAACAAAGCGCTCGTTACCCTGCTTGAGTGCCGTCCACGCCGCCGCCGGGCTGGTATTCGCCATGGACCGTATTGTGCACTGCCACCGAGATGGCGAGCCGATGAGCATCCCCGCGGACGATCTCATCGAGTGGTATGCCCGTTCCAAGCGCGATTTGCCGTGGCGCGCTCCTGGCGTGAGCCCATGGCAGATCCTGGTCAGCGAGTTCATGTTGCAGCAGACCCCGGTGGCACGGGTGGCACCGATCTGGGTGGACTGGGTCGCGCGCTGGCCAACCCCGTCGGCGACGGCTGCAGCGGGTGCCGCCGATGTGCTGCGGGCCTGGGGCAAGCTCGGTTATCCGCGCCGCGCGAAGCGGTTGCACGAGTGCGCTGTCGCGATCGCGACCGATCACAACGACCTGGTGCCCGATGACGTCGACACCCTTCTCGAACTTCCGGGTGTCGGCGCCTACACCGCGCGTGCGGTGGCCTGCTTCGCATACCGCAAGCGGGTGCCCGTCGTCGACACCAATGTTCGTCGGGTGGTGGCCCGCGCGGTCGCTGGACAAGCCGATGCCGGCAATCCATCGCCGGTCCGTGACCACACTGAGGTCGAGGCCCTCTTGCCCAACGACATTCTCGCAGCTGAATTTTCGGCCGCTCTGATGGAGTTGGGCGCGACGGTGTGCACTGCGCGCTCGCCCAAGTGTGGGCTCTGTCCGCTCACGGTCTGCGCGTGGCGCGATGCCGGCTATCCGGCGGTTGACGGCCCGCCGCGGCCCTCCCAGCGCTACGCCGGGACCGATCGTCAGGTCCGCGGGAAACTACTCGATGTTCTGCGGGCGAGCTCGACGCCCGTGCCGCGCGCACAACTCGACGTGGTGTGGCTGACCGATACCGCGCAGCGCGACCGCGCACTGGATTCGCTTCTGGTGGACGGGTTGGTGGAACAGACCGCCGACGGCCGCTTCGCCCTCGCAGGTGAAGGCAACGATTCGCGCCCGTAAGGCATCCGGAGGAGAACATGAACACATTCGCGACAATTGGCGCTGGTGTCTCGGTTGCGGCCGGAGTGCTCGGCTTCCTATGGCCTCACCAGGTCAGCAAAGTCATCGGCCTCGGTCTGCCGTCTGGGCTGGCAATCTCGGAATTTCGCGCCACCTACGGCGGGCTGTTCATCGGCGCCGGCATTGCCGTGTTGATTATCGGGTCCAGCGACGCGGCCAGAGTGCTGGGCGCCGCCTGGGCCGGGGCATTCGTTGCACGAGCCGCATCGGTCGTCATTGATCGATCACGGTCGAAGGAAAACATCGCCGGCCTCGTCATCGAGGCGGCAGTCGCCACGCTGCTCCTGCTCGGCTAGAACCTGGTCATCAGTCCCCGGGCAGCGACCCGACGAATGCCTCGACCGCCCGGCGGTAGTCCTCGGGGGCGTCATCGTGAACCAGATGACCCGCTGGGCTCACCCGCAGGTAACGGGCGCGATCACCGGCCAACTCCGCCATCCGGGTCATCTGTCCGGGTGGGACGACGGAGTCCCCAGCCTCGATCAGCAGCACCGGCGCCTGCACCTGCTGCCACTGCGACCAGTAGTCCCGGGTGCCCCACTCAGCCGCGATCTCAATCCACTTCTCCGGTCGGCCATGCAGGCGCCAGCCGGTCTCGGTACGGTCGAAGGCCTCCAGGAAGTACCGGCCGGCGATCGGCCCGAACTCCGCGAAAATCCCTTCAGCGGAATCGAATTCCTCAGGCAATGCGTGCAACCACGGCTCCCATGCCCCGACGGTTCTGCCAACGAAGTCTGCCGCCATATCCTCGACTACTAACGCGCCCACCACGTCGGGTCGCGCCGCAGCCACGCACCAGGAGTGCAGTGCGCCCATGGAGTGGCCGATCAGAACGGCGGGCCGCCCGAGGGTGTCGACTGCCGCTGCGAGTTCGGCGACGAACCGCTCTGTGCTGATGGGTTCGGGATCGTCGACATCGCGGCCGCGGTGCCAGGGCGCGTCGTAGGTGTAGACCGAGCCAAGCAGGGTCAGCCACGGCAGCTGACGCGACCAAGTGCTGCCGCGACCCATCAGCCCATGGACAAGGACCAGCGGCCGGCCGGTACCGCCGCAATAGTTCAGCTGGGAACTCACCCTCCTATCTTGGCCCGCCCCTGCCCTTTGGCGGGCGCGGTAACCTTGGCGCCATGACCGTGGTGAAGATCAAC
>Ga0164294_10005379_pt1 | contig 11020 bp, 8 predicted proteins | sample GEODES005metaG_FD_111479 | JGI IMG/M metagenome (GOLD analysis project Ga0164294, IMG submission 111479) | Oligotrophic lake water microbial communities from Sparkling Lake, Wisconsin, USA - GEODES005 metaG | ecosystem: Environmental > Aquatic > Freshwater > Lake | place: USA: Sparkling Lake...
CCAGGGGGAGGTGGCAGCGTAGCTGACGGAGGGGGCGGACTCCGTGCATTCGCCAGCGTAGTGCTGCCTCCCCCTCCGACGCCTTCGGCGCCACCTCCCCCTGGCGGGGGAGGATTTTGGCGGCTCTTGCCTCACCGCCCCACGTCGTCCACCCTCCGCCGATGACGACCTCCACCAAATCCACCGCCGAACTTACGCTCCGCGCGATCCTGCTCGGCGGGCTCATCACGCTGCTGCTGACCGCCGCGAACGTCTATCTGGGCCTCAAGGTCGGGCTGACCTTCTCGACCTCGATCCCCGCCGCGGTGATCTCCATGGCGGTGCTGCGGCTGTTCAAGGGCAGCTCGATCCTGGAGAACAACATCGTCCAGACGATCGCGAGCGCGGCGGGCACGCTGTCGGCGATCATCTTCGTGCTGCCCGGCCTGATCATGATCGGTTGGTGGCAGGGCTTCCCCTATGTGCAGACCGCGCTGATCGTGGCGACAGGTGGCATTCTCGGCGTGATGTTCTCGGTGCCGCTCAGGCGCGCGCTCGTCGTCGATACCGATCTGCCTTACCCGGAGGGCGTCGCCGCGGCCGAGGTGCTGCAAGTCGGCGCCGGATCGTCCGAGGGTGGCGAGGAAAGCGCCAAAGGGCTGCGCGTCCTCATCGCCAATTCGATCGCCTCGGCGGGTTTCGCCATCGCGACGCAGACCAAGGTGATCACCGATACCGCCGCCACCGTCTTCCGCGTCGGCAAGGGCGTGACCGGGATTTCGGGGAGCCTTTCCTTCGCCTTGCTCGGCGTCGGCCATCTGGTCGGTATTTCGGTGGGCGCGGCGATGGGGCTGGGCGTGGTGATCGGCTGGTTCGGCCTGACGCCGTATCTGACCGCCCTTCATCCGATGCCGGGCGACATCGGCAAGTGGATGACCGCGATCTGGAAAAGCGACGTGCGCTTCTTCGGCGCGGGCGTGATCGGCATTTCGGCGGTGTGGACCCTGGTCAAGATCGCCAAGCCGGTGATCGGCGGCGTGACCTCGGCACTGGCCGCGAGCCGGGCGCGGGGCGCGGGCGAGGTGCTGGCGCTGGAGGAGCAGGATCTGCCGATCAAGTGGGTCGCATTGGGGGCCGTGCTGACGCTTTTCCCGATCGCCTGGCTGTTGTGGGACGTGCTGGCCGGGGGCGCGCTGTCGGGATCGGCCGTCGCGCTGATCGGCGGGGCGCTCGTGTTCGTCGTCGTCGCGGGCCTGCTGATCGCGGCGGTGACCGGTTACATGGCGGGGCTGATCGGCGCCTCCAACTCGCCGGTGTCGGGCATCGGCATCCTGTCGGTGCTGGGATCGGCGCTGATGCTCGTTGGCCTCTTCGGCCAGCATCCGGGCGCGAACACGACGAGCGCGCTGATCGCTTTCTCGCTGATCGTCACCGGTATCGTGTTCGGCGTCGCGACGATCGCCAACGACAATCTCCAGGATCTCAAGACCGGGCAATTGGTCGGCGCGACGCCGTGGAAGCAGCAGCTGGCGCTGGTGATCGGCGTCGTGTTCGGCGCGGCGATCATCCCGCCGGTGCTGAACGTGCTGAACAGCGGCATGGGCTTCGCGGGTGCGCCGGGCGCCGGGCCGAACGCGCTCGCCGCCCCGCAGGCCGGGCTGATCTCGGCTCTGGCCAAGGGCGTGCTCTCGGGCGATGCGAACTGGACGATGCTGGGTTACGGTGCGGCGGCGGGCGTCGTGCTGATCCTCCTCGATGAGGTGATGGGCAAGCTCAAGCTGCTCCGCCTGCCGCCGCTCGGCGTCGCGCTCGGCATCTATCTGCCGATGGTGGTGATCCTGCCGACCGTGCTGGGCGCGGTGATCGGCTATTTCTACGACCGCTGGGCACGGACCACATCGAACCCCGACCTCGCCGAACGTATCGGCACGCTGACCGCGACCGGCATGATCGTCGGCGAGAGCCTGTGGGGCGTGGCCTTCGCGCTGATCGTCTATCTCTCGGCGAGCGACGCGCCGCTGGCTATTCCATCCATGACGTTCGAGACGGCGTCATTGATCGGCGGGACGATCGTGTTCCTGGCGATCACGTGGGGGCTGTATCGCTACGCGCGGGCGAATGCGCGGGGATAAATCTTAGCCCTCTCCCGCGAAGGCGGGAGAGGGCCGTGCTTGAACGACCGCCTTCGATTTCTATCTCGTTCGCGGAGGCCGTTCCCCGGCCGGCTGTTTGAACTGTCTATCGCCCGTTGGCCGATCATGCGCAGCGTGATCGTGGGGTCGATTTCGAGGGCGTGGCGGAAACCGCTCGCAAGCCTCAACTTCCTCAACTTAACGACACACAAATCCATGTAAGTCAGTGACTTGGGGGAATCGCAAAGTCCGCGTCCCCGGCGATCGAAACGCGCTCTTCCGCCCGCCTGATTGCCGTTTGTTGCACCCGGATTTTAGCGCCGAAGCGTCAGCGCAATTCCGCGGTGATGTGGCTTTCGCAACACGAGCGCCGTTGCCCCCAACGGAAAGTGCATGCCCGATGAAGATGTTTCCGCACCCCCAGCCGCAGCCCGAGCCCGAACTGCCGCTGATCGACAATATGTTCGCGCCGGAGATCCTGGCGACCGGGGCCGCCGGCATGACCCTGCTCAACGGCCTGATCTCCGTCACGCTCGAAAGCCTGCGCTGCGATCATTCCAAGTCGCGCCGCCGCTGGAGCGCACCGTCGTCGCGCGGATGACGATGCCGGTCGCGTCGGCTCAGAACCTGATGCTCGCCTTCCACCATTTCCTCGGCCAGCACGGGCTCAACCCGCTGCCGCAGGTGCAGGAGACGCGGCAGTGAGCGGCCCGGTGGACAGCCGCGCGCCCGAACGCCCCGCCCCGCCGCCGCGCTGGCGTCGTCCGGTCGGCTGCAGCTGGCGGTGGCCCGCCTATCGGGCGCAGGTGCGGTTCCGCACCTAGCGCCCGCGCCTCACTTCGGCGGAATATTCCCCAGCCACTTGTCGAGCCAGCCGAACACCTCGCGGTGCCATTGCAGGCTGTTCTTGGGCTTCAGCACCCAATGGTTCTCGTCGGGAAAGGTCAGCAGGCGCGAGGGGATGCCGCGGCGCTGGAGCGCGGTGAAGGCGGCGATCCCCTGCGTGTAGGGGATACGGAAATCCTTCTCGCTGGTGATCACCAGCTGCGGGGTCTTCCATTCGGCGACCTCGTTGACCGGGTTCCATTTCTCGAACGCGGCCGGGTCTTCGTAATAGGCCTTGCTGCCGTGCTCCCACTCGTCGAACCACAGTTCCTCGGTCTCGTAGGCCATGGCGCGGGCATCGAAGACGCCGTCGTGCTGGACGATGCACTTGAAGCGATCGGGCCATGCGCCCTCGATCCAGTTCATCATGTAGCCGCCGTAGGAGGCGCCCGCGGCGCAGGCATTGCTGCCGTCGAGGAAGTCGAAATGCTCGGTCGCGTATTTGAGGCCGTTCTTCAGGTCAGTGAGCGGCTTGCCGCCCCATTCGGTGCGGACGGCATCGGTGAAGGCCTGGCCGTATCCGGTCGAGGCGTGGAAATCGACCGAGACGACCGCGAAGCCGTGGCCGGCCCAGGCGGAGGCGTTCCAGCGATAGGACCAGCTGTCGCCGAAGGACCCTTGTGGGCCGCCATGCACGACGAAGGCGATCGGGGCCTTGGCGCCGGGCGCGAGGCTGGCGGGGCGGAGCGCGATGCCCCAGACGGTATCGCCGTCGGCGCCCTTGAAGCTGAAGCGCGAGACCGTCGGCCAGTCGACGCCGGCGAGGCGATCGGCATTGGCGTGGGTCAGCTGGGTGGTCTTGCCGCTCGCGTCCCAGCGCCAGAGGTCGGTCGGCGCGGTCAGGCTGTCGAGCGCCAGCGCCAGCGCGCCGCCGGGCAGGACGGCGAGGCCGGAGACATGGCCCGCACCGGTCAGGCGATGGACCTTGCCGTCCGCCAGATCGACGCGGAAGGCGGCGTGATCGAGCACATCGTCGGCGGTGACGTAGAGCGCGTCGGACTTGGGCGACCAGTCGATCGAGCCGACCGAGCGATCCCAATTGTCGGTCAGTGCGCGGGTCTTGCCGGTCGCGAGTTCGCGGACCCAGAGCGTGAGCTTGTCGGACTCGTAGCCCGGCCGCTTCATCGCCGCCCAGGCGAGCCAGCGGCCGTCGGGCGAGACGGTGGGCGACGTGTCTGTCGCCTTGTTGTCGGGCGTCAGGTTGACCGGCGCAGCCGAGCCGTCGGCAGGCGCGGCGAAGATATCGAGGTTGGTCGAGAGCGACTCGATCCGGCCCGCCTCACGCAGAGCGAAATAGACGGTGCGGCCGTCCTTGCTCCACGCGACTTCGCTGCCGTCGCCGAACGGCTTGGAGGGGGCATCGCCGACGAGCCCGCCTTCGATGGCGTGGCCGGGGCCGGTGGCCTTGCCGTTCGCGAGGGGGAGGACGAAGAGCTGCGAGCGCTGGCCGTCGCTCCATGCGCTCCAGTGGCGGATGAAGAGCTGGTCGAAGGTGCGGCCGGAGCCTTCGGACTTGGGCGCATCGGGCTTGGTGACGTCGAGGCTGGCGGCGCCGACCGGGCGATCGGCCCAGACGACGATCTTGTCGCCGGTAGGGGAAACCTTGAAGCCGGCGAGATCATAGTCGCCGGTCACGCGCGTCGCGGCGCCGCCCGCCAGGCTGACCTTCCACACCGCCGATTTGCCGCCGTCACGATCGGAGAGGAAATAGAGCGTACCGTCGGGGCCGAAGGCGGGATCGCTCTCTTGCGCATCGGCGAGCGAGGCGAATTTCTCGGGTTTGGCGACCTTGGCCTTCAGGTCGATCCGCCAGAGATCGCTCTTGCCCTTGTTGGCGGCGACATCGGTCTCGCGCTGCGACCAGACGAGCCAGCGGCCGTCGGGCGAGGCGACCGGCGCACCGACGCGGGCGAGGCTGACGAGGTCTTCGGGGGTGAACGGGCGGGCGAAAGCGGGGGCCGCGAGCAGGGCGGCGGCGAGGAGGAGTTTCTTCATGGCATGGGTGGTTACGCCTGCCGAATGGCTTCGTCGACTCCTACCCCGTTCGGGCTGAGCTTGTCGAAGCCCTGTCCTTTCTTCGGCAGCGGTGAAGAGAAGGGCAGCCCTTCGACAAGCTCAGGGCGGACGGGGGTGGGGGCTCGCAACGTGATAGCGTTCTCTCTATGATCGCAACAAATGCCCGACGAAGAGGACAACCCGCGCAAGATCATCCATGTCGATATGGATGCCTTCTATGCGTCGGTCGAACAGCGCGACAATCCCGATCTCCGGGGCAAGCCGGTGGCGGTCGGGGGCACGCGCGAGCGGGGTGTCGTCGCGGCGGCGAGTTACGAGGCGCGGGCCTATGGGGTGAAATCGGCGATGCCGTCGGTTACGGCGCGGCGGCGCTGCCCGAACCTGATCTTCGTGAAGCCGCGTTTCGATGTGTATAGCGAGGTCTCGCGCCAGATCCGCAGCATCTTCGCGGAATTCACCGAGGCGATCGAGCCGCTGTCGCTCGACGAAGCCTATCTCGACGTCAGTGGCGTGGACTCGGCGCGCGACGTGGCGCAGGCGATCAGGGCGCGGATCAGGGCGGAGACCGGGCTGACCGCATCGGCCGGCGTCTCGTACAACAAATTTCTCGCCAAGCTCGCCTCGGACCAGAACAAGCCCGATGGGCTGTGCGTCATCCCGCCGGCGCGCGGAGCGGAGTTCGTCCAGTCGCTGCCGGTCAAGCGCTTCCATGGTGTCGGCCCGCGCACGGCGGAGAAGATGGCGCGGCTGGGGATCGAGACCGGCGCCGATCTCGCCGTGCAGAGCCGGGCCTTCCTCGACACGCATTTCGGCAGTTTTTCGGGCTATCTCTATTGGGCCGCGCGGGGGCGCGACGACCGCCCGGTGCGCGCCAACCGCATCCGCAAGTCGGTCGGGGCCGAGCGGACCTTCTTCGAGGATATCCATGCGCGGGATGCCTTGCACGCGGCGCTCGCCAACGTCCTCGATGCGCTGATGGAGCGGGTCGAGCGATCGGAGAGCGCGGGGCGGACGGTGACGCTGAAGCTGCGTTACTCGGATTTCCGGACGATCACGCGGGCGAGGAGTTTCGCCGCGCCGGTCTGCAGCCGCGAACTGATCGGCGAGGCGGGGCGGGGGCTGCTCGATGCGCTCTGCCCGGTGCCGCTCGGCGTGCGGCTGCTGGGGCTGACGCTCTCGGCCCTCGACGAGGCGGACGAGGAGCCCGAAAAAAATCTTCAGCTGGGGCTCGATTTGTAGCGACGGAAATCGGCGCGAGCCCCGTTTAAGCGATCGGGAGGATCGCACGGATGAGGATGCTGATACGGATCTGGGCCGGGCTGGCGATGCTGCTCGCCGCGCCGCTCGCGGCCGCGCCTATCGACCTGTCGTACGGCCCCGCCGCGCGGCAGAAGCTGACCTATAGCCCGGCGGCGGCCAAGGGCGTGCCGCTGGTGGTGTTCGTCCACGGCGGCGGGTGGATGGTCGGCGACAAGGACACGGGCACGGCGGGCAAGCCGGCCTTCTTCACCGCGCATGGCTATGCCTTCGCGACGCTCAACTATCGGATGGTGCCCGAGGTGACGGTCGAGGGCGAGGCGCAGGACGTGGCGGCGGCGATCGGCGCGCTGGTGAAGCGGGCGGGCGAACTCGGGTTCGATGCGACGCAGATCGCGCTGGTCGGCCATTCGGCGGGTGCGCATCTCGTCGCGCTGATCGGCACCGATCCGCGCTATCTGGAAAAGGCGGGGGTGCCGCTGTCGAGCATCCGGACGGTCTCGCTGCTCGACGGTGCGGGCTACGACGTGCCGCGGCAGATGCGCGAGGCGGGGCCGTTCCTGCGGCGGATCTACGTCCAGGCGTTCGGCACCGACGAGGCGGCGCAGAAAGCGGTATCGCCGACGCTCCATGCCGCCGCGCCCAACGCCGGAGCCTTCCAGATCTTCCATCTGGTGAGCCGCCCGGATTCGACCTCGCAGGCCGAGGAACTGGCGGGGGCGCTGAAGGCAGCGGGAACGCCGGTCGCGCTGGAGGCGGTGAGCGGCAAGACGCACGCCAGCCTCAACCGCATGATCGGATCGCCCGGGGACAAGGAGAGCGCCGAACTGCTCGCGTTCCTCGATGCGCATCTGATGGGGCGCTAAACCTTAATCCTCCCCCGCCAGGGGGAGGTGGGGCCGCAGGCCTCGGAGGGGGAGGAAGCCCTGCGTTAGCGAGTCCATCGCTTCCCGCCCCCTCCGTCAGCTACGCTGCCACCTCCCCCTGGCGGGGGAGGATTAGGCGGCCTTATGCGACGAGCCGTTTCCGGCGCCTCTTGCCGAGCGCGGCGGCCGGCGCTTTAGGCGATGCAGTTCGGGGGAACGATGGCATGTCCAGGAAGCAGACATGGATGTTGGTGGCAGCGGTCGTGGTGATCGTCTGCCTTTGCCAGTTCATCGCCGGCGGCAACTGGAACTGAGGATCAGCCGAGCGGCTGCGGGCCGCTCGTACCGAGGATATGGCCGCACTCCACCGGCGTGTCCGTTTCGCTGAGCGCGGCGATCGTCGTCCAGCCGTCCTTGCGCAGCGCAGCGGCGGCGGCGGGATCGTGGCCGATCGGCAGGAAGACGCGCTTCGCCGGCTCGACGCCCAGGCCGATGTCGACGAGCGGATCGAGGTAGAGCGAGAAGCCGACCGCGGGCTCCTCGGTGCCGTCGTCGTGGACGAGCGTATAGGTGCCGCCGCGACCGATCTCGCCCGAAAGCCCCGCGCCGAACAGCGAGAAGCCGACCCAGCTCTGGAATTCGAAGCCGTGGCGTTCGGTGGGATCGAGCGTCAGCACGGCACTGTCGCCGATCGCGGTGGCGATCGCCTCGATGCCGTCGAGGCGGCTTTCGAGCGCCTTCAGCTGGGTGAGCGCGCGCAGCTTGCCGAGCGCGCCGTAGATCGGCCCGCAGGCGGAGAGCAAAGGCAGATAATCATCGGCCCCGGCTGCGGCGAGCGCGCCGGCATCCTTGGCATCGAGCAATTCGCGGACCTCTTCGGCCTTGCCCTTCGCCAGCGGCAGCGGGCCGGCGGCGAGCGTCTCGACGAGATCGGGGAGGGTGAGATCGACGGTGATGTCGGTGACGCCCGCTGCCTTCAGCGCATCGAGCGCGACGCGCAGCACCTCGATCACCGCGGCGACCGAATCCGTGCCGATCAGTTCGGCGCCGGCCTGGCTCAATTCGCGCTCGGGGCGGAGTTGCGTCGCGCGCAGCTTCACGACCTGACCACCGTAGGCGAGGCGTAAGGGGCGCGGTTCGTGCGCCATGCGGGTGGTGGCGATGCGGCCGACCTGGGCGGTGATATCGGGACGAAGCGCCAGCATCCGCTGGCTGACCGGATCGACCATCCGCAGCAGATCCTGCGCGCGGGCGGACTTCAGGCGGCCGACCAAACTCTCCTCATATTCGGCGAGCGGCGGCGAGACGCGCGCATAGCCGTGCCGCCCGATCGCAACGATCATCCGGTGCATCAGCCGCGACGCGGCCTCGGCCTGGGGAGGGAGGCGATCGCGCAGGCCTTCGGGGAGGAGGGCGGTGGTCATGCGGGTGCCCTAGAGGTGACGCGCTGGTGCGTCAAAACCGTTCGTGCTGAGCTTGTCGAAGCACTGCTCTTCTCAAGGAAGGACAACCCTTCGACAGGCTCAGGGTGAACGGAATTGAGCTAGGCGAAGCTCAGCGCTTTCACGGTCTTCACGCCGGGGAGCGCCTTCACCGTGTCGAGCGCCGCACCGATCGGCTGGTCGACCGAGAGCAGCAGCACGGCTTCGCTGCCCGCGGCGCGGCGGCCGAGGTGGAAGGTGCCGATGTTGACGTTCGCTTCGCCGAGCGTGGTGCCGAGGCGGCCGATGAAGCCCGGCGCGTCCTGATTGACGACGTAGAGCATCTCGCCGGTCAGGTCGGCCTCGACCTTGATGCCGAAGATCTCGACGAGGCGTGGTTCCGAATTGGCGAAGAGCGTGCCCGCCACCGAGCGCTCGCCCTGGCTGGTCTGCACCGAGACGCGGATCAGCGTGTGGTAATCGCCCTCGCGATCGTTGCGGACTTCGCGGACTTCCAGGCCGCGTTCCTTCGCGAGGAAAGGCGCGTTCACCATGTTCACCGTGTCCGAATAGACGCGCATCAGCCCGGCCAGCACCGCGCCGGTGATCGGCTTGGTGTTGAGTTCGGCGGCGGCGCCTTCGAGCTCGACCGAGATCTTGGTGAGATTGTCGTGCGCCAGCTGGCCGACGAGGCTGCCGAGCCGCTCGGCGAGCGCGAGGTACGGCTTCACCTTCGGCGCTTCCTCGGCCGAAAGGCTCGGCACGTTGAGCGCGTTGGTGACGCCACCGGACATCAGATAATCCGACAGCTGCTCGGCGACCTGGATCGCGACATTGACCTGCGCTTCGTTGGTCGAGGCGCCGAGGTGCGGCGTCGAGATGAAGCCCGGCGTGCCGAACAGCGGCGATGCCTTGGCGGGCTCCTCGACGAACACGTCGAGCGCGGCGCCGGCGACATGGCCGCTGTCGAGCGCATCCTTCAGCGCCGCCTCGTCGATCAGACCGCCACGCGCGCAATTGATGATGCGCACGCCCTTCTTGGTCTTGGCGAGATTCTCGCGGCTCAGGATGTTGCGCGTCGAATCGGTCAGCGGCGTGTGCAGCGTGATGAAGTCGGCTTTCGCCAGCAGCTCGTCGAGCGTGGCCTTCTCGACGCCCATTTCCACCGCGCGCTCGGGCGTGAGGAAGGGATCGTAGGCGACGACCTTCATCTTCAGACCCAGCGCCCGATCGGCGACGATCGAGCCGATGTTGCCGGCGCCGATCAGGCCAAGCGTCTTGCCTGTGACCTCGACACCCATGAAGCGGTTCTTCTCCCACTTGCCGGCCTGGGTCGATTTGTCGGCCTCGGGCAGATCGCGGGCGAGCGCGAACATGAGGGCGATGGCATGTTCGGCGGTGGTGATCGAATTGCCGAACGGCGTGTTCATCACGACGACGCCCTGCGCCGACGCGGCCGGGATATCGACATTGTCGACGCCGATGCCGGCACGGCCGACGACCTTCAAATTCTTGGCGGCGGCGAGGATCGCCTTCGTCACCTTCGTGGCGGAGCGGATCGCGAGGCCGTCATACTCGCCGATGATGGCGGCGAGCTCTTCCGACGTCTTGCCGGTGATCTCGTCGACCTCGAGCCCACGCTCGCGGAAGATCTGGGCGGCGCGGGGGTCCATTTTGTCGGAAATGAGGACTTTGGGCATGGTGAGGGGTCCTTGGGATTTGAATGTGAAGCTGTGCTCCGGCGCAGGCCGGAGCGCTGGAGATTGGAGTGCGGAGTCTGCCGACAGCGCTCCGGCCTTCGCCGGAGCACCGAAGGAGTTAAGCCGCCTTTGCGGTGCGGAAGGCCCAGTCGAGCCATGGCCCGAGCGCCTTGACGTCGGCGGCTTCGACCGTCGCGCCGCACCAGATCCGCAGTCCCGGCGGGGCATCGCGATAGCCGGCGACGTCGAAGGCCGCGCCTTCGGCTTCGAGCAGCGAGGCGATCTTCTTGACCAGCGCCAGCTGACCGTCCTCGTCGAGGCCCTCGACCGCCGAGTCCGCGAACTTCAGACACACGCTGGTGTTCGACCGGATCGCCGGATCGGCGACGAGATGGTCGACCCAATCGGTCTGCTGCACCCAGGCATCGAGCGCGGCGGCATTGGCATCGGCACGGGCGATCAGCCCGTCGAGCCCGCCTTCGCGCTCCGCCCATTCGAGGCTCCAGATCACATCCTCGACCGCCAGCATCGACGGCGTGTTGATCGTCTCGCCCTTGAAGATGCCTTCGATCAGCTTGCCGCCCTTCGTCATGCGGAAGATCTTCGGCAGCGGCCATGCCGGGGAATAGCTTTCCAGCCGTTCGACGGCGCGCGGACCAAGGATCAGGATGCCGTGCGCACCTTCGCCGCCCAGCACCTTCTGCCAGCTGAACGTGCAGACATCGATCTTGTCCCACGGCAGGTCCGCCGCGAACACGCCCGAG
>Ga0164294_10005380_pt1 | contig 11019 bp, 7 predicted proteins | sample GEODES005metaG_FD_111479 | JGI IMG/M metagenome (GOLD analysis project Ga0164294, IMG submission 111479) | Oligotrophic lake water microbial communities from Sparkling Lake, Wisconsin, USA - GEODES005 metaG | ecosystem: Environmental > Aquatic > Freshwater > Lake | place: USA: Sparkling Lake...
AGAGTTTTCTTTCTTGTTTCTATTGCCTCATTTAATCTTGTCTGGATTTGGGCTGCGATTCTCTTCTCTATTTCTGGAGTAACTAGCTCACTAAGTGTCTGTTTCTTTCTTCTTAACATAAGTGCCGCATCAACTGCCATCTGTTTAAGACGCGTCTCTGAGCTTTCAAATACGCGGGTATGTTCAAGCGCGCCACAAATATCTGGTTTTTTCAAATCCTTGATTTTTCCAATTTTGTCTTCAAACATGACAATCGCCTCGGTTGGTATCGGCGGCGATTGTTCTATTAATCTATCCAAGTCCGCACGGCAAATCTTTAAAAAATCCAATGAATCAATTCGGTCATTTGGATTTAAGGCCAATTCTACTGCGATTAAACGTTGAAACTTACCCCAAGCTATTGCCGCAACTCTATGCGATTCTTCTAGCTGCGCATACCGTAAATAGTTTCCAACCGTTGTTAGTAGTCCTGCGAGTAGGGATATACCGCCAATTCCAAAACTGGCATACTTTTTAGCACTTTCATTACCTTCAAATAATGACTGAATACCAAAACTGGCAGTCCCTCCTAAAGTAGATAATACTATTACTGGCAGATTTATCCATAATGTCTTTACATGAAATACTTTATTTGATTGATTGTGAAGCCATCTATAACAGGCCGCAATATCACTCCATTCTGCCATTAATCTCTCCTGTTCCTTTGACCAGCCATTTTGAAACTTTTTAGGTTTCTCCTTATCCTTATCCTTATCCTTATCCTTTTCCTTTTCCTTATCCTCATCTCCATTCGCCGATTTTCTACTTTCTGGTGAAGGTGATCTGGACGCACTTTTTACACTTCCTACACTTCCAATACTCGCATTTATATCAGTACCATTTATAACTGTTACACCTTCCTCTAGCATTTTTGTCCCTATTAGTTTAGATTTTTTTTATTTTATTTTAACATCAGTTAAATAGTTTCATTATTTCTGAGTATAATACTTGTACAATATACGCACCATTATCATTGACTCCTACACTTATATAGAATTTATCATTATACTTAGCTAAAGAACATGTAAATTCAATATAACTATCCTTGAAAAATACAAATTTCTTTGAATAACTTACTTCTTTTGTAACTGGATTAAATAATAACCATCTATTATATACTCTCCCCTCATTTTTATGAATTAAAAATAATTTACTACCTCTAAAATCAATACCATTTGATGAACCATGCCAACCACTCAATTCATTCTTTTTCTCCTCCCCTATAATAATTTCTTCTCTATCATCTTCTATTATAGATTTAATAATAAACGGAGAAATACTATAAATTACCTTTGGCTTCTCATGAATATAAGGCATCCAGTTCTTTTCAAGTATATTTGGACTACATTTTTTAAATGATGTTAGTGTATTATCTTTTATTATACCCCCAAAAATACATGGGGATCCGTTATTACATTCTGGAATACATCCTATAATCATATTATTATCTATAAATCTAATGTCTTCAACTCCATTCCACAAAGATGCGGATGTTGGAATATTATATTTTACATCTAATGTCTGTATATCATAATTATCTAAATTAAAAGTATCATTCTCTATTTTTCCTCTTAGTATACTATATATGGAAGTTGAAATATTACCATATACTGTAAATTCATTATTTGAATATTTTAAATAATTAACAGTCCTTATTAATATTGTATATGAACCATCTTCTGAAATATATAATGATGGGTTCATTTCTATAAAACTATTTTGATTTTTAAATCTATCTTGATAATATTGTGTTCTTATAATTATAGGAAAAATACTATTTTTATTTATTATATTCATTTATATTTTATTTTATTTTATTTTAATAATATAAATTCTATTTAAGCTGATTATTTCTTATCAGCCTTCCATTTCTTTTTTGATTCTAAACCTGTTTTATATAGTGCTTCCACGTCTTTCTCTGTTAGTTTTGTTATATCAATTCCCTTTGGTAGTGATACAAATTGCGGTTTTTTAAGCGACGTTTTCATTATATATGGTCCATATTGACCTGTGCGAATTACATAATCCTTAAATTGTTGTACATTGCCATTCTTTTTAGCCTCAAATCTGGCAATTGTCTTATCCAGCTCTTCATCAGACTGATATGGAATTGATACATTATCACTTTGAAGATAGTCACCAAACTTACCTGACTTCTTTACAATTGGATGACCATTCCATTCACCTGTACTAATTCCTGTTTTCTTCTTTGCGACTTCCTCCTTGAATTTAATTGCTAGCTCTTCTGTCATATCCTCAAATGCTACACCTGAGGGCCATCCTAGGAATTGTGTATCCTCTTTCTTTATTGATTCAATTAATAGCAGTGGTCCCTTCTTTGATTGAACCGCTTTAAGATTATTGGAGAATTCTTTGACACGGGCATTTGATTCACCCTCTTTTGACTTAATCTGTTGCTTTGAACTCAGATCTTCATATCTGTCTTTATATGATGCCCACATATCCCTTAGAACTTGTTTCCATTCTTCTTTTCCTTCTGCGACTTGATCTAGACGCCGCTCCATTTGCGATGTAAATCCATACTCAAACAGATCATTGAAATGTTTCAATATGAAATTTAGCACCGATCGGCCTAACTCTGTCGGTACTAACTTGTTTTTCTCTGCTCCTACTTTCTTTTTTATCTCTTTTATTGTCGCGGGCCATTGATTCGGTTTCAAACTATACTCCTTTACTATAACATCTTTAGCAGGAATATTTTTTGTCTCTACATAGCTCTTGTCCTGAATTGTGGCAATAAGCGATGCGAATGTGGATGGTCGTCCAATGCCGAATTTTTCAAGCTCCCTCACAAGCATTGCCTCTGTATATCGTCCCTGTGCCTTTGTCTCTTTTGGCTCGGCCTTCATATTCTGCCACTGGACTTTATCGCCAGGATTCAGCTTCAAAGCATTGGCCCATACCTCCTCTTTTGAATCTTCGTTTTCGTTATTATCGGTATTTTCATTATCATCAATCTGTGCGACTTTACCCGCTCGGCGCCATCCCTCAAACGTTGTGTGCTTCCACTGAGATAGCCATGTAAAATCTTCGTCATTTAGAATCTGTGTCCTAACTTTACAGGTATCACCATGAGCAGGCGCCATTACTGACTGAATTGCCCGCTGCCAAATAAGATTATAGACCTTTCTATCATATGGTGTCCATGTTGCTCCTTCTGGTAGTACAGTAACTTCCATATGCGTTGGACGAATAGCCTCATGTGCCTCTTGGGCCTTAACTTCACCATCTTTTTCAGCTGTTTGAGTTGCGACTTTGGGTTTCTTCTTTGCCTTTTTTGGAGGCGCCGATTCCTCCTGTTTTTTTTGGTCTTCTTGTTTTTCTTGTTTTTCTTCTTTTTCCTCTTTTTCCTCTTTTTGACCAACAAACTCCTCACCATAATTCTCTAGTACCCATTGTTTAGCCTCCGCTTTGGCCTCCTCTGATATAACAGCCTTATCCGTTCGCATATATGTAATATGACCCGCCTCATACAACCGCTGAGCTATCTTCATTGTATCTTTCGGATTGATACTGAATTGCGCGCTAGCTTGTTGCTGAAGCGTACTCGTGATAAGTGGTTCAGGCGCTGACTGAGTCCAAGGGCGGACATCATTTGAAATAATGGTCCCATCGGCGGTTTCATGGATAATTTCCATATAATTCACTGCCGATTCCTCATCTTCCAGTTCATCATCCATTCGTGAATTAAATTTAAAGGCGGCGGCAGGGGTTATCCAGTTAGCAGATATGGACCAACTAGATGATGCTTTAAAATTAACGATTTGGTCTTCGCGTTCTACTACAAGACGAAGTGCGGGAGTTTGACAGCGCCCTGCCGATAATGATGGTGCTACATATCGCCATAGAAGTGGGCTCATAGTAAATCCAATCATCATATCTAGAATCGCACGCGATTGTTGGGCATTTACACGATTCATATCTAAGTGGCGCGGTGATTCAATGGCTGAAATAACCGCCTTCTTTGTAATTTCATGAAATACGGCTCTTAGAGTCGTTTTAGGATTTAATTTAAGTAAAAGGCATACCGAATATGAGATTGCTTCACCCTCACGATCATCATCTGAAGCCAAATATACGGTTGTTGCCTCGGCGGCGGCATCTTTTAATTGTTTAATCGCTTTTCCCTTATCTTTAAGAAACTGATATTTTGCCTCAAAATCTCTATCAATACCAATTGCGTCAATGCTTTCCTCTAATGAGCGAATATGACCCATTGAAGCAATTACACGCCAGCCCGCTCCTAAGAAGCCTTGGATTTTTTGACATTTAGCAGGAGATTCTACAATTACTAAATTAGCCATAGGCGTCCTTTGGTTAGCCATTCTCAGATTCATCTTTTAATTTATAATATAGCATTATCAAATTTCATCTAATTGGCAATCTAAAAATAATCTTACATTTGTCTTGTAGAATGGCGGCCCCTATATCAGCTTCAAGCGGCCAAGGAGCACTTTTTGAACTCGTTGCCCGTGGCAACAAAGATACATACTTTCTAAAAGACTCTAAAGACAGTACATTTCCATACGATGCCAGCTATAATTCATCAGCGCATCACTTAGCTGAACGTAGAACCTTTGTACCACTTAATGCTGTTACATGGGGAAATTCATTTGAAGTTGAAATAGATCCTTATGGAGATGTTATGACAGAATGCGCATTTGAAATTGATCTACCTACTTGGCTTCCACAGCTACCACTACTTCCTGCGACAACTACTTCGGCTCTATATCCTCCTTCTGTAGTAAATGGACTATATCCAATTACTAGTGTGGATGGCGATCGTTCTTATGGTTATGTCAATTATATTGGATACTTCCTCTTTGAGAGAATACAGTTCTATCAGGATCAGTTCTTAATTCAGGAATGGAGCGGCGATGGTCTATTAGCCAAGCAGGTATCAGAGGGCTCTTATACTAGCAGTTTTCTACAACAAACTCTCGGCGGTCTTAATAATCCTATTAATTCACCTGTGAGGGGTATTCAGCTAAGGGCTACTCCTGGACATCTACGAGTTAAACTACCACTACCTGGAGTACAGTGCCCTGGTGATCCTGGATTTCCCCTTGTAGCTATGGCATGGCAGAAATTTCGCATCAAGGCTACGCTTCGTAATTTAGAAGATCTTGTTGTTTGTAGTGATATTCTACTTAATAAGACTAATCCTTTATTTTATCCTTGGAATGTTCCTCTGTTTAAATATGATAATGGCGCGGGTGATTTAAAGACTTTTGAGCCACTGCCGTTATCCAAGGTTGGGCAGCCTACTATTCTACTATCAACTATTCAGCAATATCTTCCACCTCGTCTTCAAGAAGAGCTACGTAGTACAGTTATTCATATTCCTTTTAGACGGCAATTTGAAAATGATTTTACATTTGGTGAACTAGACTATATTCCTTTGGATAAGGGTGGAACTGCGGCAGTAACGCGCCGTCTAGATGGCAGGCATCCAACCGAGAAGATATTCTGGTTTTTTAGAACGCAGGATAATCTTGATAAAAATCGTCTGGATGACTTCAATAATGATTACTTTGATACTAATCCACCAACAGCGACGCAGCCCTATACTTTGACGGCTAGCGCAGGATACTATAATATGAAACTTGTTATCGCTGGAAAAGACCGTGAAAATCTTCATGAATCTCTCTTATGGCAGGATATATGTCAGTTAGTGAAAGATGAAAAAGCAAGCGGTCTACAAATTGGAGAGATGAAGTGGTCTACTGGTGCGAATTATGGTGTGATTTATCCTGCGCCTAGGCAGCCAGAGGGTACAGTTAATTTTACAACTGCGGACAGGCCGACGCTATATTTAGAGCTGGCAAATATAAGGAAGAATAACATATTGGGGCAAAGACGGGCAGAATTCCGCGTATTTACAGAGGGATGGAATGTATATGATGTCCGCGAAGGGCGTGGCAGTTTGTTGTTTTCTAACTAAATTTATCCATATAATAATAATGAGTACTGTACGGCACAAGACAAGTAAAGGTAATAAGTCTCTGTGTGTCGGTATTATAACTATACCCCACTTAAAGAAAGTGAAATATGGCACGTCTCATATTATGAAAGCATACGTGGACTGGTTTGAGGAACGTGGTGTCCATGTTATTCCTATACCATATGACACTACTGAGCATCAAATGTATTTTAGCATGATAAATGGTTTAGTAATTCCTGGAGGTGAAACACCCTTCATTATGAAAAATAAAACATTTATAGCTACTGTTACGCAGTTTCTAGAGTTGTCATTACAACAAAATGAATATTTCCCCATTTGGGGAACATGTTTTGGTTTTGAGTTATTAATATTTCTAATTGGAAACTTTGATAAACTAAAGCAATATAATGCCCGTGGATTTTATCCGTTGCGCATTACACCAGCTGGTCACGAATCGCGCATGTTTAAGTCATTTCCTCCGCAATACTTACATTATTTAGAGAATAATAAGTCATGTAATAATAATCATGAGTTTGGTATTTCGCCAAATGATTTTACCGCCAATGAACACTTGAGACGGTTTTATAATGTACTTGCTACAAGTATGGCGGATAATGGTAAGGAATATGTGGCGGCTATTGAAGCTAAGCATTATCCAATTTACGGAGTTCAGTGGCATCCTGAACGCCAGAAGACAACTGGTCATTTTGTTGATTTCTTTATATCAGAATTAAAAAGAAACAAGCATAAATGTATAACTAGGGCATATTTGAGATCACTTATAGAGCCGCATAAATGCTCACAATATTCAGAACATAAGAATCAGATGTGTTATTTCTTTTAATTATTTTTTAATTATATATTAGTTATATTATTAATTATATTAGTTATATTAGTTATATTTTAAATATTTCATAAAGTAGTAATGGGTAATTACCTTATGAAATATGTTAATCGTAATACATTTCGTTCTTATAATGAAAATGAATTACCTCCAACACCTAATCTTATGTACTCAGAAGTATACAGAGAAAAAGCATTAATTTTTACAAAAAGACGTTCGCGTTCTCCCAATAAATCAAATAAAATATTACCTCAATTGAGTTTTAAAATGGGGAGCTTTAAAGTGGGGAGTTCTAAGCAGGTTTGAATCCCCCTTTTATCCACTGTGCCACTTTCATTGTATCAGATGATACAAATAAAGGTTGAGGAACTCCGTTTACAATTGCTAAAAATGCTGGAATTGATTTTACACCACAATATCCTGGTGTATAATCATTTTCATCTATATCACACTTAAACCATTTTATTTTATCACTTAGTCCAACTAGAAAGTTTACATCAATTCTCTTACAAGGACCACACCAATCGGCTTCAAACTTTATAATTATAATAGGATCATGCGGCGTTGGGGGATTCTTTTTTATTAGACTCTCGAAGAATTCTTGACTCGGAAGGAGTGGGAGGGTCGTCATTGCTTTGTCGCTGCTTGCCATTCTGTCTAAGACGGCGGTAAGTTAAAATAAATCCAGACACGGCAATTAGTCCAAATGTTCCTATTACCATATATGGTAGTATACCACTATCATTATTAATTATACTACCCCCTGTATGCTCCAATTTCTTCATAGCTTCCTGGACATCCTGTGGATTAAGCTGTAATGATTCTGCCGCTGATCCCAATTTTCCTACAGCTTGTGCGGTTGCCACTCCTTCAGATACTACAGCTGACCCAACTTTTGCCGCAGTTTTAACAGTAGTTACAGCAGTATCAACCGCACTTTTAGCAGTACATATTGCGCTAGTAGCAGTACCAAAAATAGTATCTTTAAAGGCAAATAATGGAGCAAAAAGGGTATCTATAAATGGAAGCATACTGCTAGCAGTAATCCCAGTATATGGTGCACCAAAATATTCAGAATTTTGTTTAATTACATTATCTGTCTTAAATAAAAACATTGCGATTTTATATAACCAAAAAAATATTGCCACTGGTGCGAAGATAAATGTCATTAAACATATTAAACGAATAAATCCCGTTTGTTTATCTCCAGTTATAAATGAATCTAATCCAAAAATACCACCTGCGAATAGTGCCAGTGCATAGACGAAAAATGCCATGTGTTTTTTATCAGGTATATCTTTTGCCAATACGCCTGCCGCTATTCCTTTTGGCCCTAATCCTGGAACACCTAGACCAAAAATTCTTACAACATCTCTATTAAATATTGCCTGTGTCGCATCATATAACCACCATGTACCAAATGTAAAAATATTTGTGATAAGTTTAGCAATAAATGTTAATGGTGAACGTAAATATAGATGATCTAGACCTAAAAACCCACCAAGCACTGATAAACACAAGAATATGTTATATGATAGATATACAGCGCCTGGCCCAGCTTCTTTTATATTATCAGATGCTCCGTTATTCCTCCAATATTGAATCTGAGATATACTTGAGCCCATTACTGTCTATTGTGACTTTTTAGTAATAATCTTTGACTCATTTTTTGTTATATGTATATTATCTAATCCATTAAATAGTGAAGAGTAGACCACCAAATCCGTTAATTACACGGAATATATTGTAATTATGCCCGTAAACAACTATATGGCACGGACCACGCTGTTGCCAAGTAGGTATTGTAGGATTACTTAAAAGTGGATTCATTTGAATCTGCCATACAATACTATCAATACGACTAGCGTTCATTGTTCCTGTGGGTTGGGCTTCTTCTGGCTTCAATGCAAAGCAGTAATTATATATATAGTTCCAGACCGGAGTATAACAATGATGATCATATGGCTGTTGTAGTCTAAAGTACATTGGACCTCTGTCTGGAAATCTGTCATATCCGTCTAATTGTAACTTGGCGGATGCAATCAAATCCGTTCTTGAACCTGGATTATTAAACGGATTTAAATATGGTATTATATATGCTGGGGCTTGTTCATTAATTGCTAAACTACTATAATTAAACCATTCATTGCGATTTATCATATCATCACGTTGACATACAAAAAAGAACTCCTTTAATGGATGGTTAAATTCAACAGAAATTGTAGCTGTGGTTTGCTGCGCAGTTACGGAATATGGGGGGGTATATTGTACTTGCTCTATAAGATATTCATGCGACGCAGATACAAACATACGTCGTTCTTCAACATCTAAATACACATATTCGCCCCACAACATCATATTAATAATTTGTGTTGTACAGTCAACACTTGTGAAACAGGCAGGTTTCCAGTTTTCCTGTGTAGCGGGAGGTTGTGGAGGTTGAGTCCAGAACAATTGATGAAGAGGGGTTAGTGTTATATTAATGCGAATAGGGCTGTATTGTAGGGCTATTAAGGGTAAATATAGACCAGGATTATTACAAAAATAGAATTGTAGCGGAATAAGAAGTCGTATACCATCTGTCTGCGACCTTTGTGCTGGATCTTGAGATGTATTTAGTATTAGTTGTGGTGGTGTATATTGGTCTAGACGACCAATCATTTGGCCTAGTGCGTCGCGCTGTCCAGAGGGGGTAGTCATCTGTGTCCATATTTCCATCCACTCTCCAGTTTGGCGATCAATCTCTTGTTCGCCAACTTCAAATGTAATTTCTGTAATTAATGCGTGGCCAATTGAATTTGTATAAGATAATTGATTTCCGGACGTATCATAAATCTGTGGCAATGTTATATCCAAGTATACTCTTCCTAATAAATCACCCCTGCGAGGGATTAAACAAGTTACTCGTTGGCCAAAATTAGGAGTACCATCAAAATACATGGCCTGGGCTTCTGTTGCAAAGTTAGTATGACGACGATATACCATTTTAAAGAAGCTAACTTGAGGATTACCCGTTAAAAATAAATCTTGCTTACCTGTTGCAACAAGTTGTAATAAACCTCCGCCTGCTGGCATTCTGTTGAATCGTCCGGATATTTAATAATCTATTTTGTGGCACACTTATTTAGCATTAGGGTATATAACAAGATTTTTTATCAAAAAATTCTATCTCAGACGTTTCTAGATGAGTTCTAGCGGTATTACTCCAATATCCAGCGGTCCTTTAATTATTAGGACTTACCTTACTAGTTCAAATAACAATACGTTTGTTCTAGACAATTACGACAATCCTGTTCCAAATAATCGTGTTTTAATAACATCTACTAGTGGTGTGCTTGTTCCATCGGATAATATTAATATATCTACTATTAATCCATCAACTGTTAATACAATAAATGTATATACATCTACTTTAGTTGCTTCAACAATTACAACCAATTATTTAACAGTTAATTCTACTCTAACTACAAGCACTCTTATTGCAAATAATATTAATGCTAGTACTATTACAACAAGTACATTTAATGCTCAAGTACTTAATATAAGTAGTGCGAATGTTAGTTCACTTAGTGCTACTTCAATTAATACATCTACATTATTTGGATCATCAATTATTACAAGTTCTTTAATTGCTAGATTTACTATTACTGCTAGTACACTTAATGCTAGTACAATTAATACTAATACAATTAATGCTAGTAGACTTAATGCTAGTACTATTAATGTTAGTACAATTAATGCTAGTACAATTAATGCTAGTACAATTGGGGTAATAACTTTATATAATTCTTCACTAATTGGATCAACAATTACTACAAATAATTTATCTGTTAATTCAACTATTACAGTTAGCACAATTACAACTAGTACGATTAATGCTAGTAGTATTAATACTAATAGTATAACTGTAAGTACATTTATTGCTAGTACATTTAATCCTACTGTTTTAGCTGTTAGTCAAATGTATGCTGATACAAGTAGTACTGGTAGAAATACTACATCTATACTTAGTGCTAGTACAATTACAACTAGTACATTTAGTGCTAATGTATTTACTACTACAAATGTTAGTACAAATACATTTAGTACTGGTATACTTACGACTGATATATTAAATGCTAATACATTTAATGCTGCGGCACTTGGTGCAGATATACTTACTGCTAGTACA
>Ga0164294_10005381_pt1 | contig 11019 bp, 9 predicted proteins | sample GEODES005metaG_FD_111479 | JGI IMG/M metagenome (GOLD analysis project Ga0164294, IMG submission 111479) | Oligotrophic lake water microbial communities from Sparkling Lake, Wisconsin, USA - GEODES005 metaG | ecosystem: Environmental > Aquatic > Freshwater > Lake | place: USA: Sparkling Lake...
AGCCACCGCCCAGAGCGGCTGGCCATCGCGCCCGGCCCAGCGGCGGGCGATCCAGTTGTGCTTGGCGTCCAGAGGCTGACCATCCCCCGGCTCTGCCCCGGCTCCCGCCGAGAAAATTTTCCCCAGCAGCGCTGTGCTGCGAAGGGAAACTGGCGACGGAGCCCCCGCGGGCCGATCCCCAAACACCGCCTCCGGCACCATCCCGGCCGCGGCATCCGCAGGTGGGACCCCAGCCACAGAATCGGTCAGTCGGCTGTCGATCGCTTCCAGCCGCTTGAACACGCGGGCCACTTCGTCAGGCTTCTCCAGCGCCGTCAGGGCAATCGCCTGCCGCAGGAGGGTGTCGGGCTGATCGGGGGCGATCTGGTGGGCCTGCCGGTAGGCCTGCAGAGCCTTCCACACCTGCGGCCGATCTGCAACCGCTGCCCGCAGGTGTCGATCGCCAGTGGCCACGCAGCGGGCGGCCCGCAGCCGGGCTTGGGGGGAACTGGAACGAACGGCAATCTGCGGCGCAGCACGCTCCTCACGCAAACCGTCGCCGAAGGCAGGCCGCGGGAAGGCAGGCGCCATCCCACCGGCAGGCAGACCGCCTCGCGCTGCCAACCCAGCAGCGGGCGCCAGAGGCAGCGGAGCCAAGCCCCCACCCACCAGCGGCAACCGGAACGGCAGAGCCTGCTGCGGCACTCCGGCAGCGCCAAAGCGCATGTAGGGAAGCACGCCGGCTGGTCCGAATACAGGCGCAAAGCCCCCGGGCAACCAACCACCGGGGGGCAGAATGAGCGGCGGATAGGCATAGGGGTAGCCGTAGCCACCAAACCCAACTCCCGGGCCACACCAGCCGCCACCAAACCCGGGCCAGAGCCCACCGAAACCGTTATCGATAATGAGCCCGGGGCCACCCAGGAAAAAATTGTTGGAGTAGGCGAACCGAGAGGCTCCTGCCCAACCACCAAAACCAAAGCGCGGGCCACCAAAGCCGAACCCGGGTCCACCCCAACCAAAGGCCGGCCCACCAAAACCAAAGCGCGGCCCACCGAAGCCGAACCCGGGCCGGCCCCAACCAAACGCCCGCCCGCCCCAACCAAATCCCCGGTGCCCCCAGCCACCATACCCCCAGCCGCCGTGACGCCAGCCATGGAAGGCCTCCGCCGACCGGCCAGCCGTGGCGACCGCCAGCAAACAGACAAGCGCCGCCAGCAGCGGCAGCCGGCGGAGAGATCGGGAAGGAATGCGTTTCATCGGTGCTGTGCCTTTCATGCCGTGTCATGCCGGGATGGCACTCGGCTGGAGAGACCTACGGACGCAACCGGGGCGACAAACACTCCGCATTCTACGCCATGCCAGCCCGTTCCGGCCAGCCGCCCTCACCCCTCCATCGTGGCCTGGCCCAGCACCCGCCGTAGCGCCGTCATGGCAATCTCGCCAAATTGCCGCGGCGGCACCCGCCAGAGGGCCGGGTTCATCAGTTCCACGCTCACGCCGCCAGCGTAGCCAATCTCGGCCAGCCGGGCGACAAGCTCCTGCGGCGGCGAACAGCCCTCCCCCGGCAGAATCCGGTCGGCATCGCTGGCCATCTCGCGGGGCACATCGACGATATCGGAGAGCTGCACATGGGCGAGGTTCTCAGGCGTGAGCAGCCAGAGATCGAGCGCCTTGCTCGGGCCGACGGTGAAGTGATGCCAGTCGAGACAGACTCCCAGCCCGGGGTGCCCCACATCCTCGACCAGTGCCACGGCCGACTGCAGGTTGTTGGGGAAGCTCGCCCGCGCATCAAATTCAAGCGCCAGCCGCACGCCACTCTCACCCGCCTGCCGGGCCGCCGCGGAGAGACTTGTACTGAGCTGGCCGAGATCCTGCGGAGAGAGCGGCCCAAATGTGTCTCCTGCGATCACCAGCACCGGAATCTCCAGTTCCCGGCAGAATGCCAGACGCTCGCCAAAATGGCGCCAGTGTTCCTGCCTTGCTTCCCCCTGACTTGTCAGGAGCCCCCCCTGAAAGCTCGCCGCCAACGGCACGATCGCCGACTCGGCCAGCTGCTCGCGGAGGGCACTGACGCTGCGCTGTGCGATGAAGGCATCGGCATGCCCGAGCCACAGGTCGATCGCATCGCAATGACCGGCGGCGTAGTCGGTGAGAATCGTGTCGAGGGAAGCGTTGAGCGAACAGACGGTGGCTACGGCCGGCTTCATGAGACCCCCGTCCGCAGACGGTCCCGCAGCAGATCGACCACCGCATCGACCGCCACGCGCGACTGCACGAGCGTGTCGCGGTCGCGGAGCGTCACTGTGCGGTCGGTCAGCGACTGCCCGTCCACCGTGATGCACCACGGGGTGCCGGCCTCGTCCTGCCGGGCGTACCGCCGTCCGACCGAGCCCTTTTCGTCATACATCGCCGCCATGTGCGGCTTCAGCTTGCGATAGAGCTCCGCCGCCAGTTCGGGCATGCCATCTTTTTTCACCAGCGGAAGAATCGCCACCTTGAGCGGGGCCAGTCGCGGATGGAGCTTGAGCACGGTGCGGCTGCGCGGCTTGCCATCCTCGTCCGGCACCTCGTCCTCGTGGTAGGCATCGCAGAGGAAGGCCAGCACGGCCCGATCAGCCCCCGCCGACGGCTCGATGACGTGCGGCACATACCGCTCCCTCGTCACGTCGTCGAAGTAGCTGAGATCCTTGCCGCTACCCCGGTGCCGCGGCTTGCCATCGACCCCCTGCTCCACCACGAGCTGGCCATCCTGCCGCACCAGCTTCCCCTCGGAGTGGCTGCGGAGATCGAAATCGCCGCGGTGGGCGATCCCCTCCAGCTCGCCAAATTCGCCCTCGGCAAGGAAGGGAAAGGCGTATTCGATGTCGGCGGTGCCGACGGAGTAGTGGGAGAGTTCGTCGGCGTGGTGCTCCCGCAGTTGGAGTTTGCCTGCGGTGAGACCGAGATCGAGATACCACTTCCAGCGGCGGTCGCGCCAGTAGCGGTACCACGCGGTTGAGTCGGCGGGCTTGCAGAAGAATTCGATCTCCATCTGCTCGAATTCGCGCGATCGGAACGTGAAGTTCCGCGGCGTGATCTCATTGCGGAAGCTCTTGCCGATCTGGGCGATACCGAAGGGCACGCTGACGCGCGAGGTGTCGAGCACGTTCTTGAAGTTCATGAAGATGCCCTGCGCCGTTTCGGGCCGCAGAAACGCCCGGTCATCATCCCCGCCTGCCAGCGCTCCGATGCGCGTCTCAAACATCAGGTTGAATTCGCGCGGATCGGTGAGCGTGCCCAGCTCGGCCGCATCGGGCGCGAGCGTCTCAGCGGTTAAAATAGTGCCGGCGGCGATGCCCGCGGCCAGCGGCTCGATCCCCCCTTCCCACTGAATCTCCTCAATCTGCTTGGCCCGCAGGCCGAAAAACTTCTGCGCCCGAGTGAGGGTGTGCGGCAGGGCATCGTCTCCCGACTGGTCGGTGACAACAAACACCCGCTTGTTGCGGTGGCTGGCGAACCGGCCGTGGAGGTGGTCGTAGCGGTAGCGTTTCTTCGACTCGCGGCAGTCAACGAGCCAATCGTGAAAGAGGTCGAAGTGGCCCGACACCTTCCAGACCTGCGGATGCATGATGATCGTGCAGTCGAGACCGGCCATTTCATACGGCTCGGGAGCGCCCGCTGGCGTGGCCAGCTCGTCGTGGCCGCTGACCATATCCTGCCACCAGCAATCTTTGAGATTGCGCTTCAGCGCCACGCCGAGGGGGCCGTAATCCCAGAAGCCGTTCAGGCCGCCGTAAATCTCGCTCGACTGGAAGATGAAGCCCCGCCGCTTCGCCAGCGACACGATTTTATCCATCCGCGACTGATCGTTCTGCTTATCCATGAAAACCTTCTGCTCGCACTGGGACTGGAAAGGGCACGACTGGAGCCCTGGGAGAGTGGCCCATGGCCAGACGCCAAGCGGACGAGTCTACCGGTCTGCCTTTGCCCCGGTCCACCTCAGGCCCGTCCGCTCCCCTCAACCGCTTCCCTCAACCGGGGAAAGTGGCTGCCACGAGCCAACCGGCAGCGTCGAGCAGGGGAACGGTCGTGCTGGTATCGATGGCGGCGGCGGCCGGCAGATCGGCTTGCATTCCCAACTCGAGCAGATTCCGCCCCCCGCGCGAGGCTTCCATGGCCCGCAACAGGGTTTCTGGATGGGCCACCGTGCGATCGGCCACGGTATCGCGATAGCGCTTGAGCGCCGAAAGAGCGGCGGCATCGAGCGCATCAGCGGGGCCGACGCCAGCCTCCAGCATCGCCCCGGCGGCGAGGAGATCCTCCTCCGTGACAAACCCGTCAGTACCGGCGCAGACGAGATGAATGTCGCTCACATTTTCCCGCCGAGCGATGGCCCGGGCCCCCCTCACCACCGCCGCGCGGTTGACAAGCGCCCCGATCAGCACCGCTGCCGCGTCCCGGCAGGATCCAAGCGCCCGCGTACCGTTGGTGGTGGTGATCACCACCCGCCGCCCCCCCACTGCTGCGGCGGTGTATTCCAAGGGGGAATTTCCCAGGTCAAAGCCGGCAATCCTCACGCCCCCGCGTTCCCCGCCGAGCACCACCGGTTCTGCGGCCGCCACTGCCAGCGCCTGCTCGATCGTGGAGGTGGGGAGCACCGCGGCGGCGCCCCGTTCCAAGGCCGCCACAATCGTGGTCGAGGCCCGCAGCACGTCGATCACAATGGCGATCCCTCCCGCGGTGCACCCCTGGGGCATACCATGGTAGGAGTTGTGACAGTGCCAGCGCAACGAAACCATCTGCCCTCCGCAGGATTTGACCGGTGTCCAAACAGTCTGTCGTCAGAGTAATGCATGCCGCGGATGCTGGCAAAACCGTCGACAAGAGCGGCGATCGCGTGCAGGGCATGTTCGCGGAAATCGCCCCGCGCTACGACCTGGTCAACCACATGCTCTCCGGCGGCATCGATGTGTGGTGGCGCTCGATCACGGTCAACCGGGCCCCGCCGCCGGTGCAGGGGGCGATTCTCGATGTCTGCACCGGCACGGGAGATCTGGCTTTGGCCTACGCCGCCCGCAGCGGGCCCGATGTGCGGGTGGTGGCCAGCGACTTCTGCCGGCCGATGCTCGATCGCGGCATCGAAAAATCGCAGCGGAGCAATCTCGCCATCGAATGGATCGAGGCCGATGCGATGCAGCTCCCCTTTCCCGACGCCACGTTTGATCTGGTCACCGTCGCCTTCGGGTTGCGGAACATCGCCGACACCGCGCGGGGGCTGGCGGAGATGGCCCGGGTCTGCAAGCCGGGGGGCCAGTTGGCCGTGCTCGAATTCTCGCTGCCAAGCAACCGGATGGTGCGGGCGGGATACCTTTGGTATTTCCGCAACGTGCTCCCGCGGATCGGCAACGCCGTGGCCCGCAACGCCTCCGACGCCTACACCTATCTCAATCAAAGCGTCGAGGAGTTTCCGTCGGGCGAGGCGCTGGCAGCGCTGTTGAAACGGGCTGGCTTCGGGACGGTCGACATGCTGCCACTGACACTGGGGATTGCCACGCTCACGATTGCCACGCGAGCCTCCACCCCTTCCGTGCCCCCTCAGGAATGACCCCCATGCCGAGCACTCATGGCGATGCGGAGCGGCAGCCGATCGTGGTGGCCATCACCGGGGCATCGGGCGCCCCCTATGGCGTGCGTTTGCTGGAGGTGCTGTTGGCGGCGGGGAGGGAAGTCCATCTGGCGGTCAGCCCCGCTGGGGCGGCTGTCATTACCCAGGAGCTGGGGCGGACGATCGATCTTGAACATTTCGAACTGGGAACTCTGCTCGGCCCCGGCGCTGCGGCCCCGGCGGAACGCTCCGAGGCCTTGCGGGCGGCCCCGCTGCGGCTGCATTACCACCACTACAAGAACCTGATGGCCCCGATTGCCAGCGGCTCATTCCTCACTTCAGGAATGGTGATCTGCCCCTGTAGCGGAAGCACGTTGTCCGCCGTGGCCCATTCAATCGGCGAAAATCTGATCCATCGGGCCGCTGAGGTGCATCTCAAAGAGCGGCGGAAGCTGATCGTCGTGCCCCGGGAAACGCCCCTTTCGCTGCCGCAACTCAAGAACATGCAGGCCCTCCATGAGGCGGGGGGCGTGGTGTTGCCCGCCTCCCCCGGCTTCTATGCGCGGGCGGAGACGGTGGCCGACCTGATCGATTTTCTGGTGGCTCGGATCTGCGACCAGCTGGGAGTCGCCCACATGCTCATGCACCGCTGGGGGGCCCCGACGTGAGCCCGGCGAATCTGCGTACATTCCTGGAACTGGTGCGTTTCAGCCATACGATCTTCGCGCTCCCCTTTGCGATCATCGCGACGCTGCTGGCGTTCCACATGGGGGCCGATGAAGCGACCCCGGCGGCAGGCTGGTGGACCTGGAGCCGCCCCTGGATTGGCATTCTGCTCTGCATGGCGAGCGCCCGCACGGCAGCGATGGCCTTCAATCGGCTGGTCGATCGCTCGATCGACGCGGCCAATCCCCGCACCGCCAGTCGCCATCTGCCCCGGGGGGATCTCCGCGAGGGGGAGGTGCTGATGCTGGTGGTGGTCTCGGCGGGCGTGTTTGTCGGTGGCACGCTGCTGTTCCTGCCCAACTGGCTGCCGCTGGTCCTTTCGGGACCGGTGCTCGCCTGGCTGCTGGGCTACAGCTATGCCAAGCGATTCACTGCACTTGCCCACCTCTGGCTGGGAGTGGCCCTGGGAATGGCGCCGCTGGCGGCCTGGATCGCGATCCGCGGCTCGGTCGTGATGCGTGATCCGGCCGACCTGTTCCCCGCAGCGCTTCTGGGCCTCGCCGTGACCGTCTGGGTGGCCGGATTCGACATCATTTATGCCTGTCAGGACGCCGACTTCGATGCCGCGCACGGGCTTTGGAGCATTCCGGCCCGGCTGGGAGTCGGGCGGGCCCTACGCCTCTCCGGCCTGCTCCACGGTGTCACGCTCCTGCTCCTGGCGTTCCTGCCGCTGGTGGTGCCGGAACTGGGGACGATCTACTGGGCGGCGCTGGTGGTGATTACGGGCCTGCTCGTCTGGGAGCATTCGCTGGTGCGGGCAGATGACCTCTCGCGGGTCAACGACGCCTTCTTCACCGCCAATGCCATCTTCGGGATCGTGCTGCTGCTGGCGATCGCAGCTGATATGTGGGTGTGAACGCCCACGCGACGGGCATCGCATCCGACGCTCGATGGTATCGAGATCCTGATCGAGAAGTCGGTTTGCCTTAAGCCTTGCCCGATCGCTCCGCCAGTCGTTCGCGAATCTTCAGCCTCACATCCTGAAAATAGCGCATCTTCATGGCGGCAAACGTCCAGCCGACGCGGCCGTCGAGAAACCCGCGCTTGGCCAGATAGCCCACCAGGAAATAGGCCCACCCCAACCAGAGCCGATCCAAATATCGGTATTTGAACCGCTGCCGTGTGGTGAGCTGGGTCCAGTGCTCCGGCCCGGCCTCCCGGAGCCAGAGAAACCGATTGGCCTCCCAGGTCGAGTATTGGTTGTGTTTGTCGATGTAGTGCTCAATACCCCGGAAATCATGATGCTCAAGCCTTGCCTTGAGCTCCCCGACCGGTCCCTCCAGAACCGGATGTTCGTGCACCTCCATGTCGAGGTGGCTCCACCACTGCTCGGGAAAGCGTTCATATTCGCCGCTGCCATGGCGGATCAGGGCCAGCTTGCGAAAGACGTCGCCGTGGCGCAACGGCTTCCCCATAAACCAGTTGTTGAACGAAATCCAATACCCCACCCGATCCCCCGTCGGCAGCGCGGCCCGCAATTCCTCCAGGAACGCCGGGGTCACCAATTCGTCTGCATCCAGAAACAGAACCCACGGCGTGGTGAACGTGTGATTCCGGAGAAACCAGTTCCGTTTCTTGGGAAATGAGCCATTCCAGCGAAATTCCAGCACGGTGGCCCCGGCGGCCGTGGCGATCTCCCGGGTGCGATCCCGGCTGCCAGAATCGACGACAACGATCTCCTCACACGAGTTTCCCAATGCCTCCAGACAGCGAGGCAGATTGCGTTCCTCGTTGAGAACGGGAATGCAGACCGTGACGGGGATGGTGGGCTGGGGCATCTGAAAAACCTACACTCGTCTGCCAAAACTGCGCTGGTGCGGGAAGACAGCCTTTTTCGATAACCAGCTAGGATATCGTCTGCCGCGAAGCCCGTGGCCGCAGAACCGCCGGAGGGCCGATTCACCCCGTTTTTTGCCCCCTTCGCCTCCATGGAGCCAATTCCCCCAAGGGGCTGTTGCGATCCGACCGCCCGTGCGGTTAAGGCTGAGGCGAGGCTGCCGGCCGTCGACTTCCAACCGAGTAAGCCCCCCCGCACCAAAACCGCGACCTCTCAGGAGCCGCCCTTCATGATTCGCGCCGTCACCCCCTCCCTCGAACCAATCCGCGAAAAAATCGAGGCCGGAGAGCGACTCAATGCCACCGAGGCCGAATCGCTGTGGGATGAACGCCTCGATCTGCACGAACTGGGGGAACTGGCCAATCTCGTGCGGGAGCGGAAAAACGGCAACTACGGCTTCTACAACATCAACACCCATCTCAACCCCACGAACGTCTGCGTCTACCGCTGCACGTTCTGCGCGTTCCGGGCCGACCTGCGCGATGCCAGGGGCTATGCCATGAGCGACGAGCAGATTCTGGCCCGCGGGCAGGAGGCGGTCGATGCCGGCAGCACAGAGATGCATATCGTCGGCGGCCTGCACCACCAGAAGAATTACGACTGGTACCTCGACATCGTGCGGATGCTGCACGAGCACTACCCCTCACTCCACCTGAAAGCCTGGACGCCGGTCGAGATCAACTGGTTTGAGCATCTCACCAAGCGCTCGGCCCGCGATATTCTCATCGAACTGAAGAGTGCCGGCCTCGGCAGCCTGCCCGGAGGCGGGGCAGAGATTTTCCATCCCGAGGTGCGCGACAAAATCTGCGAGCACAAGGCCGACACCCGCGAGTGGTTTGATATCCACCGCACGGCGCACTCCCTCGGCCTGCGCAGCAACGCCACAATGCTCTACGGACATATCGAGAATGCCTTCCATCGCACCGACCACCTGCTGCGCCTGCGGGCTCTCCAGGACGAGACGGGGGGCTTTCAGACATTTATCCCGCTGGCCTTCCATCCCGATAACACCCGGCTCTCACACATCCCCAAGCCGACTGCAGCAATGAGCCTGCGGACCATGGCAGTGTCGCGACTGGTGCTCGACAACTTCGACCACATCAAGGCCTACTGGATCATGCTCGGCATCGGCACAGCTCAGGCGAGCCTCGCCTATGGAGCAGACGATCTCGACGGCACGGTGCGGCACGAACTGATCTATCACGACGCCGGCGCGACCACGCCGGAGGTGCTCACCGTCGACCACATCCAGCGCCTGATCCGCGAGGCGGGCCGGGAACCGGTGGAGCGCGACACGCTCTACCATCGCGTGGAACGCTCCGGCAGCCAGTGGCATTCGGCGGAGCCGGTGGGGGCAGGGCTGGGCACCGCCAGCTAGGCGTATTCGACACAATTGTAAACGCTCTCGGCCACCATCTTGGCTGAGTCAACGGCCAGATCGCTGGCGCAAAACGAGTTGATCACAACGGCCGCTCCTCCTTCGCAGTCGATCGCCACGACGGTCACCATCACCCCGGCATCGGTGTGGGTGGCCCCGAGCGTCACCTTGCCCGGCTGAACGGGGTCAAACACCGTAAACCCGGCATTGGCCAGATTCTGCTGGGCAATCTGCAGACAGAGCAGCGGAGCAATCCGTTTTTTGAAGCCATAGGCGAAGTAGTACACAGTGGCTCGACTCCATAAGGGCTGGAAAGAGGGCTGGAAGCGGAAACGGGCGCTCGGCGTGGCGCAGCCTGAGCCACCGATCTTGATGAACAATGAGTTTACGTTGTTTCGGGGTGGGCTCCACCGGTGCTGCTAGCCCACCTGCCCGAGGCCGAGCGTTTCGCCCCAGCGTTTCACGATCAGCTGCTTCATTCGGGCAAGCGCCGGATCGGCCAGCGTGGGGTCGCGCAGGTAGAGGTCAAGTGCATCCCGACGCGCCTCCGCCACCACCGAGGCATCGCGCAGCAGATCGGCCAGATACATCGGCGGTGAGCCACTCTGCCGGGTTCCCACCAGATCCCCCGGCCCCCGCAGCAGCAGATCCTTCTCGGCCAGTTCGAAGCCGTCGGTCGTGGCCACGAAGGCGTCGATCCGCCCGTGCGGCTCGTCACCCGAAGCCGTGACGGCGCCACACACCCCCTGCACTGCCCCGCGGGCCACGCGGCCACGCAGCTGGTGGAGCTGCGCCAGGCCGAAGCTGTCGGCATCGAGGATTGTCATCAGCGTGGCCTGTGGCACATCGATCCCCACCTCGATCACGCTCGTCGCCACCAGCACATCGATGCGGTGGGCGCGAAAGTCCTCCATGACCTGCTGCTTTTTTTTCGGCGACAGCCGGCCGTGGACCAACCCCAGCCGAAAGGCCTCCAAGGGGCCATTGCTTAAGTTTTCAAACGCACTGGAGATGCTCTCCAGACCGCGCTTTGATTCCTCAACGGCAGGCACCACCACATATCCCTGCCGCCCGGCGACGAGTTTTTTGCGAAAGAAATCCCACCAGGATTCGAGCTGGTTGGGCCCCACACGGTAGGTTGCCACAGGCTGCCGGCCGGGGGGCTGCCCGTCGAGCGTGGAGACATCCAGATCGCCGTAGATGGCGTGCGCAATCGTGCGGGGAATTGGCGTGGCTGTCATGACCAGCACGTGCGGATCGGCCTGCTCCTGCTGCAGGATGCCGCGCTGCACCACACCGAAGCGATGCTGTTCGTCAATCACCACCAAGCCCAGATGCCGAAACGACGCAGCGCCGCAGACCAGCGCCTGCGTCCCGATCACGATCTGAGCCTCGCCACTGGCGATGCGGTCGAGCGCGGCCTGACGCCGCTTGGGGGTTTGCCCGCCGACGAGCAGTTCCAACTTGATATCCCCCTTCCGCACCCGGCCAGGCACCTCTTCCAGCAGCCGC
>Ga0164294_10005382_pt1 | contig 11014 bp, 4 predicted proteins | sample GEODES005metaG_FD_111479 | JGI IMG/M metagenome (GOLD analysis project Ga0164294, IMG submission 111479) | Oligotrophic lake water microbial communities from Sparkling Lake, Wisconsin, USA - GEODES005 metaG | ecosystem: Environmental > Aquatic > Freshwater > Lake | place: USA: Sparkling Lake...
CAACAGCACCGGTGCCTACTAATTTACTGCCCTGCTGACTCCAAGTGCTGCCACTACGGGTATACACCCAGGCCGCACCGACTCCGTCGTTATCCCAATTTCCACCCACAATTGCCGTATTCCCGTCTGCACTCAGCGATACAGAAATACCCTGCCAAGCATTTTCAGTAGCATCGGTGCCTACCAATTTATTTCCCTGTGGTGTCCAAACATTGCCACTGCGGGTATACACCCAGGCCGCGCCTGCATTGCTGTTGTCATAAGATCCCCCCACGATGGCTGTATTACCGTCCGCACTGAGCGATACAGATGTGCCTTGTGTCATACTTCCACCAGCACCACTACCGACTAATTTATTACCTTGCTGAACCGATGGATAGGGCGTTGCCGTGACTGTAAAAGTTCCTGAACTGGTCACTGTACCAGCCGTATTACTGATAGAGATAGTGCCCGTACTTGAACCCGGCATCACCATCCCTACTAAAGAAGTACTTGTATTAGACACTACAATAGCAGTAACTCCGCCAATGGTAAAAGTGGTAGAACTATTGCCAAAATGGGTACCCGTAATGGTTACCAAAGTACCTGGATTACCGCTTGAGGGTGTAAACGAGGTAATTGTAGGAGGAGCGAAGTCATTCACCACCCTGCTGCTATTTGTAGTACATCCTGCATTTGAAGTTGCTCTGATGTAATAAGTTTGGGCAATTGTTACCACTGTTGGTGCTGTAACTTCATTAGTATAGGCGTTGTCACTGTAATACTTTACAGTTCCATTAGAACTAATTCCCGCTGTAAGATCCGCTGTCGTTGCTCCACTAGCCGGCGTGATGGCACTTCCGGTAGTTAAGGTTGGCAATGCATTGACCGTTACCGAACTACTTACTGAATTGCTACAAGTGCCAATGCTATACGTATATTTAACCGAAACCGTTCCTGCAGTTAATCCTGTTACAACTCCTTCTGTACTTACAGATGCAGTGCCTGTTCCTGCTACAATAGACCAGGTTCCCCCAGACTGTGCATTGGTAAATGCAGGTGTAGTAGCATTTACACAAACCGTTGATGCTCCTCCTGCATTGGCGGATAAAGTTGGCAACGCATTAACCGTTACCGAAGCTGTTGCACTATTTGCAGCTGCACAAGCACCGCTCGTAATTACTGCTCTGTAGTAGGTTGTAGCACTTAAGTTAGTTGCCGTTAAGGTTGTTGTTGTATTGGCAACATCTGTAACTGCAGAAGCAAATGTGCTTGATGTAGAGGATTGCCATTTTGTTATAGATCCTGTATGACCACTCAAGGTTAATGCGGTTGAATTTGTTCCGGTACAAACTGATGCACTACCTGAGATTGTTCCACCAAGGGAAGCTGGAGAAACCGTTACTGTAGCTGAAGCACTATTTGCAGCTGCACAAGCACCGCTTGTAATAACTGCTCTGTAATAAGTTGTAGCACTTAAGTTAGTTGCCGTTAAGGTTGTTGTTGTATTGGCAACATCTGTAACTGCAGAAGCAAAAGTGCTTGATGAAGAGGATTGCCATTTTGTTATAGATCCTGTATGACCACTCAAGGTTAATGCGGTTGAATTTGTTCCGGTACAAACTGATGCACTACCTGAGATTGTTCCACCAAGGGAAGCTGGGGAAACAGTTACCACATAGGCTGATGAAGTAAATGAACAACCATTGCTATTGGTTACCGTAACCGTATAACTTCCGGCAGCTGTTGCGGTATAAGCAGCACTTGTTCCACCTGAAGCAACGTTAACACCTCCTACTTTCCATTGGTAAGATGAAATAGTTCCGCTTCCTGCTGTTGCATTTGAAGTAAGAACTGTATTTCCTCCAGTACAGAATGAAGAATTGCCGCTTATTGGTGCTGTTGGCAACGCATTAACCGTTACCGAACTGCTTACTGAGTTGCTACAAGTTCCATTGCTATAGGTATATTTTACCGAAACTGTTCCTGCGGTTAAACCCGTTACCACCCCACCTGTACTCACAGATGCCGTGCCTGTACCTGCTACAATTGACCAAGTTCCTCCGGCTTGTGCATTGGTAAATGCAGCCGTAGCTGAATTGATACAAACGGAAGCTGCTCCACCTCCATTGGCAGATAAAGTGGGCAACGCATTAACTGTAACCGTAAAACTTGTTCCGGCACTTACACATCCATTGGCATTTTTTACCGTAAGCGTACCTGTATAAGTTCCTGCAGCAGTATTGGCCGGAACAGCAATGCTGATTGGACTTGTTGTTAATGTGGCATCAGTAACTGCAACAAAACTATTGGTAGGTGTCGCAGTCCAGCTGATGCTATAGGTGGTGGGTGTATTGGTTGTTGCACTGTAAGTCAAGGACGTATTTTGTGCACTCGAACTTTGGCAAACTGCTGTTGCAGTTGCTGAAGCAGTAATGGTGGGCAACGCATTTATCGTTGCATTAAAATTTGTTCCAGTACTTACACATCCATTGGCATTTTTTACTGTAAGGGTGTCAGGGTAAGTGCCTGCAGCCGTATTAGCCGGAACGGCAATACTGATTGGACTTGCTGGTAATATTTCATATGTACTACCGCTTATACTATAGGTAGTGGGTGAATTCGTAGTTGCACTGTAAGCTAAGTATATATTTTGTGCACTCGTACTCTGGCAAACTGCGGTTGTAGTAGCTGAAGCAGTAATGGTGGGTAATGCATTTACTGTTACCACCGTTGCTGCCGATGCTGCACTCTGGCAACCACTAGCATTGGTTACTTGTACCGTATAGCTTCCTGCGGTTGTTGCGGTAATGGCTTGCGTAAGGGCACTGTTACTCCAAAGCCAGGAAGCGCCTTCTAGCGGAAAACCTTGTACCCAATTGGAAGTAGCACCCGTTAAGGCAAAGTTGTTGAGTGTGCCGGTATAGCCGCTTGTAGTTTTATCTGTTGTAGTAGTTACACTGGTATTGGTTCCAGCCGCAGTACCTTGATTAAAATTATAATACAATTTTAAATTTGATTCCGTACCCACCAACTCCTTATTCATGGTGGCTTGAATTTGTGATTGCGTTCGAGTTGCATTCCAAATACGAACTTCATCGAGTGTCATCTTGCAAGAAAAATTAACCCCATCTGCATAGGATGCATAGGTGCCAAATTGTATTTGCGCATTGGCAGGAATGGCTAAATTGGCTGTATAGGTAAAGGTTTCTATATAAACACCATTAATGTAGATATCCATGGTTCTACTTAATCCGGTATATACTAAGGCTACATGTGTCCACACGTTTGAAGGGAGTGCTGCTGTTGTGGCGGTTTTATCGTTACCAGTTGAAACGTGATGAATCTTTATTTTTCCGGTTTCTCCATCATAACCTATAACTTCCAGATTATTAGCTACACCTGCAGTTCCATACCATAATAGCCAGCGATGTCCGGTTTGTCCTCCTTTGTATAGTACATTAAATTCAATGGAATGATCTGCATTGCCCGTAAACGGACTAGTACTAGATGGCACGTTTATAAAATCGGTACTGCCATCAAAATCTAGCGCATTCCCCGAAGTAGTAGCCCCAGTCAATACTACACTGCCGCCACTACAAAAAGTAGTAGCACCACCTGCGGTGATTGTTGGAGTAGTTGGCAATACATTTACCGTTATATTGGTTGGATTACTCGTTCCGGTAATAGCAGGTGTACTACTCACCACCCTGATGCGGTATCCCAAGCCTTGCGCAGTAGATGAGGGAATGGCTGCCGTAATTGTTCCAGCTGCCGTACTGCTAAGGGTGCCAATATTTACAGGGCTGGTAAATGCACCAGCACTACTACTAAGCTGTGCCGTAAAAACATTGCCCGCAGTAAAACTACCCGTAATGGTATAAGGCACACTAATGGTGGCACCAGCACATACGGTAGTACTCACTGTACCAGTCGTGATAGTTTGTGCCTGAATGTTAATACCAAAGAGAATTGCAAGGGCTATGAGAAGTTGAAGTCTTTTCATGATAACTGATTTTAGCTTAAGTTATTTTAAATTACTTTTAATTTTTTCAGTTCGTCGATGGTTACACTCGGCGGCATTTCGCCTTTTTTGATTTTGCTGATGATAAGCTTGGCTACCTTTTCGGCATCTAGCTTGGTTTTAAATCCTTCGTTGCCTGGCAAACCGGGAATGCTGGGTTGATGAATGAGTATTTTGCCATCGGCAAGTACATCGTAACAATAGGTATTGTTAACCGCCGGGATAATTTTGTGACTGAATTGGGTATTGGCAAACTGGGAAGCTGCAGGAAAACTTGCCACTGGTTGGCCGGCATTTTTGCCTTGCGCAAACATTATTGTAGAAATAAATAAATAGCCGATGACTAGAAAAAAGTTTTTTTGCATGTTTCCTTTGTTGAGTTCAGAATAAATTTGAATTTGGAAGTATACTTCTAATGTAGAATATATCCTTACAAACCTTAATGTGAAATGCACATTAAAAACAACAAAAGTTTAAATTAATTTTTGAAAATCCTACTAAAGTCGCCTGAAAGTCTTTGCATTTTTTAAAATGCAAAGGATTTGTCAATAAAATGATGATTTAAGAAAGGCTTTTGTGGTATTCACTGGGCGTTTTACCCGTAAATTTCTTGAAAGACCGTATAAATGTACTCGGAATGGAAAATCCGCATTGTTCAGCAATACCATTTAAGTTCATTTTTTTATGGGCACCTTGGGCAAATAAATGAATGGCATATTCAATTCTCAATTTGTTTCGCCAATCTGAAAAGGATGTTTTGAGAATAAAATTGAAATAATAGGTCAAATGGTGTATGGGAATTCCTGATTCAGCAGAAATCAAAGACAACTTGAAAGTTTCACTCAAATATTGCTGCTCTTTATAATATTTAGCCAATACTTCATTTAAATAGTCAATATACTCATCAGAAAATAATACAGCAGTTTCATAATCTTCATAGCTAATAATCTTATTCAACTCATCATCTATAGGGTTTTCAATATTTTGATCTCTATTTGGGTGTTCAGTCCATTGTGAATAATTTGTAAATACAATCGATTCTACTGGCAAACCATACATTATTTGAGGAAAAAACAACAAGGATAGATTTACACAAAAATAAATGATGGAAGCAACTAGAAGAAAATAATTCGCTTTCAATAGAAAAACCGATTTTAATGGATAAAACCAAATACATAACATTACAAAAAGGTAATTAATGGCAATTATGGTATAGATGCTGCAAAAAGTAATGAGCCATTTTTTTATCAATTGATATTGTGCAACATTGGGAATATCATTTCTCAACTTCTTGTACCGTTTTCCAATCATATACCAATTTAACCCAGCATAGAAAATGGTTTGTAAAAGACTAAGTGCTTGATCTACTTTTGTAGATAAAATAAAATTAATGTGAAATTTTGCAGTATCCCAGGTTTCACTTTTAATATCTCTAGAAACAATCAACTTATGTTCCCAATCTGTAAACATAAAGGGAATCAATCCAATGAAAGATATGATAAAAGGTAACAAATGAATCCAATCGAATGTAGTGAGGGAATTGTTGTCTTTGATAATGCTACGTGCATAAATAAAAGAAAAAGGTCCAATCAAATAAAAAAATGGATGCATCAACACAAAAAAAGCAATCCACGACTCAGAATTACCATAAAAAAAATAAAAATTTCCTAATAAGTATAAGGATGAAAAAAACAAATAAGCTGCCAAAAATCGGTTTGCAGTTCTATACCCCCTATTGAATTGCAAAATCAAAAAAGGCATTATCAACCCAATAACAGTAATAATTGCAGTTAGAAATTGGAAATTCATATTCGATTACAAATATAAATTAAAAATTTGGGGATTACACAATACGATACTATTCCTAGTAAAACACTAAAGCATAAGGCTATGTATACATTTCGAAACAACTACAATGCCTAATTCCTAATTCCTAATTCTCAATTCTCCATTCTCCATTCACTTTTATGTTTCCTGAAGATGCCCCTACGATAAAAATATATTTCCCCTTTGGACTAACAAATGCAGATTGCTTTTCATCCCAATACCGCAAAGAAGATTGCTTTACTTGAATTGTTACCCTACGCGTTGTACCTTTTTTGATGGCAACCCGCTGAAACCCTTGCAACTGCTTGATGGGCATAGGAATATTCATCTCAGGATATTTTACATATACTTGTACCACCTCGTCACCATCATATTTTCCATCATTTTTAACGTCTACCGAAATATTGATGAGTGCCCCCGTCTTTTTAATTTCCAAATTGGAATAGGTGAAAGTAGTATAACTTAACCCATACCCAAAAGGATATACCGTTTCACCCTTAAAATATTGATACGTTCTTCCTTTGGTGATGTCGTAATCAAACATCGGGGACAAATCTAATACACTTTTATAATAGGTAATCGGTAACCGACCGGCAGGATTGTAATCGCCAAACAACACATCTGCCACTGCATTTCCGCCCTGCTCCCCAGGATACCAAGCTTGCACAATGGCCGGAATACTATCGCTTATCCAAGGAAAATACATCGAATTCCCCGACTCTATAACCACAATAGTATTGGGATTGACTTTGTAAATGGCTTTGATGAACAATTCTTGATCGGCTGAAAGCTTAATATCTGACCGATCACTGCCTTCTTGATCAAAGTTTTTATTAATACCCAACACAGCCACTACCCTATCGGATTGTTTTGCGGCACCAATGGCGCCCGCAAACATATCCATCATGGTTTGATTGTTTCCCGGTGATTTCCAAAACAATTTGGCCACAGGCTCTCTTCTGGGATTGAAATATTCTGCCCGAATGGTATATTCTTTACCGGCTTTAAGGCTGAAATTCCCAAAACTGGATTGCAAAAACTTGCGTGTCCAAGAATTAATCACCAATGTATCGTTGATGTATAATCTACATCCATCATGGGCCAAAAAACCAAATCCATATACGCCTGAAATGGGTGCAACTATTTTACCCGTCCATCTTACAGACAATGGATTTCGGGGAATAATGGCATCCGGTGGGCGATTGACAGGGTCAAAATCAATGTTAGCTTCTACCCTACCTTTTCCAATTCCAGACAAATCCTCGCTTGAAAAATAGGCAGTTTGTAAACCCCCAGGGAAATTAGCTGCCGAAATAAGCTCATATCCTTCTAAACCGTTTACGTTAATCCATGGTTCTGCAATAATCTTAACGCTATTCCCCAGCTTTTTTTTGATTCCATCCAACACCGAAATTGCTGGATTTGCCGGAATGCCGCTATAGGCACCGAATTCAGTATTCGCAGCATTGATACCAATTACCGCTACTGAACGAATCTTTTTTCGATCTATCGGCAACAATTGGTGTTCATTTTTCAACAATACAATGCTTTCTCGAGCAGCTTCTAACGCAAGTGCTTGATGTGAAGGCGACCCAATCACACTTGCCGGAATTTTGGTGTAAGGATTGTGCACTGGATTATCAAACAAACCCAATTGCATTCTACCCCTTAATACATGATACGCCGCGGAATCAATAGTTGTTAAACTAACATCTCCCCTTTTGTACGCATTGATTAGAGGCTGCATATAAATATCGTCGCCACATTCTAGATCTAAACCTGCTTTGATAGCCACAATGGCAGCATCTTCTTTGGTTTGTACGTAATGATGGGCATCAACCAAATGATTCGGACCACCACAATCAGATACTACATACCCCTGAAATCCCCAATCTTTCCGCAAAATGGTATCTATTAAAAATCCATTCGCCGAACAAGGAACTCCATTTATGGCATTGTAAGCGGTCATAATGGAGGCCGCTTTGCCTTCTTTGATGCAGGCTTCAAAAGCGGGAAGATAATATTCCCGCAACATGCGTTGAGAAACAACGGCATTGTTAAAAAAACGATTGGTTTCTTGGTTATACACCGCAAAATGCTTGGGTGTTGCCACCACTTTCAAATAACGCGGATGGTTACCTTGCAAACCTTTTACAAATTGTACCCCCATCACACCAGCCAAAAAGGGATCTTCGCCATAAGATTCTTGGGTTCTGCCCCATCGCGGATCGCGCGCCATATTCACTATTGGCGACCAAAACGTAAGCAAATCATTGAACTTTAGCAATTGGTTTTCCCCTTGATCCAACACATTCCATTTGGCACGTGCTTCATCGGAAATGGCGGTGGCTATTTTATATTGTAATGGAGGATTCCAGGTACTTGCCAACGCAATGGCCTGTGGGAAAACGGTAAAATTTCCCGGACGAACAACACCGTGCAACGCTTCATTACCGTGGTAATATTTTTCGATTTGCAATCTTGGAATACCTGGCGAACTGGCAATCAATAATGATATCTTCTCCTCTGGGGTCAATTGTTTCAATATGTCAATAATGCGCATATGCATCGACAATTGCTCATTGCGAAAATCGGGAAGCGGTTGTGCCACTACCGAAACACATTGCAAAAATGCTATTGTGACAAGCAAAACGACTCGCGTAGTTTGCACCCGGAGATATTGCATGAATTATTGATAGTTGGTGGTTAAAATGGCTTTTTCTAATGGAATATTCAATTTGATATCCTTTACAGAAATCGCTTTGGTATTGTTCAATTGAATAGCCGGAAGGGTCGAATTTGTTGGAATCGTAAGGCTGCTGATGGAACAGTTTTGTACATCATCCATCACCATTGCCGGACGAAAATCATCTTCAACCAAGGATAACTGAATGTTTTTAAATTGAACACCATTGGCATGACGAACATAAAATCCCCAAGACGGCAATTCGCCAAACATGGAAAATTCCGGATAATTGGTGATGTTTTCAGGAACAGTCGTTATTTTATCCAACGGAATATAGGCAATATTTTTATCTGCCCTTCCCCCGTATTGAATACGCACATTTTCAATGGTTACCCCTTCCACCGGGAAACCGGGAATACCTACAATAGATGAAGGTACCAAATTATAGGGCAAATACGGATGCCCATAAATATGAAACTGGCTAAGACGTTTTGGCATTTTATCCACTCCAGGCTTCAAATGATCTGGCGGACCTTCCAATGGATACCCTTGGTCTGGCTTTAACAATGGAATTTCTGCCACCACATCACTGATATAAATGTTTTTCATACTGCCGGTTCCGCCACCACGATTACCTCTTCGAATAAAAATGGCGTTACCCGTATGTTTGGCTTGAATATTTCTGATGTCAATATTTTCCATAATCCCCCCATCAACCAATTCTAATGCAATTGCAGAACGATAGGTATCAAAAACGGTTACATTCCGAACCTTGATATTTCGGAATCCACCAGCAGAAGCGGTACCCATTTTAAATCCATTTGCACTGGATCGCAACACGCAACTATCTATATAAATATCATCACAAAGACTATTTTTAGTGGGTGATTTTAAACAAATCGCATCATCAGACGCATTGATGAAACAATTGGTAATGCGTACATGCTTGGAATTGGATACATCCAACCCATCGTTGTTCCAATATGCCGTACTTTGCACAGTGATATGATCAATTTTCACCCCATCACAATCAACATAATCCTGAACCCAATTGGTACAATTTTTTAAGGTAATGCCAGACACCGACACGTTGGTACAATTCATAAACAGTAAGAGATTGGTTCTGCCTACTTCTGGACGTTTGTACAACCACATCGAATCTTGTGTCAATTGACCCGATCTTAATTTTTGAAAAATATCGAGCATCAATTCTTGTCCCTGACCGTCAATTACCCCTGTACCCGTTACGGCAACATCGTGTTGGTTGACTGCTTTTATGATTGATCGGCGGTGAAAGACACCCTCATAATCATCTGTATTGGTGGATCCCAATAATGCGGCACCTTGCTGTACATGCAAAGTGATACCCGATTTTAGGTTGATTGTTCCCGTCATAAAGTTTCCGGGCGGCACTATAATCTTCCCACCCCCTTTTGCAGCGACTTGATCAATCAATCGCTGAATGGCTTTTGCATTATTGGTAATGGCATCTGGCTTGGCGCCATATTGGGTTATGATATAAGATTTGGATTGTCCAAAGCTTGTAACACTTAGCCACATTAAAAAGATTACACATGCTATATTTTTCATTTTTGAATAGATTTAACTAACTGGAAGTTTTCAGCCGTTACATTATATCCTTTCACCACCAAATGGTATTGGGTTAATGGCTTCGGTAATCCAAACGTTTCTATCGTAACCTGCTTTTTTTCACCTGGCAATAAAGAGAAAAAGTTATCCGTATAAAAAGATGGGCGAACCGGACTATTGAGTTCATCTAACAATTGCAATTGTGTAAAAAAGGCAATAGACTTGGATGTGTTTTTCAGATCAATGGTGATAACGGTTTTGTTGTCTACTTGAGCAATGGCATATTTGGTTGATAATGCCACTTTTTTCATGGTAGATAAAGGTGCAAAACCACCGGCCGCGGGTCCACTATTGGATGTTTTTCCGGTGTATTTATCTGTTGAACGCCAATAAAAACTCGAAGAAACTTCATTTCCAGCTTCATTCAACAACCGCAATTTAATAAAATGAACAGGGGAAGTCACACTACTTAAATCAATGGAAATGAGGTCGTTAAGTACTGCATCTTCAGGTATTACTTTAATGTTTTTTTTGTAGGAAGCGATTAATTTACTCTCTAGCGAATATACATCTGCAGTAAGGGTATAATTATTAAAAGCTTTTAAGTAATCATTAGAGATAGATACGGTATTTTTCAAATAATGAAACTGTGCGTGTAAAGGCTCTAAAGCATTTTGGGAATAATACAATGCGGAGGTAGGTTCAAGCGACCAATCCCACATTCTGGCACAAACTTGGCGGGTTGGTGAATTGTGGTACCAAAACAACAAGCCAGAAGCATACTTGTCTCCGAATCCAAATTTGTTGTAATTCCACACTTCCCAAATAGAACGGTAGTTCATAGCGGAAAGCAATTGCGCCTTTTGAGCAAACATATCTATTGAATTAGACACTCCGTAGTTGTTGAC
>Ga0164294_10005385_pt1 | contig 11010 bp, 9 predicted proteins | sample GEODES005metaG_FD_111479 | JGI IMG/M metagenome (GOLD analysis project Ga0164294, IMG submission 111479) | Oligotrophic lake water microbial communities from Sparkling Lake, Wisconsin, USA - GEODES005 metaG | ecosystem: Environmental > Aquatic > Freshwater > Lake | place: USA: Sparkling Lake...
CCTAGGCCTTCGCCGTCGCGATCAGCTGCGACAAGAGCGGCAGCAGTTGCTTCTTGCGGCTCACCACGTTTTTGAGCGAGTAGAGGCTGCGATCGAGTCGCGGGTAGTTGATCTCTTCCCACTCCTCGCTCTCCCGGGAGAGCAGCAATAGCGAACTGTTGCTCACCACGTCGGTCACCAGGAGCGCCGAGAAGTCGAGCCGATGGCGGATGGCAAAATCCTCCAGTGCTGCCCGCAGTTCGTCCTTCCGCTCCCAAAAGAGGTCGAACCCGGTCTCCTCGATCTGCGAAATCGAAAACCGGACGCCGTGCTCCGTGAATTCCTTGCAGTCCTCGCCGATCACCTCAACTGGCTGGCTCGACCGCAGGGCCGAGCCGATCTCGAAAAACTCGCGGGCGTATTGATCCAGGTCGACGGAGCAAATCGTCCGCAGCCAGGCGAGGATGTCGCGGTCGGTGTCGGTGGTCGTCGGCGACCGCAGAAAGAGCGTGTCAGAAATGATCCCCGACGCCATGCACAGGGCGATGCCGGGCTCAGGAATGATCCCCGCTGCGCGGAATTGCCGCGCCACCAGGGTGCAAGTGGAGCCCACCGGCTCGTTGATAAACCGAATCGGCTGCGTCGACTTCAGTCCCCCGCCCAGCCGGTGGTGGTCGAGCACCTCAACGATCTCCGACTCCTCCGCTCCGCTCACCGCCTGCGCCAGTTCATTGTGGTCCACGAGCACGAGCTTCGGCTTGGGCGGATTGATGAGGTCGGACTTGAACGACAGGCCCACGAGTTCGCCATCGTCCGTGACCACCGGAAACACCGGCTGCGGGGACCGCTCGACGATCCCCCGTGCCTCGACGACGCTCGCTTTGCCTGGCACCGTGACAAAATCCGTGTCCACCACCCGATCGATGAACTGCGACGACTTGATCCGGAGAGCTGTATTGAGCGTATCGAAGGGGCTGAGAAGAACCGATACGTTGTGGATCTTGGCCAGTTCGACGAGGCCCGGAGAGAGCGAGAAGCCGCCGGTGATCACCAGCAGCCGCACACCGTGCTCGATGGCAGGGAGTTGGATCGTGGGCCGGTCGCCACAGACCACGATCAGCCGTTGTGCCGGAAACTTGTGCATCCGGTCGGTGAACCCCTCGGCGCTCATCGCGCCCACCATCACGATCAGTTCGTCCCGCTGCTGCGGCTCGAGCGCGTGCTGGAACGTGCCACCCAGAACGTCGTGAATCTTCTGCAGGCAGGTTGTCACCGTCCGCAGTTTGAGCGGATCGCCCTCGTCGTTGAAGAACAGGTCCATCAGGTGGAGCACCGAGAGCACGCCCACCACCCTGCGGCGGCCGTCCACCACGGGGATCGCCCGCAGGTCCGCCGCCTGCATCCGCTGGTAGGCATCGTGGAATGAATCGCCGAACGAGGCGGTCACGATCTCGCGGCGGCAGAGGTCCTCGGCCGAGGGACGCACATCCATCACGATCCGCGGGGGCGGCAATCCGGCCCGCGTCAGAACGTATTCAGTGCGTTTATTGGGCGGCCCGCAGCAGGCCGCCACGGCGTCAGGCCGTGTGGTCTGCTGGAGGAGATCGGCGTAGGCAATGGCTGAACAGATGGCATCTGTGTCGGGATTGCGATGCCCAAAGACGAGCGTGCTCATTGAGGAAACAATCAAAGAAACGTGGAGGAACGACGCGGGGATCAGGAGAATACCACGCCTGCCGTTTGCGCGGGCGACGGCAGCGCACTTCCGCGTAGGTGCAGGAGCACCTAAGGCTGGCCGCCAGTGGCCGCTGATGTGCCGCCGTCCCAGAGGCCGACGCCCACGAGATACCAGCCGTCGGGTGTCGACTGCATGCTCATACCGTTTACACCGAAATACCGCCTGATCTGCTCAAATTCCGGCAGCGAACTGCCATCCACCTGCTGCTTCGGCTGGCCCGCGTCCTGAGGCTTTCCGCCCGTCTGCGAGTCGCCTTCGAGAAGCCTCTTCAGCATGGTGCCGGCAAGGCTCTTGCTCTCGGGCAATTTGCCGGCACGGAGCAATTCATAGGCAGGCCGGATCGTCTTCTCCGAGCGGCTGAATGAACTCAAGGCCCATTCGCCACCGAGCAGACGCTGCAGTTCGGTGGCCACCTCCTGATAGTCCCCGTCTTCGACGATCGAAGACGTTTTTGAACTGGCCAGAACCCGTTCGAGAAAGTCTCGATGCGATGCCAGGAGGATGTGCCCGTGGGCCACGGCCACGGACAGGTTCGGCCAGACCGAATCCTTTTGCTCGCGTTCTCGTTGCCGGATCCGGCGGTTGTTTGCGGCATCGTCGCCGCTCGTGTCACTGGCTGAGGCCGCTTTTTCTGCGGAGGCGGCGGGTCTGACGGTCTCCCAGATCACATGCCCGCCGACGTCGACCTGTCGGACACCCGACTCGCTTGCCATACCCTTGGCGATCACGGCCGCTACCGCTTCGGGATCGCTCGTCTCGATCGCGATCAGCATCCGCTCGCAGTCCGGATCGATGGGCGACACATGATCACTTGCCACCATACACCGGGTTCCAAGATGCTTGATCAGGTCGCCGCGGACATCGATCTGCGGACCGTCCGGATCCTCCTGGAGACTCGCAATAACGTCGTCGAAGACGCCCTCCTCGCCGACGACGTCATCCACCAGAGGCTGCATCGAATCGAACGCGTTGGCGATGTCCCACTGCAGCGAAAGCCACGAGGCCGAGCCTCCCGGCACCCAGGGAGCCGGCGCAAGGCCGGCGACATTGGGGAATCGCAGCATGCGGGCAGCCTTTTGGAACCGGTCGGGTCCGTCGGCCGGTCGCCCGGTCTGTGGCGGCGCATAGACCAGCGTGTTGTGCCTCAGGTCGACTTTTCCTTCGCCAAAGAACAGGTATCCCCCTACGGCGTTGACGGCATCGAAGCCCTGCCGCCTCAGGATGGCAACGTAATCAGGACCTTTTTTATTCTTCTTCGGTGGATAGGTCCGCCGGTCGGCCGCCAGATAGGCCAGCGGATCGACGAACCACCGGACCGTGGCTGCGGTCGCGGGTACGCCCTGCCCGCATCGTTCCATCACCTTCGCAAAGGCCGGCACCGACTGCAGCGGGTTCGCCCGGACGCCACCGGTGGCCGGACCAGTGCCGGCGGGTGCAATCATCGCTACGAGTTCGGCGACGGCGTCGAGCCGATCGCCGACGATGACTGCCGACGGCGCCACGGCGAGAGCAAACTCCCGCGGTGCGGCTGTCGCCGGGGCCGGTGTGTTTGGGCTGCTGCCTGCGGCGGCTGCCACCGGCATCGAAAACGCCTTGATCGCATCCGGAGCCGCCAAGGGCTTTGCTCCCTTGGCAGCCACACGCGTCAGCACGGCCTCCACGACCGGCTTGACCCGGTCCTCGCGGCCGGAGGTGTCGATCAGTGCGATCGTCGACAGGAAGCCATCGGCCCGTTCCATAACGCCCAAGGCAATCTCGCCCCCGGCGATCTGTTCCACTTCCTCGAGGGTGACCTCCAGCGTCCCGCGCAGCGGATCGGCGGAGGTTTTTCCCTGCTGGCGGAGGCCGTCCAGAAAGGTGCTCATGAGCGGGTCGTAGACCAGACCACCGATCGCCGATTGCTCGAACCGCTTCCGCAAGGCCTGCGGGTCGGCCACGCTCACCCAAACACGGGTCGAGGCTGGCAGCAGTTGCTCGCTCGGCGGGAATGAAGCTGCGTCGCACCGTCCGTCGGCCATCGCGATCGCGATCGTGCCGACAACCATGCCACCCGCCATGGTCTGCCGAATCCAACTGCCCATCGAACCCGCGACTCCGCTGCGTCCCGGCATGACTGCCTCCCTGTTGAATCGACACCCGAGTCCGAATCCGTCTGACTCGCAACTGCAAGATACGAAATACGGCGATCCCCGACTACGGAAGGCCGTCAGGCCTCGAGCAGACAGGCATACGCAGACATGCCGGCGCCATAGGCCGTCATCAGCACTTTCTCGCCCGGCTTGATGCCGCAATCCATGAGGTGCTTGAGAATGAAGAGGACGGTGGGCGACGACATGTTGCCGTAGTCCGCGAGCACCTTTCGGGTCGGGGCCATCTGCTCCTCGGTCAGGCCGAGTGCCTCCTCGAGAGCCGCCACCATCCGGTCGCCGCCTGGATGAATGGCCCAGTGCTGGATGTCGCCACGGACAAGCCCGTTGCGGGCCAGAAGGTCGTCGATCAACGGCGGCACCACGGTCCGGACCACCTTGGGCAACTGAACCGACAGTCTGTTGTGGAGTTCGCCTTGCTTGTAGACATACCGAACGTCCTCACGGTAGGAGGTTTCGATGCGGCCGGCTGAATCGATGATCCGCAAGCCCTCCGGACGGGTCCAGAGCACCGCCGCTGCCGCCCCGTCGCCGAAGATCGCGTTGGAGATCAGCAGGCTCATGTCGTTGTCCATCTGGTAGGTGGCGCTGCAAACCTCCACGGCCACCGACAGCACGACCCCATTCGGATTCGCATGGAGGCTGTGCGTGGCCAGGTCGATGTTGGGCAACGCCCCGCCACAGCCGCTTCCGACGGCGTCGAAAACCCGTACGCCGCCGTCGAGTTTCATCGCCTCGAGCAGGTACGTTGACACGCCCGGACAGATGTATCCGGTGCAGGTGTTGACGACGATCTCGCGAATGTCCGCGGCCGAAGCCCCGGCTGCGGCGAGGGCCCCGACAGCCGCCTGCTGTGACAAGGCAGTCGTCCAATGGGTGAATCGCTCCATCCGGCGGTCTGGATCTTCCTTCTTGAGGGAGACAACGTCGAGTTCGTTCTCGAAGGAGAGGTAGCGGGTGAGAATGCTCGGGTGTGCAAAGACCTTCTCCAGCACGTCCATGCTCCGCTCCGAGAGCACGTCGGAATAAAGAAGCCGCACCATTTCCATGCACCGCTCCTGCGCGACACGCACCGGAGGGTTGGCAATTCCCACGGCCGCAATTCGGACGGCCGGCTGATCACTGGAGGACTGACGCACGCATCTCTCGCTTTCAATACGACTGGGGGTGTTCGGGGACATGCTCCGGACGGAGCGAACGCGTCCATGGTCCGGGGCACGGCAGGCTCATGAGACTACACAACTGCGGGCTGCCGGGAAGGATTCGTGCCGTACACCGGGCGAATTCGCCCGTGCCATCGATTCCCCGCTGTAGCCCCTTGACGGAAAAGCCTTTGCCGGTTCACGATACTTGTTTGGTCCACAATCAGTTGCATTGCTCGGCCCCCGAGCGAAGACCCAGGAAAGACCCATGCAGGACGCTGGAATTCGGGAACGTGTCGCCAATACCATCGTCCACGTCTTGAAGGTTGACGCGGATTTGGTCGACAGTGACAAGCGGATTCGGGAGGACCTCGGGTCCGATTCACTCGACTCGGTCACGCTCGTGATGGCACTCGAGGACGAGTTCGGCGGCTCGATCAACGACAACGATGCGAAGTCCCTGACAACCGTCGGCGATGTCGTGGGCTACATCAGCCGCCGCGTCGAGGAAAAATCGCTGGTATGAGTCGCCGGCGGGTGGTCGTCACCGGCATCGGCATGATTTCGCCTCTCGGCACGTCTGCCGGGGAGTGCTGGTCGGCGATGCTTGAGGGCCGTAGCCAGGTCGCCGCGATCCCTCCTGCCTGGAAGCGGTATACCGAGACGGCATCGACCATCTGGGCTCCTCTCCCCGCGATCGACTGGCTGGCGCACGGCTTTAGTCGTGTCGACCAGATGCAACTCGACACGAGTGGCATGCTGACGATCGCGGCCTCGGCCGAGGCGATCCGTGATGCCGGCATTGAGGCATCGTCGGTCGATCCGAAGAAAAACACCTTTCGACTCGCCGTTCCGGCCCCCGACCGGTGTGGTGTCTTCATGGGCACCGGCGTGGGCGGCGTTACCTCATTTTTTGGCAACGCCGTCAATCATGTCGTCAGCCCGCTCAAGACCGTGGTTGCCGACCCATCGGTTCTCCCGCCGATGCCGCCTCGCTTTAACCCCTTCGGAGTGCCCGCGATGATGCCCAACGCGGTCTCGGCACTGCTGGGAATCCACTGGTCTCTCTACGGCCCCAATCTCACCTACGCCCAGGCCTGTGCCGCGGGCACCGTGGCGGTGGGACACGCCTTCCGAGCGATTGCCACCGGGGATGTCGACTTCGCCTTGTGTGGTGGCGCCGAGTATCTCGGCGATCCATATGGCGGCATCTTCCGTGGATTCGATATCGCCCGCACGCTCGTCGCGGCAGGTGACGATCCGCAGCAGGCCAATCGGCCCTTCGACCGAGATCGCTCCGGCTTCCTGTTCGCCGAGGGGGGGGCCGCGGTGCTGGTCTGCGAGGAGGCCGAAGCCGCCCGTCGCCGTGGAGCGCGGGCCTATGCCGAGATCGTCGGCTATGCCGAAACATTCGACGGCCACAGCATCATGTCGATCGAACCCTCCGGCACGCGGATCGTCGACATGATCGGAGCCGCCGTGAGGGACGCCGGGTGCGTGCCGGGCGATATCGACTACGTCAACACCCACGGCACCGGTACGACCGTCAACGACGAGATCGAGTCGGCGGTGATCGACCAGATCTTCGGCTCGAAGCCGTTCGTGAACGCCACCAAGTCGCTCACGGGCCATTGCATCGGCGCCAGCGGCGGCATCGAGGCGGCGGTCACGGCCCTGTCGCTCGCGCACCAGACGGCCCATGCCTGTCACAACCTCGAGCATCCGATCCGCGACCTGCGGTTCGTCCGCGAGGCCGGTCCCTGCCGGATCGACACGGCCATCACCCAGTCGTTCGCTTTCGGTGGACACAATGCCGCGGTCGTCATGAAGCGAATCGACTGATCGAGGCCGGAATTCCCGCCTATTCACCGGTTGGGAAGGTGTCGATGTAGGTGAGATCGGCCACGGAGCCTTCCTCGGTCCAGAACCGGGCCCGAATGGCATAGAGTCTGCTTCGCTCGACCACGCACGCGAAAGGTTCGCGGTATTTGGCGCCGGGATTGAGCTGGTAGCGGCCGTGCTGAAAATCCTCATTGGCTGCCAGCAGATTTCGCTTGTGCAAAAGCGACCGCGGGTTGCCCGCCCCTGCCGTCCAATCAAACCAGGGAACGTCACGCTCCGCGTCACCGGCCGCCGACTCCCCGCCCCCCGCAGGACGTTCCACCACACCGCGGTGGAGCGGTTCAAGTTCGACGATCGAGATCTCCAGTCCGAGATCCTGATCCTCCTCCCCCCGGGGAAACTTCGGCTTGATCGCCACCTTCCCGATATTTTCCATGAACACATCGACATTCAGCAACACCTGCTCGCCCCGCAGTGGATGCACACTGGGCGAGACGGTGACCACCATGGTCGGATCGTGGGTCCGCTCCACCGTGAAATTGGTGTAGGTCCACCAGGCGGCCACGAGCACCGCCAATCCGCCCAGCACCTTGCTGACGAGATCGGCCCATAACTGGGCCGCTTCAAGGCGAGGATGGCGAGTGCTTTGCGACACGGCTTTCATTCTCGAGCGTGCACGGGCAGAAACAGCGTCCACGGGCAGAGACAGCGTGCACGGGCAGAGACAGCGCACGCGGGCAGAAACAGCGCACGACCACCGCGGCGCACCTCAGATCTCGTTACCGCTTCGCCTTGGCCTTCTTCTTGGCGGCCTTCTTGGCGGCCTTCTTGTGGGCCGGCTTCGTCGCGGAGACCTTTTTCTTGGACACAGCCCGCTTCGTCGCAGCCTCACTCCGTGTGGCCGGCTTCTTCGCGGCCGACACCACTTTTTTCCGAGGCACGATGAGCATCCGGGCCTTGATGGCCTCGGCTAATTCGTCGAGAAATTCATTGGCAGACTCGGCAAGATTGGCGGCCGAGAGCGGCTCCACCTCGTCGACGATGAACAGTGCCAACTCGCCCAATTGCTGTGCTGTCCACAGTGCCTGGTACTCGACAAGCGACAGGTCGTCGTGGTCGTCGTCTTCACTGGAGAGAAATTCAAAGCCGACACGGGCATCCGCATCCCAGCCGTCGATATGAAACTCGACGCCATATTCGCGAAACGGAAGGTTTCGCACGATCGTGTAGCCCCTCGCCCTAAAGAGCCGCGTCAGCAGATCACAGCCCTCTGTTTCGGACAGGAATTCAGACATGGCAATGCACTTTCTGGAGGCGAAGAGAGATCGGACGAACGACGCACAAAAGGATACCCGATGCGGAGAAAAAGCGGTTGTAGAAATCGCATGCATGTCGCTAGACTTCGCTCTCGTCGTCCGTCCGTCCCCACCCTAATCATGAGGAATATTCGTCATGGGCAAAGGCAACAACTCTCAGAAGAACGACAAGAAAAACAAGAAGCCCAAGCAGGAAAAGCCCAAGCCAGCCGGGAAGCAGTAGTCAGGAGAGTGCCTCATCGTCCGCAATCGGTGAGCATGCTGCTAGAAATAACGGGCGAAAAACGCATGACAAGTCGGGGCATGAAGCGGCGGGTGGTGGTGACGGGACTTGGTGTCGTAACCCCGCTGGGCCGAGCGATGGAGGTGTTTTGGAACCGTCTCGTCCGCGGCGAGAGCGGTATCAGCCCAATTACGCTGTTCGATGTGTCCGGCTACCGCGTCCAGTTCGGCGGGCAGGTGGCCTGGGACGCGGAGCAGGAAAACATCTCGAATCCGAAGGAAGTCCGACGGCTCGATAGGTTCGCGCAATTCGCGATGGCGGCTGCCATCGATGCCGTGGCCGACGCGGGCATCGACTTCCAGAAGGAAGACCCTTACCGCTGCGGCGTGGCGATCGGGTCGGGCATCGGTGGGCTCAACGAATTTGAAGCCCAACACGAACGCCTTCTGACCAAGGGTGTCGACAAGGTCTCCCCCTTCTTCATCCCGAAACTGCTACTCAACATTGCCAGCGGCCATGTCTCGACCATGTTCGGGGTCAAGGGAACGAATATTGCCGCAGCGACGGCCTGTGCCAGCGCCTCGAACTCGATCGGCAGCGCCCTGCGGGCCATTCAATATGGCGACGCCGATGTGATGCTGACCGGCGGCAGCGAGGCGGCACTGACGCCGATGGGGCTGGCTGGTTTCCAGAACATGCGGGCACTGTCGTTTCGCAGTGAAGCCCCCCAGCAGGCCAGCCGTCCCTTTGATGCCGACCGGGATGGCTTTGTTCTCTCCGAGGGCGCGGGGCTGGTGGTGCTGGAGGAACTCGAACATGCAAAGCGCCGGGGAGCCCGCATCTACGGTGAACTCAAGGGCTACGGTGCCAGCGGCGACGCAGGCCACATCACCCAGCCTGACGAAGAAGGCTCAGGGGCGTCGCGGGCGATGACGATGGCGCTTCGCGACGCAGGCCTCGATCCAGGAGCGGTCGACTACATCAACGCCCACGGCACGAGCACCCCGCTCGGCGACGCGGCCGAGACGGTCGCCGTGAAGCGGGTCTTCGGCTCCCATGCGAAGCAACTCGCGCTATCCAGCACGAAGAGCCAACTCGGCCACACCCTCGGGGCCAGCGGCGGCATCGAGTTGGTGGTGTGTGCCCTGACGCTCGCTCGCGGTGTGATCGCCCCCACGATCAATCTCGAGACCCCCGACCCCGCCTGTGACCTCGACTACACGCCCCGGGTGGCTCGCGAGGCACACGTGCGGGTCGCAATGTCGAACAACTTCGGGTTCGGGGGCCACAATGCGTCGCTCATCCTGAGCCGGATGGAGTAAAGCTACCGGCGTTGTTTCCGCGCACCATGTTGCTGTTCCCTTCCACTCCCTCAGGGAAAGACGCCGTGCTTCACCGCCATCGCCTTTCGGCCAGCCTCAACGGCATTGTCGTCTCGAGCCTCTGCACCGTCTTCCTGTCGCAGACGCTGTACGGGCAGTTTCCCTCGTTCGGACCGACGGCATCGGTCGGTCAGGCCGTCGCCACTCCTTGGCCAGTGCGACCACCCGCGCGGATCTATGTCCTGATATTCGCGATGGAGCCCGGCCTCGAGCAAGAACTTCGGAATGACGCTGCGGGCGGCGTCATCCCGGCCGGCCCGGTGCGTCAACTGCTTGCGTCGCGACCGCGTGCGGTCGACCTCGTCACCGGCTACGATCGCAGCCTGCCAATCGGGGTGACCGCCGCAAAAATGCTGACCGACACGCTCAACCGCTCCGGCCTGCCGGCGGTGCTCTGGCCGGGCCCAGGACTGCCGCCGCCCGACGGCTGGCGTCTCAGCGGCCAGATTGTCAGTCTCGATCCGGGAAGTGTGGTGGCCCGCAACGTCATCGGCTTCGGGGCCGGCAACAAGACCATCGGTGTCGATGTGATGCTCTCCGATCCGTCCACAGCGGGTGGCACTCCGTTCTTCGTCCTCGACAGTTCCGACAAGGGCAGGATGATGCCGAGCACGCTCGTGATGGGGGCCGTCACCGGCTTCAATCCCTACGTCGTGGCCGGCAGGGCAGTGGCCAGCCAGACTGGTATTTCCGACGTGACTCAACAGCAACGGCTCGCAGATGAAATCGCTGGTTCCCTGCTGGCGGCGTTCCAGGCGCACGGTCTTGGGCTGGCACGCTAACGACGTTCCTCGCCCCGGGCGTCGGACGGGCCAGTGCGACGCGATGGAGGACTATCGGGCGTCGACGTGACCGGCCGACTTCGGCATACCGGTGACTGGCCGAATCGAAAACCGCACGCGGACGTCGGGGTGGGTGGTATAGAGCCGATGGCGGCTCCCATCGTGCACCAGCATCGGACTGCTGGCGGCCGGCACGGCAGGGTCCACGGGCAGGATCGGGTTGCCAGCGTACTTCTGCCAGTGCACCAGGTCATCGCTGGCGGCGATGCACGAACACCACTGCCCCGGCTGGGCGCTCGCATGGTAATAGACGTAATAGTGGCCGCAGTGCTTGATGATCTGATTGAAGGCGATCTCACGCGAGTCGTGCTCGGCCGGGCCACACTCCAGCACCGGCTCGTCTCGCACGTTCGTCCAGACCTTGAGGTCGGTCGACGTCGCCAGCCAGACGCCCTTGTC
>Ga0164294_10005389_pt1 | contig 11004 bp, 11 predicted proteins | sample GEODES005metaG_FD_111479 | JGI IMG/M metagenome (GOLD analysis project Ga0164294, IMG submission 111479) | Oligotrophic lake water microbial communities from Sparkling Lake, Wisconsin, USA - GEODES005 metaG | ecosystem: Environmental > Aquatic > Freshwater > Lake | place: USA: Sparkling Lake...
CACTCGCGTGGGCGGCATTCCGTTTTTCTGAACGTTATTGCGGATTAATTCGAGGATTTGTAGCTGGCGGGGAGTGAGATCCGTCATGGCTGGCTCCACCAGAGGGAGCATCTGGGGGTGCATCTGGTGATGCCTCAGGGCACTGGGGTGACATTACGCTTCGTGCTGTATAGAAACACAGTACCTGAGGAAATATCCAGTAGCAAGAGGGCTCACCGGGTGAGCCCGTTCAAACCAACCTATACCCTTGTGCATGCTGTCTGAAAGCCATATGCGTCACCGTACGGAACCGGAAACGTAGTTGTGTTGTCGTTATTACGCGACGCCACAGGGGGGCTGCCTTTATGGTGCGTTATGTCTTACCCTATACAGGTAAGAATCAAACGCGCCGTGCGCAGACCCTCTGCTCCGCGTGCGAAGTGTGTTTATCAACCTAGCTAGGGGTAAGAAATCATGATGAAGTTCGTCAAGGTGGGCGCTGCTGCCCTCTGTGTTGTGTTCGCCGCAGGCTGCGTGGACCTGAAGCCGTTGCAGGCTGAGGTCGACACCCTGAAGACCCAGGTCGCCAAACTGCAGGGCGACCACTCCAGCATGATGAGCGCCAGCAGCGCCAACGCTGCCGCTGCCGACAGCGCCGCCCGCGCTGCCGCTGCCGCCCAGCAGGCTGCTACCGCCGCCGCCGCCAAGGCGGACCAGGCTCTCGCCGCCGCGACCGCCAGCCAACAGTGCTGCGACGCGACGAACGAGAAGATCGACCGCATGTTCAAGCGTTCGATGTCGAAGTAAGGCCCAGCCTTGCTACGGCGGGCGCCCGGCAACGGGTGCCCCACGAAAAACGCCGCAGGAAACTGCGGCGTTTTTTATTGTCCGCTAGCAATCACCTGGCAAGTGACTGACGGCCATGTGCAAAGCGCGGAACTGCGGCGCTAGTTCGCACCCTCCACACTCCGCGCCAAGCGCAAGCCCTGAAAATCGCCGCGCGGCATGACAGCGCCGCGCCCGCGCATAGATAAGCGGTAGTTCAATGGCAGTTCATCGAACGAACCACCGCGCATGATGCGGTTATCGCAATCACCGCTCAGCCAAGCGGAGCCATCCGCAGGCGCGCCGTTGTAGCTGTCGTTCCAGCAGTCCTGCGTCCACTCCCAGACATTACCCACCGTGTCGTAAAGGCCGAACGCATTCGGCGGCAACAAACCCACCGGGTACTTCGCTTCCTTGCCGCAAGGAAAAACATGTGCAAACTTGCAGGCCTTCTTGGGTGAATCGCCCCAGGGGTAGCGCTTAGTCACACCGGCACGCGCCGCGTATTCCCACTCGGCCTCCGTAGGCAGACGATACTCCACACCCGTCTTTGCTTTCAGCCAGTCGAGGTAGCCCTGCAGGTCCTTCCAGCCCAGGCAACCCGTGGCATGACGTGGCGTATCGCCACAGCCTGGGGCCGCCTTCGGGTTTTCAACCGCGTAGAGTTCCCACTGGCCCATAGTCACTTCGTACATAGCTAATTCAAACGCCGGCACGGCAACTTCATGTACGGGCAATTCGCTGGCCCAAGCATTCACATCCCTAGGCGCCGCGCCCATAACAAACTTGCCAGCAGGGATATGCACCATGGCACTTACGTACGCATTCGCTGGCGTGACAGGCAACGCAGTCTTTGCTACCAATACAGGCTTAGCTGCCGCCGCAAACACCGCAGGCACTGCCAACACCAGCGCCATGCCAACCGCCCACTTCGAACTGGAAACCTTGCGCACCTACCTCACTCCTGGCGCAGCATTGTGGGCCACTGCTGTAGCTAGGCCTGCTGCCGCCGCGTAAACCACCTCAGCACGCGGCCAGTTCACGGCCACTGGCTGCACCACGGCTTGCCGCGACACCAAACGCACCAGTGCCTGCAGGTCCGGGTCGACAATGCGGGAATCCGTGCTTTCCAGCGGCGGATGCACTTCCACATACAGTTGACCGCCGCGCCAGCCGGTCTTGTGCGGTTGGTTGACGATATGCACGGGCGTGCCTTCCGCCACCATCGCAAACAGCGCTTCTATGTCTTCGGGGTACAGCCGCATGCAGCCGTGCGTCACCTGCATGCCAACGCCAGCAGGTTTATTGGTGCCGTGGATCATGTAGGCACCACCGGGAATAGCCAAACGCATGGCGAACAACCCGAGCGGATTGTCCGGCCCGGCGGGCACCACCTTGGGCAATACCTCACCGTTCTTGAGGTGTTCCTGACGCACCGACTCGGGCGGCGTCCACGTGGGGTTACGAATCTTCATCGCAATACGCGTCAGCCCGATAGGTGTGGACCAGTCCATCTTGCCGACACTTACCGGGTAACTGATGACCACGCGCGGCTCCGGCACCTTGGGCACGGGGTAGTAGTACAAGCGGTGTTCAGCGAGGTTGATGACAATCCCTTCGCGCGGCGCATCCGGCAGGATGCGGCGCTTGGGCAAACGAATGCGCGTGCCCGCACCCGGCAGCCAAGGGTCGACACCCGGGTTGGCGTTTACAATTTCTTCGAAGCCAAGACCATGGCGCCGACCTAAGTCGATGAGCGTGTCGTCGTGGGCGGCCAGCACTTCTTCCGGTTCGCCCACCACGGCTTCGTTGTCGGGTGGCAAGGGGTAGGTATCCGCGAAAGCGGGTACCGCAACGCCCAGCAGGGCCGCACCGACCAGTGGGCCGGTAAAGTCAACCATCCCGCGGGTTAGTCGCGTGGCCAAACCTGTGGTCAAAGCCTTGGCCTCACCTACCTGCTCCATCCGCCACATGCCTGCTGTTCCCTAGTTTTGCCGGAAATGCCATCGGCCGGTGCTGATTGTGACCTGCTTCATGGAAGGACCGCTAGCAGGGGCCTAGAGTTCACCACGTCCCGAATCGTTCTGAAGAGTCCCGAATCGTCCTGCCCCTCAACAGGCCCTTTCCCAAGCCCCCCTACGGAAAAGTACCCCATGTCGCAGCGCAGCCCTCTGGATGACCTGATGGACCTAGCAAATCTGGCCGAACAAAATTCGGGCTGGGATGCCGCCACCGTTTGGCAGGAACGCGTAAGAACGCGCGCGCCGGTTGCGGAAGTGAATGCCACGGAAGTGGCCCGTGCTCGCTCCGGCTGGGACCCGCTCAGTGCCTGGCGCCAGCGCGTCCTCAAGAAGTAAACTCGCCTCTCCTTCGGCAGACAGGGCTAAAGCAGCCCCGCACAAGTTTCGTTTCGACGTCATGAGTGGCTCCCCCAACAACCATTTACCTTTGCCGTTCTCAGGTGGCGTTCTCCGCAGAATGCGCGTGGCAGATCTGGTCACGTTCCAGAACTACCGTTCCATTCCGGAGCTAGGTAGGTTTCAGGGTTGGACAACACTGTCTGATGCCGAAGCTGCTTCCTTCCTCGTGGAAATGTCCCAAGCGGCTTTGTTCACGCCTGGTGAGTGGATTCAAATCGGCATCACCACCAGTGAATCGGATGAACTGATGGGCGACATGGGTATCCATGTATCGTCCGATGGCAGCACGAGCGAACTCGGCTTCACGCTGGCACCTGCGGCCCAAGGGCGTGGATTGGCCACCGGTGCGGTCGTTCAGGCCCTACGGTTAATCTTCGCTTGCACGAATGTGACTCGGGTTTGGGGTATCACCGACAGCCGCAACACGCGCAGTATCCGCGTACTTGAACGAGCGGGATTCCGGCTTCAGGAAAGCCGTGCGACAACTTTCCGTGGAGAAAACTGCGTTGAAGACACGTACGTCTTCATGCGGCCACCGCAAGCAAACCAACCCGCAACCCGCGTTGCTGGTCAGTAGCGCAGCAGCGCTGAACCCCAAGTAAACCCGCCGCCGAAGGTTTCCAAGAGCAGCATTTGGCCGCGCTGGATGCGGCCATCACGCACGGCTGTGTCTAGCGCCAGCGGAATGGAAGCGGACGACGTGTTGCCGTGGTCCTGCACCGTAACCACCACTTTTTCCATGGGCATTTCCAGCTTACGCGCCGTGGCATCGATGATGCGCAGGTTCGCCTGGTGCGGCACCAACCAATCGATTTCGCTCTTCGCAATGCCGCTCTTCTCGAGCGTTTCATCGACAATACGCTCGAGCGTGCGCACCGCCACCTTGAACACTTCGCTGCCCTTCATCTGAATGCCCGGGTTGATAGCCGCGCGCAGTTTGTCGATACCAGCCGAAGGGCCATACGGGTAGCAGAGCAAGTCCTTGTAGGTGCCATCCGCATGCAGGTGCGTAGCGAGAATGCCGGGCTCTTCCGAAGCCTTCAGAATGACCGCACCGGCACCGTCACCGAACAACACGCAGGTGGTGCGGTCAGTCCAGTCCACGATGCGGCTAAGCGTTTCGGCGCCGATAACCAGCGCGCATTTCGCATCGCCAAGGCGAATGAACTTGTCCGCCAGCGAAAGCGCATATACGAAGCCGCTGCAAGCCGTTTCCAGAGAAAACGCTGGGCAATCGCGCAGGCCCAGCTGTTCTTGCACAAGCACACCGAGGTTAGGAAAGACGAAATCGGGCGTGCAACTACCGACGATGATGAGGTCGATTTCCTGCAGTTCGATGCCTGCCGCCGCCGCAGCACGACGCGCGGCTTCCGCCGCGAGGTTCGAAGTAGTTTGGCCTTCAGCGGCAATGTGGCGGCGCTCTATGCCCGAACGCGAACGGATCCATTCGTCCGTGGTGTCGACCATCTTCTCGAGGTCGGCGTTCGTCAGCATCTTTTCCGGCAAGTAGCTGCCAGTGCCCGCGATCCGTGAATACATGTGCTTTTACCTAAGCCTGTTGTAATAGTTGTGCCGAGATGCGCGCCGGCAGTCCATGGCTGGCTTCGAGCACCCCGGTGGCCACCGCTTGCGCAAAGGCAGTGGCGTCCGCACCGCCGTGCGACTTCACCACTACCCCCTGTAGCCCGACGAGGCTGGCACCATTGTACCTGCCCGGGTCTAGCCGCGTCGCCACGCGCCGCAGTACGGGGCCTGACAGCAAACCCGCTATTTTCTGCAACGGCCCGCGCGTGTATTCCTCACGCAGCGTACCCTTTACGAAGCGCGCCAAGCCTTCGATGGATTTCAGCGCCACGTTGCCGGTGAACCCATCGGTGACCACTACATCCACTTCGCCGCTGAAGAAGGCGTTACCTTCCACGAAACCGAGATAATTGAGCCCCGGCGTGGCGCGCAGCAAAGCATGTGCGGCCTGTACCGTATCGTTACCTTTCAGTTCCTCGGCGCCAATATTGAGCAAGCCGATCCGCGGCTGTTCGAGCCCGCCCACTTCACGCGCCACCAAGTGGCCCATGACAGCAAACTGCCGCAACTGCTCAGGCGTGGTCATAGCGTTGGCGCCCAAGTCCAATGCCCAGGTGCAGCCCTGCGGCGCCGGCAAAGCGGCAAGAATGGCGGGACGGTGGATGCCGGGCAGCGTGCCCAATACAAAGTGCGCCATGCCCATGAGCGCGCCCGTGTTGCCGGCGCTAACCGCCCCCTGCGCGCGGCCTTCGGCCACGGCATCGAGCACCAAACGCATGGAGGACTGCTTCTTGCGACGGATGGCATCGCGTGGGGCGTCGTCCATGGTGACGACTTGCGGAGCGTGCAGTATGTCTAGGCGAGCCCGCAACGGTGCGGGGCAAGCGGACAAGGCTGCGCCTATCTGCTCGGCATCGCCGACCAAGCACAGGCGCGTAGAGAGCGGAACACGGGAAAGCGCGAGGGCGAACAACGCACCCTCAACGCAAGGAACACAGCCGTGGTCGCCACCCATGACGTCCACGGCAACCGTGACCGCAGCGGCCACGGAAGACATTTTAGTCCTGAGCGTCTTCGGCCTTGGGCACGATGACCTGCTTACCACGGTAGTAGCCGTCGCGGCTGACACGGTGACGCACGTGCGTTTCACCGGACTTGGAGTCCGTCGACAGCGTCGGGGCGGTCAGGTGGTCGTGCGAACGGTGCATGCCGCGCTTCGACGGGGTCTTGCGGCTTTTCTGAACAGGCATGTTTCAAACTCCTCGTACAAACTCATAGCGACGCCGGGCGGGGCTTTAGTCTTCCCGCTTCAGCATGTTCTTCAAACCCGCGAACGGGTTGGCCTTGACCTCTTCCACCACCGGTTCTACCGGCAGCCCCACCGCTTCTTCCTCGGACAGCACCTTCACCGCAGGGCGGCAGGCGCTGCTACCAGCCGGGTGCATAGGCACCAGCGGGAAAGACAGCAGCAGTTCGTCTTCGACCAAATCGCGCAGCGAAAGACGCCAGTCTTGCAGTACCACGGCTTCGAAATCCGCCGGTACTTCGGCCTCATCTTCCTCTCTGCCCACGAAGGCGAGCTTCAATTCTGCTGCCAACGGCAGCAGAAAAACCTCGAGGCAGCGCTGGCAGATAACCTCTACCTGCGCCGCCAAGGCACCTTCCAGTGCCGGAAAACCCTGCACTTCGTGGAAGCCGAACTGCGCCTCCACCTGCCCGGACCGACCCGCGAGGCCGGCGACTAGGCGCGACAACTCGGGGACCGAATAATGGCAAGTGAACCGCGAACCCTGCGCAGACAGCAGGCCGACATCGACCGGATCTGCAGGGGTCTTCAGCATGGGGGCGGTATGATAGGGACGAAGGGCGCCGAAGTCAAAAGGCTTTATGCTGCAAGCCCTTGTTTTACGAATTGTTTTGGCAGCACCTCATGACCGGCACCGCCCCTCTTGTCCTTGGCTCTACCTCCCCCTATCGCCGCGCTTTGCTCGAGCGGCTAGGCCTACCCTTCAGCGTGGCCGCCCCCGGCGTAGACGAGTTCCCCCGCCCCGGCGAACCGCCACACGGGCTGGCCGCCCGCCTCGCCGGCCACAAGGCCGAGGCGGTGGCCCGGCTCCACCCGGAAGCTTGGGTCATCGGCAGCGACCAAGTGGCCGCGGTGGACGACGACGTGCTCGGCAAGCCCGGCACCGTGGAAGCGGCCTGCCAGCAACTGGCCATGTGCAGCGGTCGCGTGGTCACTTTCTACACGGCCGTGCGCCTCATGCAAGGCAGCACCGGCCGCCAGGAAAGCCATGTGGATACCACCCGCGTGAAGTTTCGCGTGCTGGACGACGCCGAAATCGTGCGCTACGTGGAGCGCGACCATCCGCTGGACTGCGCGGGCAGCTTCCGCAGCGAGGGCCTCGGCATTGCGCTGTTCGAACGGCTGGAAACGGAAGACCCGACGGCGCTGGTCGGGCTGCCACTTATCTGGCTTTGCGGGGCCCTGCAGCGCGCCGGGCTTGACCCACTCGGCGGGCCGTAGCCGCGTCTGCCGCCTTTTTGCGCTTGCGCTTCAGGTTGCCGAGCGAATCGATGAACTCGGCAAGGTCCGCAGGCAGCGGCGCACTGAAGGCGTACTGCTTGCCACCCGGCCATTCGAACGACAGCGACTGCGCGTGCAGGAACATGCGCGTTAGCCCGGCCTCCAGTACCAAGGCGTTGTCCTCGCGGGTGGCGTACTTGTCATCGCCCGCCACGGGGTGCCCCGCGTAAGCAGCGTGCACGCGAATCTGGTGGGTGCGGCCCGTGTCCAGTTGCACCTGCAGCAGCGTGGCCATGTTGCCGAAGAAGTCGACCGGAATGAACGTGGAGCGCGACTCCTTGCCGCGAGCATCCACCTTCACCACCCGCTCGCCGCCTGAGCGGTTCTGGGTGGCCAGCGGGGCGTCAATGAGCTTCGTGCCATGAGGCCAGTTGCCCAGCACCAAGGTGAGGTACTGCTTTTCCATCTGGCCTTCGCGGATCAGCCCGTGGGCAATGCGCAGGCTGGCGCGGTCGCGCGCCACCAGCAGCAGGCCGCTGGTGTCCCGGTCGAGGCGATGAACCAACTCTAGTTCTTCCGTGGGACGGCTGGCCCGCAGGGCCTCGATGACGCCAAAGCTGAGCCCGCTGCCGCCGTGGACCGCCAAGCCTGATGGCTTGTCGATAACCAAAAAGCGGTCATCCTCGAAAATGATGGCGGACTCGATGGCGTCCGTGAGGCCTTTCGGCGCCTTGCGCGGGCCCGCGCCCCCGGCCAGCGGTTCGCCGTCTGGGCCAACCGGGGCTACGTCGGCCCGCATCGGGGGCAGGCGGACTTCATCGCCCACGGCCAGCCGCTGGTCCGGTTTCGCACGCTTGCCGTTCACCCGAATCTCGCCTTTGCGCAAAATGCGGTAAACAGCAGACTTCGGCACACCCTTCAGTTCACGGATGAGCCAGTTGTCGAGGCGCTGGCCATCGGCCCCCGCGTCAACAGTGGCCTTGGCCACGCCACGACCCCCGGGGGGAACGGCGGCAGGACGGTCGGCGGTGTCACTGGTCATCAAGATTTCCTGTAAGACATTGATTTTTCGCAGGAACACTGCTATGTTCCTGAGCCCAAGAGCCCACTGGGGCCGGCGTCGCGAAGCGGCTCCGGGCCAGCTAGGCTCAAGCGCGGTTCCCGGTGTTTTCGCCCGGCCACCCACCCGCCCCGAGGGGCGGAAGGTGCCCGGAAGGCTTCCGGGTCCCGCATCTTAGTGGGTTGCGGCGCACCCGGCCAAAGGTTTTGGTCACCGCCAAGGCAACCCTCGCTCGGCCCGTGGGCAGTTCCGTCCGCCAATGCCAGCGTACTTGTCACCCACCAGGGGTCCAGGGCGCAACGGTAAGGCACAGGAACCCCGGGCGTGAGACCGGACTCTCAGGACGCACCAGGCTTGCTGGCGGCGCCCGTCGAAACAGTGCAGCCACCCTTCACCGGGTTGCCCATTACCGACGAGCGATGCCATTGCGGACATGACATAACACCATGCTGTTTAACCGCCCTGCCTTCCACCGGCTAACCCCGGCCCACGCGTGCTCCCTCGCGCTCCCGTTTTCTCGCGCCCAACGCCCATCGGCCCCCTCGTTATCCCAAGCAGGGGCCCATGAAGAGAATGCTAATCAATGCGACGCAGCAGGAAGAACTGCGCGTCGCCCTCGTTGACGGCCAGAAGCTTTACGACCTTTCCATCGAGATTCCCTCCCGGGAACAGAAGAAAGCGAATATCTACAAGGGCCGCGTCACCCGCGTCGAGCCTAGCTTAGAAGCCGCCTTTGTCGACTACGGCGCGGAGCGTCACGGCTTCCTGCCGCTGAAGGAGCTGTCGCGCGACTGCTTCCGTCAGCCTGTACAGGGCAATAAGTTCGTCATCCGCGACGTGCTCACCGAAGGCCAGGAAATTCTGGTGCAGGTGGAAAAGGAAGAGCGTGGCAACAAGGGCGCTGCCCTCACCACGTTCATCAGCTTGGCCGGCCGCTTCCTCGTTTTAATGCCGAACAACCCGCGCGCCGGTGGCGTGTCGCGTCGCATTGAAGGCGAAGACCGCGAATTAACGCGCGAAGCCATGGACGCGCTGCAAATTCCCGACGGCATGGGCGCTATCGTGCGTACCGCCGGCGTGGGCCGCAACACCGAGGAGCTCCAGTGGGACCTCGACAACATGCGCGCCAATTGGGACGCCATCGCGGCCGCCGCAAAGGACCGCCCTGCCCCATTCCTCATCTACCAGGAAAGCGACGCAGTCACCCGTGCCCTGCGCGACTATCTCGCCGATGACGTGAGCGAAGTGATGGTGGACGACGCCGCCACCTTCGAACGTAGCCGCGAATACATGCAGCGCTTCATGCCGCCGGAATACCTGCGCAAGCTGAAGCCCTACCAAGACGACGTGCCGCTGTTCACGCGCTACCAAATCGAAAACCAGATCGAAAGCGCCTACGGCCACAAGGTGAACCTACCTTCGGGTGGCAGCCTCGTTATCGACCACACCGAAGCACTGGTGGCCATCGACATCAACTCGGCCCGTGCCACCAAGGGCTCGGACATTGAGGCCACGGCCACCAACACCAACCTTGAAGCCGCCGACGAAATCGCTCGTCAGCTGCGCCTGCGGGACCTCGGCGGCCTCATCGTCATCGACTTCATCGACATGGAGTCGCTGAAAAACCAGAAGGCCGTGGAAGACCGCCTGCGCGACGCCGTGAAGCAAGACCGGGCCCGCATCCAGATTGGCCGCATCTCTCGCTTCGGCCTGCTGGAAATGTCGCGCCAGCGCCTGCGCCCGGCGTTGGAAGAAAGCACTCACATGCAGTGCCCGCGCTGCAACGGCCTTGGTACCATCCGTGGTGTCGAAAGCCTATCGCTATCGGTGCTGCGCCTCATCGGCGAAGAGTCCCGCAAGGACCGCACCGCCAAGGTCATCGCGCAGCTGCCGGTGGAAGTGGCTACGTTCCTGGTGAACGAAAAGCGCCACGACCTCCGTGCCGTGGAAGAGCGTTCGGGCGTTGGCATCGTGTTGGTGCCGAACCCCACCCTCGATACCCCGAACTACATCTTGCGTCGCGTGCGCGACGACGAGATGGGTCTTCAGGAAAACACGCTGCGCAGCCATGAAATGGGCCGCCGCGAAGTCGTAGAAATGGAAGTGGCCACCGAACGCGCCAAGAAGCAGTTGCTGGAACACCAGCAGCCAGCTGTTACGCCGCTCATGCCCACGGAACCGGCGCCGGTGCACGCACCGCGCCCCGAGCCTACCCCTGCCCCGGCGCCCGCGCCCGTGGTGGCGGGCCCGCGCAAGGGCATCTTCCGCCGCATCTGGGAATGGCTCTTCGGTGAATCTGGCGCGCCTAAGGAAAAGCCAGGGGATAGTCGTGATGGCCGTGATGGCCGTGGCGACCGCCCAGATGGCCGTGGACGCAACGACCGCTATGGCCGCGGTGGTAACGACCGTTATGCGCGCCGTGATGGCCGCGATGGCCGTGCCCGCGAAGGTGGCGACCGTGACCAGCCGCGCCGTGATGGCCGCGATGGGCGTGGCAGCCGCGACGCCGCGCCGCAGCGCGATGGTCGCAACGAGGGTCGCAACGAGGGTCGTAATGAGGGCCGCAATGACCCGAAGCGCGAGCCGCGCAACGACGTCCGCCCAGAAGCTGCCCAGAAGGACGCGCCGCGTGATGGACAGCGTAACGAAGGACAACGCAACGAAGGCCG
>Ga0164294_10005392_pt1 | contig 11000 bp, 7 predicted proteins | sample GEODES005metaG_FD_111479 | JGI IMG/M metagenome (GOLD analysis project Ga0164294, IMG submission 111479) | Oligotrophic lake water microbial communities from Sparkling Lake, Wisconsin, USA - GEODES005 metaG | ecosystem: Environmental > Aquatic > Freshwater > Lake | place: USA: Sparkling Lake...
AAAAAGTGACGTTACAACGAGATTCTTGACACGCTAGCCGCGGTTTCGCTGGCAGTGGTTCCGATGGACCTCGGGTGGGCAGCGTGCCCTGTCCGTTGTCAGACCATTTGTCGCTATGTGCGACGTAGGCGAGCGGAGGTTCCAGACCCGTCTGGGGGTAAAGCGGCGAGCTTGCGGTTTTGCAAACGCTAATGTTCGATAGTCGGTCGCTTGGCCCTTTCGCGGTGTTGGATAATGGCCTCGTCCCTGCCGAAGTAGGCATCGGCAGGCGTCACGTTTCTCAGGCTTTCGTGGCAACGCCGCTGATTATAGTGTCCGACGAAAGCCTCGATCTGGGCCTCAAGATCGCCGGGCAGGAAGTGGTTTTCCAGCAGGATGCGGTTCTTCATGGTCTGGCGCCAGCGCTCGATCCTGCCCTGCGTCTGGGGATGAAACGGCGCGCCGCACGCATGGCTGATGCGTTGGGCTTCAATGTCTTCTACCAGCTTGCCGGCGATGTAGCAGGGTCCATATGTCCGACAGCATCCCATTGGGATGCACGTTTGCCGACACACAGCCCGAGGCAAACAGAGCAAGGTCCAGCGTATGGGTAACATCCTAGGCCCGCATTGTGCTGCACAGCTTCCAGGCGATGATGGAGCGCGAGAGGCTGTCCAGCACGGTCGACGGATATATCCAGTCCCATCCGATGATCGTGAAATAGACGAAGTCAGTCTGCCACATCTCGTTCGGACGCATGGTCTGGGTGTGGAAGCGATCCGCCGCCCTGATCACGACCTCGGATGGACTGGTGATCAGGTCATGGGCCTTCAACAGGCGGCAAACCGTCGCTTCCAATACGAAGTAGCGCTGCTTGTCGGCGAACCGTACGGTCAACTGCCGGGGCGACAGCTCAGACTGATCCAGCGCCAGTTCGATGATGTGGTCATGGATATCAGCCAGGATGCGGTTCCACACCCTACTCCGTGCCAATGGTCGATCCTGCAGCGTTTCAGGGCCGCCCTCGAGTTAGCCGGTCGACCGTGGTTGCCTCGCCCACTGCCCCCAACACCGCTGCCGTTATGTAAACCATTAACCCTAAAACCGAAGGGCCCCACCTCTGATCGGTACCGATAAAAGGCGTAAGTCATGGTGCAATGCATTATCGGGGAGCGTTTATGGGGACGCGCACTCCCTTCGAAATTTAATGTATTATTTTCAACGTATTTTGGCGGAGCGGGAGGGATTCGAACCCTCGATGAGCTTTTGACCCATACACACTTTCCAGGCGTGCGCCTTCGACCACTCGGCCACCGCTCCGCGCACTGGAAGGCGCCCGATAGCAAGCGGGGGGCGGCGCGTAAACCGTACAGACAAAAGAAAAGAGGGGCAGCGCTTTGCCGGCGCCGCCCCTCCTGACGAGCCCCAATGGCAAGTGACCCTGCCCGGGGGATCGTCTCCCGTCTTACTGGAACAACTGGGTGACCTGCTGGGCCGACTGGTTGGCCCGCGCCAAAATCGACTGCGCGGCCGGGCTCAGCACCTGGTTCTTGGCCAGGTTGGTGGATTCCTGCGCAAATCCGTATCCTGGATCCGGTTCCGCGAGGCCTGCAGGTTGGCACTGTTCGACGACAGGTTCTTCACCGCCGCGTCCAAACGGTCCTGCACGGCACCAATGTTGGCGCGATCGCGGAGGCACGGTGCATCCAGACACTTCGGCAAAATAACCACCGCTTTCGGTATGAAAGAAAACAGCCGGCATAGGCGACATGGTTATGCGGGCCCGAGCCCGACGAAGGGCGCTATCGAGGCATCGCCCTATCCGCTTCTATCCATCGGAATAAAGACACTTTTTTATGTCGGCTTCGACAACTATACCGTCGGAACTGGTGCGCGAATCCCGGCATTGGATTCGCAAGAATAGCGCTGCAGGCAAAACAATACTGCCGAAACTGGTTTCGGTTGACTGTGTCTGTAACTGCCAGCTCGGTTAATGGGAGTCAGTGCAAATTTTAGTCCAGAGTTTAGGTGCACGGTTCGCCGATGCACGGCGCCTTGTTGTGGCCCGTGTCGCCCTGTATTCTGGCGTATGCCTTTCTTTTACGCTGCTTGCCGCTTCGGCTTCATTTGGCGCTGCACAGCTCCCGTTGTCCGACGTCGAGGCCCGAGCGGCCAAGTCCTGCGCCGATGCCGCCGTGACGAAGGGCGCAGTAGGCGGCAAGCAGGCATCATCCAACTGCACAGACGCCGGTGCAGGCAAGGCCGTGCCTTCGAATGGTTCAAGCACGCAAAACCAGCCTGCGGTGGCAACGCAACTGATCGAGACGATCCTGGGCGAGCGCTGCGTGGCGCAAGAACGCCCTGAAGCCCCGGCATCCCGACTGCTTCCTCACGATCTGAGCATCACATGCGAAGGCGTCGCGGTCGGGAGCCTTAGCTATTCCCTCATGTCGACCAACACAGGCAGTTTGGCAGATGTGTTTCGGTCGAGCCGTCAGTTTGTATCGATAGGATCCAAACTCGACTGTGAACCGGCAAAATCTCTGACTGATGGCGAAGCACAAGGGCGTGTCCTCGCGTTCCCCTGTCGGCACCGGCGTGATGGTTGGCCAACCTTGGTGATAGTCAGTGCAGCCTCCAATGTGCTGCGCGTTGCTGAAGGTCCGGCATCGGCCTATCCCGTCCTGCGCCAATTGTCGGGATTGGAAGTTGCGACAACCTCGAGAACGCAGCAAGCAGAGCAAGTCCGCTCGCTTTGGTCGGCGCCGATCGCCATCGGCAGCGCGGCGGAGAAAGAGAAAATCGCAGGCTATCTGAGCAATGCGCGTGCGTCCGCAGGACAGTCTGCCTTTGCGGCTGCCGAGCGAGAATTTCGCAAGGCGCTGGAACTGCAAGTGCGCCTCTATGGCGAAGACGATATGGCGACGAACGATGTGTTGCTGGACCTTGCAGTCACCGTGAGCAATCAGGGACGCCATGACGAAGCCGAGGCCTTGATCCGGCGCGCCGCTCCGATCGTTGAAAAGTCCCCCAAGCCTGCCGATCGCGCGCGCATGAGCGGCTATCAGGCCTTTGTCGCGGCCAACAAGGGGGGCTTTGAAGAAGCGTTGATGCTCGCCCGCGCGGCGGCGGCGCAATGGCGCGATATCGTCGCGCAAGCCGCGGGCACGGGTTCGCAATCCTTGTCGCAGTTGCCGGGCATGACCAATGGGTTCGAAGCTGAACTGGCCATGGCGCTGAACCTGGAAGCAGGAATGCTGCTGCGCACAGGCGACGTCACCGGCGCCTATGCCAGCGCCGCCGAGGCTGCTCTGATCATCAAGCGCGTTGATGGTGAACCATCGTGGTGGGAAAGCGACACGCTTGTCACGCTTGGCAACGTGAGCAGCGCACAGGGCCGCCTTTCAGCAGCCGAAGCCTATCTCAAGAAAGCGATCGACCTGCGTAAACAGGCCTTTGGAGAAGGATTGGCCACCCTTCAGGCGCGTATCGCGCTTGGGCGGGCCTATCAGGCTGAGCATATGAATGTTTCAGCCATCATTGTGTTTCGTGAAGCAATCGCGATTGCAAAGACACTGCCAAGAGACACGGCTCCGATCCGTGCAGACGACATCATTCCGTTTGCCGAAGCCGTTGTTGAGGAGGCGGCACGCTACAGCGACCCTTCGGCAAAGCTTGGTCTGTTCACCGAGGTGTTCGACGCCTTTCAAATGGTCAGTTCCCCGGTTTTTGACCGGACAATGGCCCTGACGTCGGCGCGGCTATCGACACAAACGCCGGGGCTTTCGGATCTGCTGCAACGCCTCGATAGCGCAATGCAGAAGGAAGCTGGGCAGCGTCTGCAACTGGCAACAGAGCAAGCCCGATCAGTTGAGGACCGCAGCGCAGAAGCCGAAGAACAATATTCGACCGAGATTGCGGCGCAGGGCAAAATCATTGCCGAAGTACGTAAAAAAATCGTCGATCAGTTTCCCGATTTTTCGTCTCTGACCGATGCAAAGGGCCCGAAGTTGGACCAGCTGCGCGGCCGTCTTGGTGTTGATGAAGGAATGCTTGTCTATCTCGTTGGGAAAAGGACGTCATTTGTCCAGCTTGTAACGAGGAACAAGACCATAGTTGCACCGGTTCCCTTGGGAAGCGCAGCACTCGAGACAGTTGTGGCGCGCCTGAGGCGAGGCCTTGAGATCGAAGGGTCATCGGTCAATGATTTTGACTTGGATGCTGCACATGGTTTGTATCACGATCTCTTTGCCGGATTGAAAGACGAGATCGCCCAATTAAAACGACTTGTGATTGTTCCGGCAGGGCCCTTGGCCAATCTGCCATTTGGCGTACTGGTGACGACGCCGCCCGTGGTCGGCCAATATGTTTCAGCCCATTGGCTAACCAATGATTTTGATATTTCCTATAGTCCGACGATCAGCTCCTTTGTGAATTTGCGATCGACGCGCTTGGTCGGCCAGCATGCCCGAAGATTGCTTGCTGTGGGCAATCCGGTGCTGGCACCGTTGCAACGGGTTGCGGCACAGGAAGCCGCGTTCGCCAGCGCAATTAGCAGCTGCCAGTCGGGCGACATCATCCCGCCGGAATTGCTCCGCTCGCTTGCCTCTCTCCCGGATACGGCCAGCGAACTTTATAATGTTTCCAAAGCGCTGGGTGGTAACGCAAGCGATATTCTTTTGGGTGGGGGGGCCACCGAACCCGCGCTGCGCGCGCGCAATCTGGCTGATTATCGAATTCTGTATTTCGCGACACATGGTCTCTTGCCCGGGGAAATCCGCTGTCAATCGCAGCCCGGGATCGTGCTGACGCCGCCAAGCGAACCTGCAGAAACCCATTTTGGCGATGGACTTTTTGACGCGAGCGAGATCGCAGCATTGCCGATGACGGCTGATCTGGTTGTGCTGTCGGCCTGTAACACGGCCGCTTCCGGCAAAGCTGACGGTGGGCAGTCGCTGTCCGGCCTGGCAGCCTCATTCTTTCGGGCTGGCGCAAAGAGCCTGCTGGTGAGCCACTGGCAGGTGCCTTCGGCGGCGACTGGTGCACTCATGTCGTCCATGTTCGCTACCCTTTCCCAGACCCCGAGTATGTCCGTTGATACGGCCTTGCGCACGGCCCAGTTGGGCCTTTCGAAGGCCCCCGGATTTGCGCACCCGTTCTTCTGGGCGGCATTTGTGTTGATGGGTGACGGCGCCATAAAGCCGCTCGATGAAGAACAGCGCCAATGAAGCGTGGCACCAGCCTTGGTCTGCTCGTGGGCGGTCTCATGATCGCTTCACAGTCTCTCGCGGCTCCGATGATCGTCGTCGAAGCGCGAGGCGCTGGTCTTCGACCGGGCATGCGCCTGGACAGTGCGGCAACAATTGATCTGAAGGACGGGGAACGCGTTACCCTTATTGGTGCTGACGGACAGGCCGTGACGCTGCGCGGCACCTATGCGGGCGTGCTGACAAAGTCTGGTGGCGCAACCCAGAATCCTCGGCTTGCGCTTGCCGCCCTCATTTCAACGCGCAACGACCGTGCAAGCAAAGTCGGTTCGATCCGGTCTGGTGCAAATGCCGCGCAGCTGCCAGATCCGTGGCTCATTGATATTTCAAGAGGGGGTGCGCGCTGCATTCGCGAGGGTCAGCGACCCATTTGGTGGCGGCCTGACGCGTCTGGGGAGACGAAGTTCGCTGTCTATCCGATCGACCGCTCGTGGCGCGCCGATTTTGTGTGGCAAAAGGGGCAGGCCCAAATGGCAGCGCCCGATCTTGCCAAGCTCGATGGTGTAAAAACCTTCCTCATCCAGGTTCCTGGGCAAGATAACGCCATCAGTCTCAATGTCATTCCTGCTGATGTCGTCGATCCTCTCATCCTGAGTTCCTGGATGCTTGAGAAGGCCTGCGTGCAGCAGGCCGATGCATATTTTCGACAGATCCAGTCGGAGATCGATGGGCAAGGCGCTGCGCCACGCCCAGCTTCAAGCCGTAGTACCGCAGAGATAGCGACGCCTGCGCCAATGGTCGACGCTGGAAAGGCGCCGCAATGAGCAAGGCACAAAAGCAGGCATTATCCGCAGCCCTGATCGCCATTTTCGCTGCGGTGGCTGCCATTTGTGCGGTGCGCTTTCTGGCGCCGCTGGCAAACCTTGAGAACAAGGTAGCCGACATTCGAGTCGCCGCAATGCAGCCCGCGATAGCGCCCTCAACTGACATTGTGGTGGTCGCGATCAATGAAGATACATTGACCGCCTTCCCGTATCGCTCGCCGGTTGATCGCGGCTTTCTGGCCGATATCATCAGCCAAGTGTCGGCAAAGGGAGCACGAGTAATCGGCGTCGACATTATCATCGACCAGCCAACAGAGCCCACGAAGGACGCGCGTCTCAAGCAGGTCCTGGCAACGACGCGGACACCGCTTTTTCTAAGTTACACATCTTCCCCCAATATTGTGACACCCGAACAACTGGCCTTTCTCAATGACTTTGTTCCTGCAAATCAACGGGCAGAGGCGAATTTACTGTCGGATCCATTTGATACACTGATCCGCAGGATTAATCCTGGTGGCGAAATGAAAAATGGCCGCATGGTAGACACGGCCAGTCACCCTGCCGGCTTTGTTCGCAAGGCCGTCACGCTCTTTGGTGGCGAGGCGCCGCTTACGCCCGTCGAGATTGCGTGGCGCCCCCGCCCTGACGCGGAAAGCCAGCCCTTTCCATCGTTCCCCGCGCAATTTGTGTCGATCCTTCCAGATGAATTTTTCCGCGGAAAGATCGTTCTGATTGGCGCGACGCTGTCCATCACCGATCGCCACATGACGCCGCTGTCGATCATTGATGATGGCGATCAAGGCAATATGCCGGGCGTGTTCGTTCAAGCGCACGGTATAAGCCAGTTGCTCGAAAATCGCGCCCCACCTCGAATGTCGCTTGGAGGCATTATCGCTTTTTCCGCGCTGTTCGCTGGATTGGGCGTCGCCGTCAGCCTCTTCAAGCGCGGGATCATCTTCAATGTTGGGGTTGGCGTCGCAATCCTCGCATCCTATTGGGTCGGGGCGATCATTGGCTTTGGCTATGGCTTGCCAATGCTGCCCATTATCGGGCCGAGCATCGCATTTGCCTTGTCGATCTGGATGATGGACGTGTTCATTGGCCGGGCAGAGCGTAAGCAGCGCGAGTTCGTGCAGGGGACGTTTTCGCGCTACGTCTCTCCGGCCATTGTCGACAGGCTTGTGAAAGATCCGACGTCTGTGACCATTTCGGGCGAACGCCAGGAAGCAACGTTCATCTTCACTGACATCGCCGGATTCACGACCACGTCGGAGCTGATGAAGGCCGAAGATCTCTCCAACGTCCTAAATGATTATCTCGACGGCGCATGCGAGATAATCCTGAGATACGAAGGAACGATCGACAAGTTCATTGGCGACGCCATTATGGCAATATTCAATGCACCGATCCGGCAACCAGATCATGCCGAACGCGCAGTTCGTTGTGCACTTGAACTTGACGGTTACGCCGAAAAATTTCGCAAAGATTGTAATTCACGCGATATTCCAATCGGTGTGACCCGTATCGGTGTCCATACCGGATATGCTGTCATTGGAAACTTCGGCTCTCACGCCCGCATGGACTTCACGGCCCTTGGTGACACAGTCAACACGGCAGCTCGCACCGAAGGTGTCAATAAATATTTCGGCACACGCATTTGCTGCACGAGCGATACTGTTGATCTATGCCCCAATCTGCATTTTCGACAGATCGGCGATATTGTCCTTAAAGGAAAAACAACTGCGTCAGCACTTTATAATCCTATCGCAGAAACTGACGATCCAAATTTGATTCAAGAATATGAAGAAGCGTATAAGCTGCTGACTAAAGAATGCGAGGGCGCGAAGGCAGCCTTTGACGACATCGCTGAAGCATTCCCCAACGATCCGATTGTTCAATTCCACATTGGACGGATCAGAAAAAACATCATTTCGGCGCGTGTGGTGATGGATGACAAGTAAACATCCCACTCAGCTGGGAATCCAACGCCTGCCCGCGACGGTTGCGGTTATCGCCGGTTTTGCCCTTTTCCCGGCCGGGGGGGCTATTGCTCAAGTCGTTCTGCCATCGCAAAGCGATATCTCCCGTCAGCGCGTGGCACCATTGCCCCTGCCGTCTCTCAACTATGACTTTCGCATCCAAAGCCCTGAAAAGTCAGCTGTGCCAAGAGCGGTTGATGAAATTGAATTTTCTATCTCACTTGTCCGCGTAAGCGGAGCCACTTATTTTCCGAAAGCCGAAGTTGATGCCCTTTTTGCGTCGCTGATTGGACGTAAGATTGTTCTACAGGACTTACGTGACGCAGCACAAAAGCTTGAAGATCTTTATCGTTCAAAAGGCTTTTTTCTGACCCGTGTATTTGTGCCGCCGCAACAGGTTGAAGGCGGAACGCTGCAAGTGCAGGTGCTTGAGGGGTATATTGGCGATGTTTTCGTCGATGGTCCCAATCCATCGTCTACGCGGTTGATTGAAACGTTGATGGGGTCGGTTCCCAAAGAACGGCCCGCGCGGTTCAGCAGCCTCGAACGTCACATGTTGTTGATCAACGACATGCCGGGGCTGGCCGGCACGACAGTGTTGCAGCAGGGGGGCGCGCTCGGAAGTTCCGAGCTTGTTGTGTCTGCCGCGAAGGTACCAAACCAGTATCGAGCAACATTTTCAAATACATCGGCAGAGCTTGTAGGGCCGCTATCCTATTCGCTTGGTGCAACGATTTCGCAGCCATTCAACCGGCCAGGTGCGCTCGATGTGACGCTTTCTTCCGCAGGACAGCAACTGAGGGAACTGCGTTCCGTGAGCGCGCGTTATGCCATGCCGATTGGCGCCCACGGCATTGTGGGCAGCGTTGGCGGGCTTTTTGCCTATGCGCGACCAGGCGGCCAGATCAAGGATCTGGATGTGCGCAGCCGTGTCATGTCATTCAACGGCCGGCTGCGTATGCCGCTCATGCGGAGCCGCAAAAACTCTGTCTATCTTGATCTGGGCGTTGCGTTGAACCGCAACGAGACCAGCATTCTGGGAGAACCGCTGTCTAACGACCGCAGCACCGTGGCCGAGGAAACGTTGAGCTGGCAACAGGCGAACTGGCTGAACGGTGACACCAACGTGTCGGTCTCCCTTTTCCAAGGGCTTCTCATGCTGGGGGCAAACGATGCGGCCGCGCCCCTGGCCTCTGTGCCCGGCTTCGAGCCCAGGTTTCTACGCGTCGTTTACGCCTTTGCGCGCAACCAGCGCCTGACGCCGCGCTTGAGTGCGCAGCTTAATCTCCAGGGCCAATATTCAACCGACCGGCTGGCATCTGGCGAACTGATAAGCTTTGGAGGGCCCGCCATTGGCCGCGGCTATGATCCTTCCGTTATCACTGGTGAGCGTGGCCTCGGCCTGTCAGGTGAACTGCGCTACGCGCTCCCTGTCGCTGCTGAGAAATTGATCGAGGGTGTTCAGCTGTATGGATTTGCCGACATAGCGCGCGGAACCACGCTCGCCACCACCGCTTCGGACAAGCTGGTCAACCAGATCAGCTCGCTGGGTTTGGGCGTGCGAATGTTGATGCTTGGCCGATTCAACGTCGATCTTCAGGGCGCACAAGCGCGACGTAAGCTTGTTGCAGAGGAAAATATTTCCGCCCGGTTCAACCTTAATGTCCTGGCAATGTTTTGATGGTTTTGCCCCACCGCTTCCGTTTGTCGCTCCTTGGCGCCGCCAGCGCCTTGGCCATGTCGGCTGCGCATGCCAATGACGTTGTGACATCCAGTGGTATCAACACTACCATTGCTGCAACGGCCAATAGCAGAACGATTACCCAAACCAGCGCACGTGCCGTTATCAATTGGACAAGTCTGGATGTGGCTTCGGGCCATACGCTGACCTTTGAGCAGCCGAACGCAAGTTCGATCGTGCTCAATCGGGTTGTGGGCCTGCGAAACGGCCGCGCAATCACGCCAACACAAATCGACGGCACGATTTCGGCCAATGGCCAAGTCTGGATCCTTAACCCCAAGGGCATTGTTGTCGGATCAGCCGGCAGCATCAATGTGGGCGGGTTTCTGGCAACAACACTTGGCCTGACAGACGAAGCCTTTGCGACCGAAAATACTTTCAGCTTTTCTGGCGACAGCACGGATTCTGTCGTCAATGGCGGTACGATCACAACCGCTTCTGGCTATGCTGTTCTGGCAGGCAACCGCGTTACAAACAGCGGGTTGGTTCAGGCCGAGATGGGCACAATCGCGTTGGGTTCGGGACAGGCATTCTCTGTAACGTTTTCAAACGACAAGCTCATATCCTTCGCTGTCCCAACGTCTGCTGCTGACGGCGGCTTGTTTCAAGCCAGCACCGGGCAGCTGCTAGCAAACGGCGGGCGTATCCTCATGACGGCGCGCGCCGCTGCAGATACTGCGGCGACTGTGATCAACGTCGAGGGCCTTGTGCAGGCACAAACGGTCTCGATGGTAAATGGTCAGATCGTCCTCGATGCCGGAATGGCCGGCGTGACTGAGATAAGGGGCAAGCTAGATGCCAGCGGCGGCACCACGATCAGCGACGGCACGCTTCAGATTGGCGATGGCGGCACATCCGGTTCAGTCGCTGGAAACATCACGAACAGCGGCGCGCTCACTTTCAACCGCTCGGACAGCATTTCGTATGCAGGAACGATCTCTGGCACAGGAATTCTCACCAAGTCTGGCGCAGGCACCCTGACGCTTACTGGCGACAACAGCTACTCTGGCGACACCACGATTAGCGCCGGCACGCTTCAGATCGGCGATGGCGGCACCTCCGGTTCAGTGACGGGCAACATCACAATCAGCGCTGCGCTCACTTTCGACAGATCGGACAGCATTTCGTATGCAGGTACCATCTCTGGCGCAGGAACTCTCACCAAGTCTGGCGCAGGCACCCTGACGCTAATTGGTGACAACAGCTACTCTGGCGACACCACGATTAGCGCCGGCACGCTGACCGGCACCACTACCAGTTTCGGCACCGG